>Ga0256840_1003616_pt1 | contig 12317 bp, 12 predicted proteins | sample 355202metaG_FD_185969 | JGI IMG/M metagenome (GOLD analysis project Ga0256840, IMG submission 185969) | Hydrothermal vent microbial communities from Mid Atlantic Ridge, Atlantic Ocean - 355-202 | ecosystem: Environmental > Aquatic > Marine > Hydrothermal vents | place: Atlantic Ocean: Mid...
AAAAATTTTAAATTTTTTTTTTTTTTTTTACATGAATGAATGCTTTTCTTTGACTAATGAATGATTTTTGTTGATGAATGGAAATTGTTGTATTTTATATCCGGTAGCTAACATGGTATTTAAATTTGTTGTAAATTCTTAATATTTTATCACTTAGCATACAAATATCATTCACCTACGGCAAAAGAATCAAACTAATCAGTGAAAATCAGTGTCAGAAAATTATTAATCAGCTGATAGTTGTGTTCATAAAAAAAGTCATTGCAAGCACAAACCTACAATGACTTTTTCAAAAAAATATCATTTTTACTTATCGATAAATTGCCCTGAATTTTGTTCGGCAATTTTTTTCATAAAATCTTTATCGCAATCTTCACCTAAGCCTATGGTATGAATTTTCACACGTTTAGCACTGTTCCATTCGCTGATTTTTTCAAGAATTTGATTTTTAGCGGTAATTTTACCTGCAGTGGGTGAACCGTCTGAAAGTAAGAATATGGTTTCAACACCTAATTCTGCATTAGCATCGGTAGCACCGGCACCTGCAAGCTGAAAAGCTTCTTCAACTGCATCCGATAAATTGGTTCCGCCTCCCGAATGTAAATTTTCCAAATAAGCGATTGCCAAATTTTTATTAGCACTTGTTGCTTGCACCAAATTTTTACGCCATTTTTTTACCCTGTTTTCAAAAACAATAATGGTAAACCATTTGTCTTCGCTTAATCCGCGAATAGCCGGCATAAGCTCTTTTTTCGCTTTTCCAAGCTTTGTTAATTGATTGTTCGTTTGCTTTTTAACAAGATTTCCAACTTGTCCGCCAATTTTGTTTCCTACAAAATTTCCGGTTTTTGAAGCAGCGCTTGAAACAATATTTCCTTGTAAATCTTTCTCTGCTTTTCCTTCCATACTCCCTGAAATATCCAATACGTAAACAATTTTGTTGGTCGAGCCGGTTTCAATACCGTAATATTCGGTAGATTTTTTTGTCATATAGCATCCCGATAAAAAGACGCCCACCAGACTAAATAAAAATAGTAGTTTTATAGTTTTCATAACGTTAATTATTAGTTCCTGTTTTCGACATATTATCCATTATTTCAATCATTTTAGTACTATTATTTTCTTTACTCTGATCAATTTTTTCTTCTACTGTTTTATCTTTAGGCAAATCAAATGTCCCTGCAGGAACATCAATATCCAATTCAAGCGATACCGGTTCATATTTTAAACTCATTCCCATAGCATTCATTGTCATTTGTAAAGTTAAGTTTTTCCATCCCCAAATTTTGATTCCATCCGGATTTTCCCATACAATACAATTTTTTCCCAATACAGTTTCAGAGTCCTTTTCAACAAATTTACTTTGTTTCATCATTTCTTTACTTAAATTTGCATAATCATCGGCAGTATATTTTCTTTTCGCTAACTCTTCTACTGCATCATCGCTAAAATGCTTTACATTAGGCTCTTGATTTCCCCAAGTATAAAAGTTATTGTTAACATATAATGCATATTGTTCAATAGACATTCCCATCATATTCATTTTTGAGATTGTCAACTCTTTTGCTCCGTAATCGTCCCAAATAAGGGTTTGTTCACCGGTAGCATTGCCTGTGAGTTTCTGAACCAGTTTACCTGATTTTTGGTAGTATTTTTTAAACTCCTGAGCGTTTGTATTTATTTGAAATACAAGAATAGCCAACATTAAAATAATTAAAACATTTGAAATTTTTTTCATAATAAATTGATTTTGATTAAAATTGTTAAATTAAATATAAAATTAAGGAGTTTAAAATCAATAAAAAAATCTGTTTGATAAAATCCTAAAAATGATAGGCAAACAATAATAGTTATGAGATGAAAAAATACTTGATAAGAAAGATAAAACCCGAAGACAATAAACCATTGGCAAAAGTTATCCGTACCGTATTAACAGAGTTTGGCGGAAACCGACCGGGAACTGCATTCTATGATTATGATACCGATCATATGTTTGAAGCATATCAAGCAAAAGGTGCGATTTATTATATTGTAGAAATAGATGGAAAAGTAGTTGGCGGTTCAGGTATTAAACAATTGGCAGGTGAAGATAAAAGTATTTGCGAATTACAGAAATTATATATTTTAGGAGAAACACGCGGTTTGGGTATTGGTAAAGCACTGGTAAGTAAATGCATACAATTTGCAAAAAATGCAGGCTATGAAAAATGCTATTTAGAAACATTTCCTAATATGACCGCAGCAATTTATCTGTATAAAAAATTTGACTTTAAGAACTTAGAAACCCCTTTAGGGAATACCGGTCATGGGGGATGCGATGTTTGGCTCATGAAAAATTTGGAGGGTTAATCTTCCATATTTTTTAAATGCAAATCCAAAGCCTTAATCGATATTTGAATTTCCCAAAGTGATACCGACAAGGATAGTATCATTAAAATTAAGCCTAAGGCAAAAGCAATTCCTCCTAATATATTCAAATCAAAATATAGGAACAACATTGAAGCCATACTTAAAAATAAACTTGCCACACCGAAAATTTGCATGGCTCGGATTAAATACAGTCGTTTTCGCAAATTTTTAATCTGATTAATTAAGAGTACATCTTTATTCTTCTGAAAATCAGCATAAAGATTACGTACAATTTGTGCATAAGCCAAAAAACGATTGGTGTAGGCTAATAAAATGAGTGATACTGCCGAAAACATCAGTGCCGGCGTAGTAATATTCAGTTGATGCATGCTCATAATTTTTCTGTAAAAATATATTTTATTTTATATATTTGCGAATTGTATTTTAAAACATATCGACATGTGTTATAAAAACACACTTATTATTCTAAGCATATTCCTTTATTAAACTATTTTAGCCCAAAAAATTACTAAACTAAATATTCTAAATTATTATGAAAAAACTACCTTTTTTATTTTTATTCTCAATTGTATTTTCATTACAAAACACTTTTGCACAAAATGAATCTCAAAAAGAAGAAAAACCGGAATTTAATGTTAATGCAGAATTGAGAACCAGAGCAAATATTTTACACGGGTATAAAACGCTTCCTACCGAAGAAAACATTGCTCATTTTCTGGTAGAACAGCGTACACGACTTGGCTTTGCCTACAAAACAAAACAGTTGGAAATGAACATCACGATACAAGATTCGCGTATCTGGGGTGATGAAAACCTTTATACAAGTACAGGAATTTTTGGAGATACTGCAAGTATAGACCTTAAAGAAGCTTGGGCTAAATTAAATTTTAATAATTTTTGGAGTTTAAAAATAGGACGACAAGCGATACAGTTAGATGGAGGTAGATTAGTTGCCTATAGGAATTGGAGTAACCTTAGCTTATCATATGATGCTGCTTTAATTCAATTTCATAAAAATAATTTTAATTTGGATATTGCTATGTCCTACAATAATTCTTTAATGAATTTATTTGCAGCAGAGTATAATCATCGAAAAATGAAGTCTTTAAATTATGTTTATTTGAAGAAAAAATTCAATAAAGATTTTATGGCTTCAATGTCCTCAATTTTTTCAGGATTTCAAGCCGAAGGTTCAGCGACCACCATATATTTTAAAACAAGTTTAGGTACTTATCTCAAATTTGACAATAAAAAAACATTTGCAAGGGGTGAATTTTATTATCAAACGGGAAAAAATGTTGAAGGTGTTGATGTAAAAGCATATTTTTTTAGTGCAGACTTAGGGTATAACATTGGTAAAATTTATTTTGGTGCAGGAATTGATTATATGTCCGGTCAGAATCCGAATAAAAGTCTGACTGATGAATTTCAGGCATTTGATATCCTTTACGGAACCCGTTTTGGATATTATGGTAACTTAAATTATATTGTTACACCTGCCAGCACCAAATATGGGGGGCTTGTTAATCCTTTTCTACGTTTAAATTTTAATTTTAATGAAAAAAACAGCTTAAAAACTACTTTTCATACATTCCAATCCGCTCAAAATGTAGTAAACCCTGATGATCCGGGAACTTTTTATAAAAAAAGCTTAGGCTCAGAGTTAGATGTAATTTACAACTATAAGTTTGCAAAAGATATCAGTATCAGAGCCGGTTACCATTTGGCATTTCCAAGCGAAACAATGGAAATAATTAAAGGCATTGAACCGGGAACTAGCCAAACACCTCAATGGTTTTGGTTGATGTTTAATTTTACGCCTACTCTTTTTAGTTCAAAATAGTATTTTTTAGGAGCTGCTGCTTATAGCAGCTTCTATTATTTCGCTAAGTAAATTTGTTAAATTCAGTCCGTATTCATGTACTTGTTTAGGAACAATACTTGCCGGACTCATACCCGGTACCGTATTTATTTCTAAAAAATTAAACTCTCCATTGTATAATATGTAATCAATTCGTACAATTCCGCTACAGTTTAAATAATCATAAATTTTTGAAGATAATTTTTTACACTTTTCGGCTAATTTTTCATCAATAGGTGCCGGCGTAATTTCTTGGGTTTCTTTGGCATCGTATTTTGCTTCGTAATCAAAAAATTCATTGGCACTAACAATTTCCGTTAAAGGAAAAATATATTCTTTACCTTCAATTTTCACCAAGCCCGAAGTTATTTCCCTACCCTTAACAAATTGCTCAATAATTACTTGCGATGATTCTCCGAATGCTTTTTCAATCGCAGGAATAAGCTCTTCCTGTTTTTTTACTTTTGAAATACCAAAACTGGAACCACCCTCGTTAGGCTTCACAAAACAGGGTAAGCCGGTTATTTCTACAATTTTTTTTGTGTTGATTTTTTCTCCTTTTCGCAATAAAATTGAATTGGCAGCCCTGATGCCTCTTTGCTTTAAATAGGTATTGCAGAAATATTTGTTAAAAGTTAAAGCACTACACAATACATTGCACGAAGTATAGGGCAAACCAATCATATCGAAATAGGATTGCAGTTTTCCGTCTTCTCCGGGAGTGCCGTGTATGGCAATATAGGCACAATCGAATTTTATTTTTTGTCCGTTATCGTTGAAACTGAAATCGTTTTTATTGATTGGAATACCGCAAAAACGCTCGCTGGTAAGTTCCCATTCGTTTCCTTTTATTTGTATGGTATAAACATTGTATTTTTCTTTATCTATTGCTTTAGCAATAGTTTCGGCACTTTGCAAGGAAATAAAATACTCCGAGGAGTTTCCTCCTCCGATTACGGCAATGTTTTTTTTCATTCTTTTTTTATATTTATTGGTATTAGAGCAAATTTAACAGAAACAATTTAAAGTCTAATTCTAAAATATATTTTTGTTGTAGTATTGTTAATTATTTTGGCATTCAAAAATTTTATTGTTCTTCCAATTCTCTGTTTTTAACATAATTTTGCCATTTTTCGATTGCTGCTGCCATATCTTCGGGCAATTCCGAATCAAAAAACATGGCTTTGCCTGTTTTTGGATGGGTAAATCCTAAGGACTTGGCGTGCAATGCTTGGCGCGGCAATAAATTAAAACAGTTTTGTACAAATTGTTTATACTTGGTAAAAGTAGTCCCTTTTAAAATTTTATCTCCTCCGTATTCTTCATCGTTAAAAAGCGGGTGCCCGATATATTTCATATGTGCCCTGATTTGGTGGGTACGTCCGGTTTCCAGTTTACACTCAATTTGCGTAACATATCCGTAGCGTTCAATCACTTTATAATGGGTAACAGCATGTTTCCCGTAATCACCTTCGGGGAAAACGCTCATTATTTTACGGTTTTTGAGGCATCGTCCAATATGCCCTGTTATGGTTCCTTCGTCTTCATCAAAATTACCCCAAACCAGAGCAATATATTTTCGGTCAGTAGTACGGTCAAAAAACTGTTTGGAGAGTTTCATTTTAGCCTCTTCGGTTTTGGCAATTAGTAAAATACCCGAAGTATTTTTATCAATCCGGTGAATCAACCCGGGGCGTTCATCATCGCTTTCAAAAAGTTCGTTGCCTTTTAAATGGTATGCCAAAGCATTGAGCAATGTACCAGAATAGTGTCCGTAACTGGGATGTACAACCATACCGGCAGGTTTATTTACAACTAAAAGTTCATCATCCTCATACACAATATCTATAGGAATATTTTCCGGTATAATCTCAATTTCTCTGGGCGGATATTCAAAAACTATGCTTATTTCATCGCCGGGCTTAACTTTATAGTTTGCTTTCACGGCTTTCCCGTTTACCAGAATATTGCCGTTTTTGGCAGTTTCTTGAATACGGTGGCGCGAAATATTTTCTATTTTGTTGAACAGCCATTTGTCAATTCGTAGGGGCGATTGCCCGGGATCGGCTGTGTATTTAAAATGTTCGTATAATTTGTTATCTTCTGTTTCTTGCATACTATCCCTTTTCAAGCATTTTTGATATTTTTATATAAACCTGATTTGCAAATTCATACATCTCTTTTGCTTCATCAATATCAGGTTTTCCTTGTGGTAATAAACCCGATTCTCCCGGATATCTTGACATTGTATAAACTCTATCAAGTAACTCCAAAAAATATTCATCGAGATTAAAGTCAATATATTCTTTTATATTTTCATAAAGTACAATAAGGTTATGAATTCGTTTTTGCTTTATATCTTTTTCTTCAATAATCGCTTTAAAACATTTTTCTACGGTTTGTTGAGAATGGAAAGCAACAAGGTTTGTCAGAAATTCATCATTTATGATAAATTGACAGTTTTTCAAATCAGTTTCAGCATATTCAAGCCATTGCTTTGTTATTTGCTTCATAAATTATTTTTCCTTTAGTTGTAACTTCTCGAGCAAATGAACTATTTTGTTCAATAAATTTTTTGTGCATTGGCAAAGTATGCACAATTAAATCAATAGGGATTTTCCTTCTGATTGATTTTATTGCCGCATTTACTTTCATATATATTTGAGTGTGTTCTTTAAATGTATTGGGTATAAAATCATCGTGTGTAACCACAATCAAATCTATATCGCTATCTTCATTTGGCTTACCATAAGCATAGGAACCAAACAAAATAACTTTATATGGTTTTATAGACTTTAATTTATTACCTAACTCTTTTATGTATTCCGAGTAATTCATCCTTAAAAAATTCATTAGCTCTAATATACTAAAAAAAGTATATCTTTCAAAATTGATACAAATGTATTACAATTTAAAGAATTACTTATTTTATGATTTTAAAAGTTTTATTGAATTTTCCTGTATCATCAAAAATCTTTAAAAAATAAATACCTGACTGATAGCCTGAAAAATCAATACTTGATTGTTTATTTATTTTATTTTGATATAAAATATTGCCTTGGGTATTGATTATGTAAAGGTAGAATTGTCCGGCAGGAAGTTCTGAATTAATTTGAATATTTAAAACATCACTTACCGGATTTGGATAAATTTTAGCATCAATATTCATGGAAAGCAGCGGCTTTGGTAATAAGGCAGTAACTATGGATTTCCCAAAGACCGGACGTATCATCAATGAACCTTCATATTTTGATTTTATCCATGAGCCGGTAATATTATAAAATATTTTATTATTCGATACCGTATTCAAATCCATACCAATATTAAGTAAATCTTCGGTGGTTTGTATCCAACCAACATAAAATTTGCCTTGCAAAATAAGTGTTGTATCTATGGTATAAGTTTGAAATTTGTTAAGCTCATTGTCATATTTCGGCAAAGCACCTTCTTTTTGATATAGTATTTCTCCGGGTTGTCCTGTACCGTCATCTTTCCAAACCGTTAAATAAAAATATTTTTTACTTGCATCGTTATAGCTGCGGTTAAAATACATCTGAACCGACTGCAAAGTATCTTTTTTTAAAGCATTAAATTGATAAGCCAGTTTCGCATATTTTGTACCTTCACCGATAAGTCCGTAACCAACTTCGGCGCTGCCGTCATCATAGGCATAATAATTGTAAAACTTTTGCAGATAATGTATTTCGTTATTCATTAAGGGGTCAAAATCATCGGTTTTAATTTTTGCGGTGATGGTAAAACTTGCTGTATCGGTAGAATTTGTAGTAAACGGATAATTAAAAGGGGCGCGGTAATTTACCAGCAATCCGGGAGTCATATCCGAAGAGCCACCAACCAATGTGTCATTAACTTGATTTCCACTGTTGTCTTTAAAAATAAAATCAAGACGTTCTATTAAACGGTTTACATTATCATTGTTTCGATAAACCACTTCGATATTTGTTTTGAGCAAAGCAGAAGGGTTTGTTAAAAAATGTTTCCAAGGCATGGCAGAATAATCTAACAAAAAGGAATGCATTGGGCTGACAAAAGCAATATCGTGCCTGACTAAATCAGTGGCATTACGGTTTTTATCAAGGTAAACATAATCAATATGCCAATGATCTACATTACCCACTTTACTGGGAATGCTTGCAGAGGATAAACTTGCCAGATTTCTGAATCGGAAACGAAAGCCTTTTTTCAAATATTTACTACTGTTTATTTGTATGATTACTTGTTGAAAATCTTGATTTAAGGAGCCTGCTCTACTCCACACCTTATTCCAAACCGAATCCTGAACATCATAAAATTCTAAAAAAAGCGAATCTTTTTCTTCGGGACTATCGCCCAAACCTTGCGGTTGATAATAAAAACTAAGATAAATACTTTGGTTGCCGGGATAATCTAAGTTAATGGGTTTTGATGTTAAATAATCGGCAGTAAATGAGATATCATAGCCCGATGAAGGATAAAAATCACCTTTTTCATCAATGGCATCTAATGTAGCCACTCCGATACTTGGCGGTAAATCCGGATAAGTATTGTTCACAAAAGCAAAATTATCTGCCCAAAGGCTTGCATCAGGATATAGATAGCTTGTTGAAAAATCATCTAAAAAAGGCAATTCCAGCGTATCGGAGCTTTTTAGATTTTTTAATTCCTTATGCTTTTTTTGATAGGCTTTTAATACCGGATTTCCCTGTAAAGGAATAAGAATTTCCTGTGCATTTATATTCAAAGAATATAAAAACAAAAGGAAAAAACCGTATAAAAATCTTTTATTCAAATTGTATTTTTTAAAAATTAGCATCTACTTTATTCATATCCAAAGTCATCCATAAATCAACCGGCGAGCCGATTGTTAAACGCGAATCTTTTTGCGGGCTTTGTTTCCAAACTTTAGCTTCTAAACTATCGGTAGCGGTAATTACGCTTTCATCATAGATTAAAATACCCAAGCTTAAGGAATTTTCCAGACACTTTTGCTTTGCCTCTTCTCTGTTTAATCCTATAAAATCAGGAACTAAAGTAGCTTTATCCGATTGCCCAAGCCCTAATACCAAATCAATGGCTGAACCGGCTTCAATTAAAGTACCCGGCGCAATAGGTTTGCCTTTGTACATTTGTTCCAATACATTATTGGTAGCAATATCGGGTATATATTTAAGCTTCCCTAATTTTAAACCGTAGGTTTCCATATCGGCTTTTGCCTGAATAAGCGAAACTCCTGTAAAATCAGGCATTAAAATACGCTTAGGTTCATAGGTTTTGGTGGTTAGCAAAATAGTGCGTCCTTCTTTAACCTTAAAATCAGGTGGTGGGGTTTGCGCTATAACCGTTCCTTTTTTTCCGGGTGCATCATAAACCGAATCGACTATTTTAAATTCTAAATTTTTATCTTCGGCTATTTTTTTTACCTGCTCAATGCTCATTCCCGTAAAATCAGGCACCGAAAGACTTTCGCCGTGATGTGTAATTAAATCGAGCCAATAAAATGTTGCCGTAAAAATAAAAATCACTACGGCAATAGAAATAGCAAAGTTAATTAAAAACACTTTTGATTTAATTGTCGCTTTAAGACGTTTCCAAAAACTTTGTTTTTCAATACTTTCTTGTTCTTTTAGTTCTTGCTCCTCCATTATTTATCCGAATATTTGATTAAAACGCAAAAGCAAAGATAAAATTATCTGTTAAAATAACAGGTAGATAAAAAAAGATTTTTTAGAGGGATTATTTTAAGTATTCCATAAAGCCGATTTTAGTCAAAACAACTACACATCTGAAAGCAAGCCGGCAAACAGTACCTTTGCCGCAAAATTCTTTCACGAGTTTACTTTTTATCTATTTTAAATGGTCTCATAGCCTGCCCCGTTTATGGGGCTTGTTTCATGATATAACCGGATGACCATAAAAGAAATGACTTGTTCCAAATACTAAAAAAATACAGAATAAAACATCAGAAAGTATTTGAACTGTGATTCTTATACATGTTTTGTACTATAAACTTGATTTTTAGTAAAAAATAATATCTTTGCTAAATATTATTGAAAAAAGCAAGGATGAAAAAAGATTTGATTTTTAGTGTATTAATTTCTGTTTTACTGTTATCATTTACCGATGCAATGGTCAGACCGAGCAAAATGCAGCTCAAAGAAGCAGAAGTTATTGAAAATCGGGAAATAAAGCTACCTGTTAAAGAATACGGCATTCCCATTGATTCATTTAATATTGAAAAAAGCAGGATAAAACCCAATATGAGCTTATCGGTATTACTGTCGAACTTAAATATTCCTTCAAAAGAAGTCCATAATATTATCCAAAAAGCCAAAAATGTTTTCGATTTACGAAAAATCAGAGCCGGAAATTCTTACCGGGTTTTCAGAAGCAAGGATAGTAGCCAAACGCTTAATTATCTAATATATGAACAAAGCCCAATAGAATACATAGTATTTAAGTTTGCCGACAGCTTAAGTGTTAAAAAAGAACGCAAAGCTGTAAAAACTACTGTTAAAAGCAGTACAGGTGTTATTGAAAGTTCGCTATGGTTAACTATGGTTGAGAATAATACAAACCCTTTATTGGCAATTGAATTATCCGATATTTATGCTTGGACGATTGATTTTTTCGGTATTCAAAAAGGCGATGCTTTTAAAGTTTTTTACAGGGAAGATTTTGTGGACAGTACATCCTTAGGAATTAAGCAGATTTATGCTGCAAAATTTACACATAACGGACAAAATATTTACGCAATTCCATTTTATCAAGACAGTGTTTTAAGTTTTTTTGATGCAGACGGGAAAAGTTTACGAAAAGCCTTTTTAAAAGCACCTTTAAAATACAGAAGGATTGCTTCGGGTTTTTCAAACTCACGTTTGCACCCTATTTTAAAAATCCGCCGACCGCATCACGGGGTCGATTATTCAGCCCCAATCGGTACACCGGTTCATGCCATTGGCGATGGTGTGGTAATAAAAGCCCAATACAGCGGAGGAGCCGGTAATTATGTGAAAATCAAGCACAATAGTGTATATACAACAGGCTATATGCATCTTTCAAAATACGGAAAAGGTATTAAAGCGGGTAAATTTGTAAAGCAAGGTGATATTATCGGTTATGTAGGAAGTACCGGTTTATCTACCGGTCCGCATTTAGATTTTCGTGTTTGGAAAAACGGGACTAATATAAACCCTTTAAAGTTGGAAGCTCCCCCTGTTGAGCCTATAAAACCTGAAAATATGGAATTTTTTAATAAAATAAAAGAAATTTGGGTGGCAAAATTAGATGAGTTATAAGCCTTTATAATCAACACCCCCTATCTTCAAATTGAAAACAGGGGGTGAAGAATATAAACCTTGCAACATATCAACATTAAGATATGTGCTTTTTTATCCCTTGTAAACGGGATTTATGTTCAGGTTTAAAACTTATAAAGATTGACTCCATTCATTCCAAGAGCCATCATAAACTTTTACTTTCGGATATTTTAATATTTGTGTTAAAACAAAATACATAGTGCCTGCACGCGCACCTGTTTTGCAATAAACAATAACCTCTTTGTTTGGTGTTACACCTGCGTTTTTGAATAAAGCAGCCAATGTAGCTTTATCTTTAAAAGTTTTATTTTCGTTCATTAATTTTTCTTTGGGAATGCTAACCGCTTTCCCGATATGACCTTCTGCATAGTCATCTGCTTTGCGTGCATCAACCAAAACAGTTGTTGAACTGTTCATTTTTGATTTTACATAGCTTTTTTTAGCTAAAATACTGCTATTAACTGCCGGAGTAAAAGTAGCTTTTTTTACAGTGGGTTTAACTTTAGTTAAAGGACCTCTAACCGCCATCCAACCTTTAAGTTGTCCATCCAGAATATATACATTTTTTGCACCAAGATAGCTCATTACCCAAAATAATCTTCCGGCATAAGTACCGGTTTTGCAATAAATAACAATTTTTGAATTGCGAGTAATCCCCATTTTGCCTAAACCTGCAGCAATAGTATTTGCAGGCTTTAAAAATCCTTTATCATTTTGATAAACCGTCTTCGGGATATTAACAGCATTCTTAATATGAATTTTTGTATAAT
>Ga0256840_1003617_pt1 | contig 12316 bp, 13 predicted proteins | sample 355202metaG_FD_185969 | JGI IMG/M metagenome (GOLD analysis project Ga0256840, IMG submission 185969) | Hydrothermal vent microbial communities from Mid Atlantic Ridge, Atlantic Ocean - 355-202 | ecosystem: Environmental > Aquatic > Marine > Hydrothermal vents | place: Atlantic Ocean: Mid...
GAGGGTTTTTATAATTTTATTCTATTGCATTACCTAATTATTTAGATAATGACTAATGATTTGGGGCATTTTATATTCTTGTTATCACAAGAGAAAGATGTTCATTAAAAATCAACATCAAAAGCAATACTTCCTGTTCCACCAGATTTTACACCAGCTTTTTGATATTCAGAAACTCTTTTTTCGAAGAAATTGGTTTTTCCTTCCAAAGAAATCATTTCCATAAAATCAAACGGATTAGTTGTATTATATACTTTTTCACAACCGTATTCTACTAGTAGCCTATCGGTTACAAATTCTAGGTATTGAGTCATTAATTTAGAATTCATACCAATTAAAGATACTGGTAATGATTCTGTAATAAATTCTCGTTCAATATCTAAAGCGTTGGTTAAAATTTCTGTAATTCGCTCTTTAGGAACTTTGTTTACAATGTGATTTTGATGTAAATGTACGGCAAAATCGGCATGTAAACCTTCATCACGATTAATTAATTCGTTTGAAAAGGTTAAACCTGGTAACAATCCACGTTTTTTCATCCAAAAAATAGAGCAAAAAGCACCAGAAAAGAAAATTCCTTCTACTGCCGAAAAGGCGATTAAACGTTCTGCAAAACTATCAGATTCGATCCATTTTAAAGCCCATTCAGCTTTCTCAGTAATTGCTGGAAATATTTCTATGGCTCTAAATAATTCATCTTTTTCTTTATCATTATCAATATAAGTATCAATTAAAAGAGAATAAACTTCTGAGTGGATTTGTTCCATCATTAATTGAAAACCATAGAAAAATTTTGCTTCAGGATATTGTACTTCACTAATAAAGTTTTCGGCTAAATTTTCATTTACAATACCATCAGAAGCTGCAAAAAAGGCTAATATATGTTTAATGAAATACTTCTCATCGTGTGTAAGCTTTGTGTTCCAGTCGATTACGTCTTGTTCTAAATCTACTTCTTCTGCTGTCCAAAAACTAGCTTCCTGTTTTTTATACCAATCCCAAATATCATGATGTTTAATAGGAAAGATAACAAAGCGGTCTTTATTAGGGACTAAAATAGGTTCTAAGTTTGCCATTTTTGGTGTAATTTATAAGTTAATTTTCGATAACAATTCCATAGCAGAATCGGGTTTACAAAGATTGGAAAAATATGTACCAAAACAAAACGATAGTTATTCACAAAACAAGGCAAGTTTTTAACAAAATGGAAAAATTATCAAAAAAAATTAAAAATGCTTTTTTAATATAAAAAACTAAAAATAAATGAGTTATATAGGTGCTTTATTTATAAACATAGGATTTATAAGGGTTTAATAAAAAACGTAAAAAATTTCTTTTTTTATTAAAAAACAGTAAATTTTTTACAATGAAAAAGGGTGTTTAATTTATGTCAAATTACACGCAAACTTTTCAAAAAAGGTCATAAAAGGTCTGTCCTTTTATATCCAGTTTTAACTCTAAGCCAAGTCTTTAATTTATAAGATTCCTGCCTTCGCAGGAATGACATAAAGAAAATCAACAACCACAATCTTTGTTACAATTCTTTTTCCCTTTAGGTTTAAAAAAGAATTTTCTCACCAAAAAAAGTATCGCAAATCCTAAAATGATATAAGTAATTATTTCTTGAATCATTAGTGAGAGGCTTTTTCTATTTTATATAAATACATATTAATCACGTTTTGTAAACCTAAATATAAAGATTCAGAAATAAGCGCATGACCAATAGAAACCTCTAATAAATTTGGTATATTTTTAGTGAAAAATTCAATATTGTCTAAACTTAAATCGTGTCCTGCATTAATTCCTAAACCTATTTCTTTTGCAAATAAAGCACTTTTAATGTAGGGCTTAATAGCTTCTTTATTTCCTTTAGCGTATTGTGTTGCAAAGTCTTCAGTGTAAAGTTCAATTCTATCAGCTCCCAATTTTGCTGCAGCTTCAATATAAGCATGATTATTATCCATAAAAATAGAAGTTCTTATATTATTCTTTTTAAATTCAGTTACAACTTCTTTTAAAAAATCATAGTTTTTTACTGTATCCCAACCAGCATTTGAAGTAATTGCATCAACAGAATCTGGCACTAAAGTTACTTGATCTGGCTTGTTTTTTAGTACTAAATCAATAAAAGACGGAATTGGATTTCCTTCAATATTATATTCCGTTGTAATTATTTTTTTTAAATCAGGCACATCTGCGTATCTAATATGCCGTTCATCTGGTCTTGGGTGAATAGTAATTCCTTGTGCTCCAGACTCTTGAATATCAATTGCTGTTTGAACTAAATTAGGAGTATTTCCTCCACGAGCATTACGCAAAGTAGCAATTTTATTAATATTTACACTTAATTTTGTCATTTGGTTTAATCTTTGCGTCTAATATTATTAAAGACGATTTGTATTATTTATCAGCAAAATTAGTCTATTGTAATTAAAATTGACTTATTTTGTGTAATAATCATTAACTAAAATATTTTATACCAATTTGATTTTATAATTTCGTAAAAATTATATTGAATTATTTTTTGCAAGGTTGAAGTTTATCTAACAGCTGTTTTTTCAAAGACACAACCCTTTTTGTTAAGCAACAAAACTGCAATTACGTTTGTTTTTTAATGGTAGTAGTTTTGTTTGTTATTTTTTTGTAACTTTGCGGAGGTAAAGATTATAAATTACAACTATGAGAGACTTTAATTTACATAAAGAAAAAGCGGTTAATAGCCTTTTATTCATAGTAAGTAGTCTTGAAAAGGCGGATACACACAAAACGTATAAAATTCTATATTTTGCCGATCAAAAACACCTTTTAAAATATGGAAGACCCATTTTTGGTGATACATATATAAAAATGGAATATGGTCCTGTTCCTTCATTTGTTAAAAATGTTGTTGATGAAAATATTCAAGGGTTAGAAGAGGTTGTTGCTAAATACAACAAATATTTTGTAAAACCTTTAGTTGAACCAAATTTGGATTATTTATCTGAAAGTGATTTAGAGTGTCTAAAAGAGGCAATAAAAGAGAATAAAGATTTAGATTTTGCAACATTAACAAAAAAATCTCACGATTATGCATACAATAAAGCAGTTTGGAATATTGATTATATTGACATGGCAAAAGCTGCTGGAGCTGATGAAAATTTACTCAAGTTCATTAGTGTACAAAAAACCAACGATAATTTAGAGCTAATTTAGTATGAGCTTAGGAGATTTCTTTCCAGATGATTTAAAAAATCAGTTTGCTAAAAGAAATATAGATTTAGGTAGTGCTATTTTGATTAAAATTCCTGACTTTTCGGTAAATTATGATAAATATATAATAGTAATTGCTAAAGATAATACTAAAAAAGATATAGCTTATGTAGTTATTAATTCTAAAATAAACCTAAATATTGCTTATAATTCATATTTACAATCTTTACATATAAAAATAGATAAAGCAAATAACCCTTTTCTTGATAAAGATAGTTTTGTAGATTGTTCAAAATTAAGAGAGTTTTCAATTAATAATGTTATTGATTTTTTAACAAATAACCCAGAAAGAGCTGTTGGAAATGTTAGTTCAAATATTCTAAAATTAATTCATACAACTATAACAACTGCTAAAACAATTGAACCATATATTAAGATAAAATTCGGTTTCTAATTACTACCAACATTATGCTAACAATAGATTATTTATCAAACGATGTAAAACCGCTCACATTAAGCAATACCATTGCAGATGCCAAAGCTTTGTTTAGTGAGCTTATTTTTACACACATTCCCGTTGTTGAAAACGGAATATTTTATGGCTTAATTGCCGAAGCTGATTTGTTAGTTTACACTGAAGATGATAAACCTATCAGCGAAATTCGTTATACATTACAAGCATTTTTTGCAAAAGAAGACCATGTTTGGTTGGATTTATTAGAAGTTTTTTCAAGTAACGAAGCCAACATCATTCCTGTTTTAGACAAAAAAAACGATTACATAGGTTATTATGAATTATCAGATATTTTACACCTATTAAGTAACACCCCTTTTTTACAAGAAATGGGAAATATCTTAATTGTTTCAAAACATAAAAAAGAGTATTCACTTAGTGAAGTTGCTCAAATTGTTGAAAGTAATGATGCTAAACTTTACGGAGCGATTGTTTCTGGATATAAAAATGAAGACGTTGTTTTAACCATTAAATTATTTAGTGATAATATTAACGATGTAATTCACACTTTTAGAAGATACAACTACCATATTATTTTAGGAGTACATGAAGATGAGTATTTAGATGATTTACAAAAACGCTCAGATTACCTTCAAAAATATTTGAATATTTAGCTTATGAAAGTAGCCATTTACGGACAATATTATAAAAAAGAAGTCGCTATTTATATTAAAGAGTTATTTCGTGTTTTAGAAAAAAACGATATTCAACTTATGGTTGAATTGGCATTTTACAAACTACTCAAAAAGAAAAACACTATTTTAAAAGATTTTAACACCTTTAATAGTAATGAAGATTTAAAAAATGTTGATGTATTTTTAACTGTTGGTGGTGACGGAACTTTTTTACGTTCAATTACCTATATCAAAGATTCAAATATTCCTATTCTAGGATTAAATGTTGGTCGTTTAGGATTTCTTGCCAATGTTCAGAAAAACAGAATCGAAGAAGCTATTTCTTCTTTATTAAAAAAAGATTACACTATTGTTGAACGGAGTTTATTGCAAGTGCATACATCTCCACAAATGGAAGCTTTAGAAGATTTTAACGTAGCATTAAACGAAATTTCTATTGTGAGAAAAAATTCAACAGCAATGATTACTGTTGAAACATTTTTAGACGATGAATTTCTAACCTCGTATTGGGCTGATGGTTTAATTGTTGCCACACCAACAGGTTCAACAGGTTACTCGTTGAGTTGTGGAGGGCCAGTTATTTCACCTACTTCAAAAAATATGATATTAACACCTATTGCACCTCATAATTTAAATGCAAGACCTTTGGTTATTCCTGATGAAACCAAAATAAAACTCAAAGTAGTAGGTCGTGAAAAAAGAGCTTTATTATCCTTAGATTCTAGAATAATGACCATTCCTAATAATGTTGATGTTTATGTAGAAAAAGCAAATTACACCATTAAAACCATTCAATTACATAATCAAACCTTCTTAAAAACACTTCGTGAAAAATTACTTTGGGGAGAAGATATTCGGAATTTATAATTATTAAATTTGATAGAATACAAATTTTTGAAGTCGTTAATAAATAGCATCTTGTTTATATAATTATTAAGAATCATTTTTTATTAGTTTATTATAATCTGTCTAGTGTCTTATCTTATATCTTGCAGCAAAGCGGTCTTAAATCTTTAATCAAACAACAGCTTTTAATACAATAAATTCCATTTAAACCGTTTATATTAAATAAATCTTCTAATAAATTTAAGATTTAGTATATTTGCAACCAATTTTTATAAAAGCAACATAAAACTTTCTTAAAAATATAAATAGTAAACTTATGAATAATCGTTTAATATCTTTCTTTTTACTGCTTTCAACCTTGTTCTCATATAGTCAAATTAATGAATTAGGAATTAGCGTTGGAGGTACAAATTACATTGGTGATGTAGGTGATGAAGCATACATTGCTCCAAATGATTTATATTATGGCTTAATTTACAAATGGAATGTAACACCTCGTTACGCTATAAGAGCTCAAGCCACTTATCTTAAAATTCAAAGTGATGATGCTGAGTCTAAAAATGGAATAAAACGGGCTCGAGGTTATAGTTTTAAAAACTCCATTAAAGAACTGGCAATAGGAATAGAATTTAACTATTATGATTATTCCTTAAATAAACCTGGTTTAGGCTCAACTCCTTATTTAATTGCCGAAGTTGCCTTAATAAATTACAATGTAGTTACTAGAGAAACTACACCAAATAATTTTAATACAGAAGGTAAAATGGGTTTTACCATTCCTGTTGGAATAGGTTTTAAAACAAAAATAGCTCCAAACGTTGGTTTTGGAATTGAAGGAAAATTACGTTACACTTTTGCAGACAATTTAGACTACAACAATCCAGATTTTCCACAATTGAGTTTTGGAAATCCAGATAGTAATGATTGGTACGTTTCTATTGGAGCAAATTTAGTATTTGGCTTTGGTAGAAAAAGCTGTTATAGCGAAGGAGCTACATTTTAAAAAACATGCAATTAATTTCTCAAATAGATAAAAATAATTTACCGCAGCACATTGCTATTATAATGGATGGCAACGGTCGTTGGGCTAAACAACGTGGTAAATTACGAATATTTGGTCATCAAAACGGTGTAAATGCTGTTAGAGAAACGGTAACTACTGCTGCTGAATTAGGTGTAAAAGTCTTAACCCTTTACGCTTTTTCAACCGAAAACTGGAACAGACCCAAAAGAGAAGTGGATATGTTAATGAGTTTATTAGTAAACTCATTAAAAAAAGAATTGAAATTATTTACAAAAAATAACATCTCACTTCGAACCATCGGCAATATTCAATCACTTCCAAAAAAAGCTCAAAAAGAATTGAATGAAGTTATCGATAAAACAAAAAACAACACGCATCTCATTTTAAATTTAGCTTTGAGTTATAGCTCAAAAGAAGAAATTGTTAATGCTGTCAAAAATATTTCTAAAAAAATTGTTAATAATCAACTTTCCGTTGAAGAAATTGATGAAAATATTATAAATAACCATTTATATACTCGTAATTTGCCAAATGTTGATTTAGTGATAAGAACAAGTGGCGAAAAAAGAATTAGTAACTTCTTATTATGGCAAATTGCTTATGCAGAACTTTATTTTACAAAGGTGTTTTGGCCAGATTTTAATAAAGAAGAATTCTATAAAGCAATCATAGACTATCAACAACGAGAACGAAGATTTGGTAAAACCAGTGATCAATTAAAAAATGATGAATAAATACAAAAACAATATATTAGTAGCTCTTTTATTACTTATAGGAACAACTATTTATGCTCAAGAAATTAAAACAGATACTCAAAAAGATTCTGTTGCGGATTTTACCAAAGCAAAAAGATATATTTTAGGTGGAATTTCTATTAAAGGAAATGATCGTTTTAGCGAACAATCTATTAAGGCTTACACAGGATTGACTATTGGAAATGAGATAAAAATTCCTGGTGATGAACTCTCAAGTGCCATCAAAAAATTATGGAAATCGGATTTATTTAGTAATGTAGATGTATATGCTGCAAAAATAGATGGAAATACCATTTATTTAGAATTTGATGTAAAAGAATTATCCAAAATAGGTAAAGTAACCATCACAGGATTAAGAAAAGGGCAAATTGATGATATAAAAAAAGAAATTGAATTCAAAAAAGGCGCAATGCTTACAGAGAATTTAATTACAACCACCAAAAATTACATTCAAGATAAATTTAAAAAGAAAGGGTTTTTAAATACAAAAGTAAATATTGCTACTAAAGTAGATACAACAGACAATACTATTCTTTCTTCTATAAGAATTGATAAAGGAAAAAGAGTGAAAATTAAAAACTTCCGTTTTCATGGAAACGAGGCTTTAACATACAGAAAATTAAGAAAAGCCTTTAAAAAAACCAAACAACGTTTCTTTCCTCGTTTTTGGAGACCTTCTAAATTAGTTGATGAAGATTACGATGCAGGTTTAGAAAAACTAGTTTCAAAATATCAAGAAAAAGGATATCGTGATGCTCAAATATTAAGCGATTCTATTTCATGGAATGATGACAATACCATAAATATTGATATTAATTTAACCGAAGGAAAACAATACAAATTTGGAGATATTAAATTCTTAGGAAATACGGTATTTACCGATGAACAATTAGAAGCCTTTTTAGGATTGCACAAAGGCGATGTATATAATGGTAAACTCTTAACAGAAAGAGTAAACGGTGACGGAACTCCAGATTCTCAAGATATATCTAATACGTATATGAATAGAGGTTATATGTTCTCTAACGTAACACCTGTTGAAACGGCTGTTAAAGACAATGCTATTGATTTAGAAATAAGAATTCATGAAGATGAACAAGCAACCGTTAAAAATGTAACTGTTGTTGGAAATGATAAAACCAATGATCATGTAGTGTATAGAGAACTCCATACAAGACCTGGCGATTTATTTAACAAACAAGCTATTATACGTTCTGTTAGAGAAATTTCTGGTTTAGGTTTCTTTGATCCAGAAGCTGTTGTACCAGATGTTAAACCAAATTATGCAGAAAAAACAGTAGATATTGAATATAGTGTTGCCGAAAAAGGGTCTAGTCAAATAGAGCTACAAGGTGGTTATGGAGGAGGTTCGTTTATTGGAACATTAGGATTGTCATTTTCTAATTTTTCCATAAAAAACTTATTTAATAAAAAAGCTTATACACCAATTCCTATGGGTGATGGTCAAAAATTAGCTTTACGCTTTCAAGCAAGTAAATACTCTAGCACTTACAGTTTTTCGTTTACAGAACCTTGGTTTGGTGGAAAAAAACCAAAAGCATTATCCTTTTCCATCTATAATTCTAAACAATATAGATACAATTACGCTACAAGAGATGTAGATAAAGATCAGAAAATTGACATTTTAGGACTGTCTTTAGGTTTAAATCAACGTTTAAAATGGCCAGATGATTTCTTTACTTTATCAACAAGTGTAAATTATCAGCGTTATACCCTTAAAAATTATTATTTCCCTACCTTTAATTTCGATAATGGTAGATCAAATAATTTATCATTTGGTGTAAGTTTAAATAGAAGTTCGCAAGGACCAAACCCTATTTACCCAACAAAAGGGTCTCAGTTTAGTATTGGAGCTAAATTAACACCTCCATTTTCTTTATTTCAAGATAAAAATTACACAACTATTTCTAATCAAGAAAAATACAAATGGTTAGAATTTTATAAAGCAAGTTTTTCAAGTAAATGGTTTAATGAAATTAGTAAAAAATTAGTATTGGTTACCAGTGCAGACTTTGGTTTGTTAGGAGCTTATAACAATGAATTAGGTATTTCTCCATTTGAACGTTTTTACGTTGGTGGTGATGGTCTTGGAGGAGGTTACCAATATGATGGAAGACAAACTATTGGTTTGAGAGGTTATCCAAATTCAAGTTTAACTCCAAGTGGCGGAGGAACAGTATATGATAAATTTGTATTAGAAATGCGTTATCCAATTACCTTAAAACCATCAGCATCTATCTATGTGTTAGGTTTTCTTGAAGGAGGAAATACGTATGATGACTTAAAAAAATTCGATCCATTTTTATTGAAACGTTCTGCTGGATTAGGATTGAGATTGTTTATGCCATCGTTTGGTTTATTAGGGATAGATTTTGCTCATGGCTTTGATGATGTTCCAAATAATCCAGGTGTTAAATCGGGTTGGCAAACGCACTTTACTATTGGTCAACAATTTTAGTAAATACAAAACAATAATTATGTATATTTGTAGTTATGTATAAAGTTTGGCACGATTATTTCTAACTAACCTAATGTAATTATGATAAAGAAAATTTTAATATTCGTTTTATTAGTATCGCAATTTAGCTTTGCTCAAAAAGCTCAAAAAGTAGGCTATATTGATAGAGAGTACATTTTAGAAAATGTTCCTGAGTATAAAACAGCGCAATCTAAATTAGACGCAAAGATTAATAAATGGAATGTTTCCCTCAATAAATTAAAATCAGAAATTGATAATTTAAAACTGACTTTAGTTAATGAGAAGGCTCTACTAACTCCAGATATTATTGCAGAACGTGAAGAAGATATCACTATTAAAGAAACAGCATTTAAAGAAAAAAAAGAAGCCTATTTTGGAACATCAGGAGATTTGTTTATGTTGCGTAAGCAATTAGTAAAACCAGTGCAAGATCAGATTTTTAATGCCATTCAAGAAATTGCTAAAACAAAAAAATACGATATTATTCTTGATAAAGCAGGTAACGACTTGGTGATGTTATACACCAATCCTAAATACGATATTAGCGAATTAGTACTTCAAAAAATTGTAAAAGGACGTAAGAAAAAAGCAACAGAAAAGAAAAAATCGGATCAACAACTAGCAAGAGAACAAAAGAAAAAAGACCTTAAAGCTAAAGCCGAAGACCGTAGAACAAAACAAGAAAAGCTAAGAGATCGTATTAAAAAGCAAAACGAAGCTAAAGCAGCAAAAAGAGAAGCAATTAAAAAAGCAAATGCTGCAAAAAGAGCTAAACGAATTGCAGATGCAAAAGCAAAAAGAGAAGCTTTAAAAAATAAAAGGAATAAGAAACCTACTAAAAAAGACGATACTACTAAAGGGAAGCCTATAATTGATGATAAAGAAGTAAAAAAAGAGAATTCAGTTAAAGGCGAATCAAAAATTGACAAAAAAGAAGAAGAAGGAAAAAAAGTCATAAGTAAAACAGAAGAACCTGTTAAAAAAACAAAAGAAGAGCTAAGAGCAGCAAAAGTGCAAAAACTAAAAGATAGAGCAGCTGCTAAAAAAGCAAAAAGAGATTCTTTAAGAAATGTAGCTAATGAAAAACGAGCAAAAAAATTAAAAGAAATAGAAGAACGCAAAAAGAAATTACAAGAAAGTAAAAACAAAAACAATTAATATTAAAAATAGATAAAAATGAAGAACATTAAAACAATCCTAGTAGCCATAGTATTATTTACAACCGGTTTTGCAATGAATGCACAAGTCGCACACATTAATAGCGAAGAATTAGTAGCTTCAATGCCAGCAACTAAAGCTATGCAAAATGAGTTAAAAACGCTTGGAGAAAGTTATGATACAGAATATAAGGCACAAGTAAATGCTTTACAAGCAAAATTGCAAAAGTATCAAACAGAAGCAAGTACAAAATCTAATGACGAAAACGAAAAACGTCAAAAAGAAATTGCTGAAATTCAACAAAAATTACAATTGTACTTACGATCTGCTCAAGAAGATGTGCAAAAGAAAGAAATGGAATTGCTAAAACCAATCATTGAAAGAGCACAAAAAGCAATTCAAGATGTAGCTAAAGAAAAAGGAATTAAATACGTATTAGATTCTACTCCAGGAAAAGGACTTATCGTTTTTGATGGTGAAGATTTAATGACGGCTGTAAAAGCAAAATTAGGAATGTAATTATTACCTAATCAATAAAAATTAAAAAAGACGGTTTATTTAAACCGTCTTTTTTTTGTTTAAAACAAAAATGCCTTTGTGCATACGCAATCCAATTTTAAAATAATGTTCCTCAAGAGGAGTGAAGCCTCTGCTTTTAATCAATTCATCAGTATGTCTAGTTAAATTGCAACCTTCAGCAAATATTTTCCATAGAGGATTTAAGAGTGTTTCAATTCGAGCTTTAGATTTTTCATTGGAATGAATATGTTCAATAATAATGAGTTTTCCATCAGGTTTCAACCATTTTTTAAAGTTGTCTATGGCTTTATCTGGATTTTTTACTGTACATAAAACCAAAGTAGAAACTATGGCGTCTAAACTATTTTCACTTATTTTATCATGTAGTTTTTCATCATTAATATCAAAGTTTACTAATTCAATATTTTTATTATTGATCTTCTGAATGGATTTATCCAACATTGGCTTAGAAGGTTCAACAGCAAATACTTTTACTTTGTCATTAAAATATTCAAAATTAACACCTGTTCCAGAACCAACATCAAGTACAGTTCCGTTTAATTTGTTAAGCATACGCTCTCTGTCCTTTTCAATCTTTTTTTCAAAAGACACCATGTATTTGTCGTAATACTTTGCAAATAATTTAGCATAAAATCTTCCCATAATTACGAATTATTTTCTGTCGAAATCAGCTGGAATTTCTCCCCAAGCTTTGGTTTCCCATTTTAAAATATACTTGTTGCTAATCATTTCTGGATTATTAGTTAACCATTTTATAGCTCTTTCTACCAAATTAAAAATTTCTTTGTTTTCTTTGTTTTGTTTAATACTAGTATTGATCTTTTTTTTCCAAACCCAACCAATGGCTGTTCTACTATCAGAATAAACAGGTAAGGATAATTTGTTTTTTTTTAGCCAAGACAATCCGTGAACTAAAGCCAAAAATTCCATTAAATTATTGCTTCCTCCTTTAAAAGGACCTTGTTTAAAAAGTAACGTTTTAGTATCAGTATAAACACCTTGATATTCCGCATTTCCTTTGTTATCGCAAGCACCATCAACGGCAATACTATTTAGAATTGGTTGTCCAATTTTTTTTAACTCCTCTTTACTTAAAGTAGTTTCAAAAATAGTTTTACCTATAAAATCTTCATAATTACCTTGAAGTGCTTTTTT
>Ga0256840_1003618_pt1 | contig 12312 bp, 13 predicted proteins | sample 355202metaG_FD_185969 | JGI IMG/M metagenome (GOLD analysis project Ga0256840, IMG submission 185969) | Hydrothermal vent microbial communities from Mid Atlantic Ridge, Atlantic Ocean - 355-202 | ecosystem: Environmental > Aquatic > Marine > Hydrothermal vents | place: Atlantic Ocean: Mid...
GCAAAAGTATAAAACATTTGGCCACCCTATGCTACAATTGCGTAAGAATATTTTTTAGCACTCAAGTGGCCAAGTGTTGATGCGTACGGGTGGCCAAGTGTGCGCGTATTTACATTCTGTATTTGACATCATCTCCATGCTTAAGAATGGTTCAAACTCTCCTTTTCCAAACTTACCACTCATGAGATAAGATTTAAAAAAACCAATCCCTCCATTGTAGGCATAAGCGATAAAAAGAGGATGATAAAGGGAACGTTTCATCCATCTAAGATGGTGGCGAGCATATCGTAAATTGTTTTTCGGTTCAAACATCTCGTTGAGGCTAGATATAGGGTTTTTAATCTCTTTGCTTATCGAATTAGTCACAAATGGCATCATCTGCATTAAACCTTGTGCAAATGAGTAAGACAATGCTGAAGGTATTAGCTGACTCTCTTGACGCATCAGAGCATAGACCACTGCTTTATCATCATTAGACAGGCCTTTTAGATATTCATCATAAGGCATTAGATATCCATGCATTCTGTATTGACTTGCTTTTTGCAAAATATATGCTTGAGCCGGGAGCATGTTCTCTTGTTTATATTTTTTAGCAAGAATAAATAAATCATTTTGGGAGGCATTTTTTATCTCTTCATGTATCTTGTCCCAATGAAAAGGGTTATTTAAATTTATAGGACTTACGTTTTTGTCTGTATCCATTTTATAAAAATAATTTCTTGTACTAGTGTGCATCATCTCACTAGAGTAAAGTGAATATATATTAATATCAGTTGATTTGACTAATTTTAAAAGATACTTTTTATTTTTGGATACTAAATATTGCCAAAAAATACTCTTATCTCTGTCTATCTTCGTGAGAGCTTTCTCTTGAGATAAAAGAAAGAAATCCATTGCTTTAGCTTTATTCTTGTAGTTAAGATGATTAAGACCTAGAAAAAAGTTAGCTCTAGAATCTAAAAACTCTCCGTTAGCTAAAAGAAGAGATTTTTGAAGATTATATAAACTTTTTGTATTTACTATTGTTTTAATAAACTGTCTTGCTCTCGATGAACAACTCAAGGAGTCTATAAATTTTTTATTCAGTTGGATATTTAACTTTTTATTTCTATATCGGTACCCAACTTTGTTAAAAAATTCTAAAAAAGAATCTGCACTATATTTTACATAAGCTTGCTGAGAGTTAGGTTCGTTTTGAAGCTTTAGCATACAAATCGAATTTTCATCATTCAGCTTGTTGATAAGTTTTTTTCTTTGTTTTTTAGAATAATTTATAGTTTTCTTAGGATGATAAGCTATATTTAAACATTCCGCATCTTTAATGTCGAGTAAATTTCTAGTTTTACTACATCGTAGCTTTTGTTTTATTTTTTGTTTTTTTGTTTTTTTGGCATATCTATAAAATATTTTATTATTTCTTATTGAATCTACTTGTTCATATGCTGCATCAGCTTGCTCTGGTGTAATGTTTTGATTAAGATATTGCCAAATCATAAAGTCTTTAGAGCGACTTTTTGGTTTTGAATTTAAATATTCTAAAGATATCTCAGCATAAACAAAAACTGAGATTAACAAAAGAAAAAGTAGTATCCTAAGCATTTAGTGAATTGAATAGAGTAGGGAACTAAATACAACGATGAGTACTTGAAGACCGATAATAATAAAAAGAGGAGCCAAATCAAGCCCTCCAAAATCGGTTCTTATATATCTTTTAACTAGGGCATATACTGGATTAGTTATGCGATATAAAAACTGAACAATTGGGTTATATGGATCAGGATTAATAAAACTCATAAGTGCTGTAGCAATTAAAACCCATATATACACGTTAATTAAACTTAAAAATATTCCACCTAGCCCTTGAACAATATCAACTATTACACTCATTTTACAATCTCCGCTATATAATTTTTTATATATCTATATACTTGTGCTATATCTGGTTCATTTTGAGAGCCAGTTAAGATATAGCAAAGCAAGTTTTCATCGTTTATCCCACTCTCCTGCATGACGTGTTTCTTAAAATCATCATATTCTATAAAATATGGAGCAGACTTAATAGCTAGTATCATAAGTTTTGATTGCTTTTTAAACTCATTTAGAATATCTCTTTGTCCAAATATCAGTGCTATTTTATTTTTAAGTTCTTTTGTAGTATAAACTTCTTTAAGATACACACGAGCCAATAGGCCTATCTCCTCATCTGCAAAACCAACATAGCGAGAAAGTTCTTTAGCATCAAGTCTCAAAAGATGTTGTTTATTTATCTCTTTTAAAGCATCTATATTAAAAAGAAAAGTAGTTGTTGATAGGCTATTAAGGTCAAACCAGGCTATTGCTTCTTTAAGCGTAAAAATATCACAAGGAGATTCATTTCCAATTGATATTAAATAATTTGAAATCGCTTCAGGCAAGAAACCTTCTTCTAGCAAAGACTTCACGCTAGGAGAGTCAAGAAGAGTAGGGACATATATATGCTGTATTTTTTTATCATAGTGCAATGATGTTCTAATATATTCTTCTTTTCGTGTATCATAAATAGAATTTTGTTCATAAATAACCATACTTATGTCACTTAGCATATCGTCAACTGCACAAGCAAAATCATAAGTAGGTATTTTATCTTTGTTCATAATAATAAAGCTATCTATGTCATCAGAAGCAAGGCTGTTTGCTGGCTTTTTAATTCTTATTGTAAACGGGTTTATATTATCAATAACTAACTCATCGGGTAGGGTGGCACAAGCATCGTCATATCTATACTTCTGCTTGCTTAGTTTAGCTTCCTCACGTTTTTTTCCCAACCATTCATCTGAACAAAAGCAAGAAAATGCTTTTTTATCATGCATAAGTTGCAGGGCCATGGCTGTATGAAACCTTACCTTTTCACTTTGGTAAATAACTTGAGAGTACTCAATCCCAAAGAAACTTAGTAAATCAAGAATCTCTTTATCTTTGTCTTGTATATTTTTTTCTTTATGTATATCTACTATCCGAACAATTAAATCTTCTTCTTGTTGACGAGAAAGAATGTAATTAAATAGGGCGATTCGAAGGTCGCTTATAAGCATATCACCAGTTGGACTAGCTGCAAATCTTAACATTAAAAATCCTAATTTATATTTGATAGAATTTTAACTAATTTTTGATTAATTCTTGGTGTATTTTTGAGAAGTTTTTTTTGAAAGTGGTGACCCCGAGGAGAATTGAACTCCTGTAACATGGATGAAAACCATGGATCCTAACCGCTAGACGACGGGGCCACTAAGTTGTGAGCCGAAATTATAGTGATGCTTTGCTTAAAGTATCATAAATTCGGCTTCTTACAGCTATGATCTAGCGTCGTAAAAGCTACGAAGAGCTCTAATGATAACTGCATTTTTGGAAATGCTTTCTTCTTTTGCATTTTCATTTACTGAGTCATAAAGATCAAGAGGAAGAGAAATAGAGAAAGTTTTCGTCTCAATTTTACGTTTTTTACTTATCATTGAAGTTATTCCGCTTAATAACTCAATAATTTTTTTAGTATCTATTGGTTTTTGAATAAAACTATTTACACCAACTTCTATAGATTCTGAAATTTTCTCAATATCATTACTCGCAGATATTACAATAATAATCTGAGAAGGGTTTATAGCACGAATTTTCCGAGACAACTCTATACCATCCATACCAGGCATAATGATATCTACAAAAACAATATCTGGATTGTTTTTATTATATGCAGCTAAGGCCTCATCTCCGTCAAAGCATGATTGAACATCAGAAAAAAAGTTTTTAAACGTTGAACTTAGTAGTTCGTTCGTTACCTTTTCATCTTCAACTACCATTGCAGTTAGTTTTTTAGTAAGTTTTGTCAGTTGTACTAGGTCTATGTTGCCCATATTAAATCCTATTGTTTATTATTTTGTGTCATTATACATTAACTTTGTAAACAAAACATAAACTATTATTCACAAATTAACGTAATATCTTTTGTTAATAATAATTAGCTGTATTTTTTAAAGGTCTCTAGCCAATCTGTGTCTGTTTCTTTAGAAGATTCTTTTTGTGTGAGTAGGGTATCTATTATACTCAGCAGGGTGTCTTCATTCATAAATTCTAAAAGACTAGGATTAATCGATGTAGAGTTTTTATCATCATAATTATTGAGTAAATTTTGTATATCTGTAATTAATTCTGTTTTTCTTGTCATTTCACTTCTTTAGATTGAATTATGCTAATTGGTTAACATAATGTATATTCTCTTGAATAATTAAATTACTTCATATTGATTAATATTACAAGACTTTTAAGGTGTAACATAAGCCGAGTTTTGTAGGGATAGCATTAATCTACTATATCTTTTACAAAATATCTCTAGCGAAACAAAAGCTATAACGATTTAACGTCATATAAGAGGCTAACCGTTTGTTTCTTGCTGCCATGTTGGGTTTACAAGCCTTCTGTATTACTACAGAAGCTGGTGGTCTCTTACACCACCTTTTCACCTTTACCATCCTTCGATGGAAGTAATATCTCTGTTGCACTTTCCCTCGACTCGCGTCGGCCATCAGTTAGATGGAACACTCTCTTATAGCAGCTCGGACTTTCCTCTTGCAAGTAAACTTACAAGTCACTATCTATTACACCTATGCAATATTACATAATTTATTCTTTTAAATTGCTTGTTTTTTCTATGAACAAGTGTTAATATTTAAAAGAATTAAGCATGAACGATTGTTCTTATTCTTTAAGTTTCTATTAACGATTGTTCATATATAATACCCGTATAAAGAACAACTGTTCACGCGGTACACAAGGCTATACTATGAATAATAAAGCAACTACTAAGCAAAAAATCCTTAAAGAAGCTACTACTCTGTTTTCTGAAAATGGATACAAAGGTACCAGTGTAAGAGATATTGCTCATGAAGTAGGCATCAAACAAAGTGCCCTATATAACCATTTCAAAAATAAAGAAGAAATTTTCATTGAAGTATCGCGTGAAATATTTAATTCACCCTTCTCTATTGATTCAGAAGAACTCAAAGAAAGTGCACTGCATGGTAAGTTATTTATAAGCAAATTTTCTCAACAGTACAAATTGCTTGTGTTTGATAAAAAAAGCGAAAAGATGTTTAGGCTACTCATGATAGAATTATTGCAAAATAGAGGTCTGAGGAATCAATTTATGACAAACTTTCATGATAAGAACATCAAACTACTCTCAGAAGGATTTTTTACAATGATGCAGAACTCTATAGTGGTGTCTGGGGACCCGATGATTATGGCGTATGAATTTATATCTACTTTATTTTATATAAGACTGCAAGTCACCCTGCTTCGTTTTGATGAAAAATCAACGGACAACTTGTCAACTTTATTTGAAAAACATGTAGATTTTTTTTGGGGGAGTATAAAGATTTAGCACCTAGTTCTTGGGATTAATATTAAGTAATATGAATCCCAAGATTAAAAAAAAGCAACCTCCTAGAAGAAGGCTGCCTGAAATCCTTTGCTAATTAAGCCATAGCTTCTTTAGCGTATTTTTCACCAAGTTCATATGCAACTTTATTTACATCATGAACTTTTGCTGGAACTTTACTAAGCATAGTATCTACGAGAGCTGTCTTATCAATAGCATTCATCATAGTATTTGCGATTGCAAGTGCTACAACAGATTGAGTAATTACATTACCAACCTCTTCTTTTGCAATTGTAATAATAGGAATTTCATATATTTTCCATTTTTTTCTATCTTCATCCGTTGGATGAACAAGGTTTGGATCAACTACAATTGTTCCGCCCTCTTGAACACCATCCTTAAAGAGTTTATAACTCATCTCTGCTACTGAAAGCATGAAACCTATTTCACCATCATTAGCATATGGATAATAAATTTCTTCATCATCAAGCTGAATATCAACAACAGTTGGACCACCACGAACTTGTGATGTATATGTCGCAGTTTTTAGACCATGTCCACCTGTTTTAATCTTTGCTGCTGCAAAAATCTCACCAGCTAGAAGAACACCCTGACCACCAACACCTGTAAATCTCATTAAAGTTTTAGTACTGCTCATTATGTCTCCTTATATTTTCTTAACGAAATCGTCTTGAGTAATCTTACCGCGCTTACCTTGATGAACATCTTTGATATCTTGGTACATATCGCAATATTCACGAACCTCTAAGTCTTGCTTAAGAACACCAAGAGGTAGTATATTTAGCTGTTCGTCTTCAGTCATAGCATCATATTTCTTCTTAGAAGCTGTAATACTGTCAATCCACTCAAGATTTTCCATTGCCGAAACCATTTTATTTTTACGACCAAGGTTGATATGACAGTTTGAAAGAACTTCCATCATAGAAAAGCCTTTATGCTCCATCGCTTTGATAAGAATTTTCTCAAGCTTCTTAGGCTCAAGCATAGTTTCACGAGCGACAAAAGAAGCTCCAGAAGCAATAGCTAAATCACAAGTATCAAAAGTTGGATCGATATTACCAGCTTTTTGAGAAACAGTCCACATACCCTGCGGCGTAGTAGGACTTGTTTGTGAATTAGTAAGACCATAAATAAAGTTATTAATAATTATCATAGTTATATCAATATTACGACGACAACCATGAATAGTATGATTACCACCAATTGCAAGTGCATCTCCATCACCTGCAACACAAATTACCATCTTATCAGGACGAGCAAGCTTAATACCAGTTGCATATGCAACAGTACGACCATGAGTAGTATGAACCGTATTAAAATCAACATAAGAAGAGAACCTTCCTGAACACCCTATTCCTGAAACAACACATACATCATTTTGGTCAATTCCCATTTTTTCAATCGCTCTCACGAAAGCTTTTAGAATTACACCATCACCACAACCCCAACACCAAAGTGTTGGCATTTTTTCTAGTCTTAAATATTTATCATAATTAAATGCCATGTTAAAATACCTCTTTTACTTTACTTACAATCTCGTGTGGAGAAAGTGGACGACCATTAACTTTAAACAGTCCTTCTATGTCAAGACGAGCAGCTGCACGCTGCACTTCTGAATGAAATTGACCGATATTTAGTTCAACAACTATTACGTTTTTGATTTTATCAGTGTATTCTTTTATCTTAGCAGCTGGCGAAGGCCAAATAGTGATTGGTCTAAATAATCCAGCTTTAATACCATCAGCTCTTAAGTGACGAATAGATTCTTTTGCTGCTAAAGAAACTGAACCATAAGCTACTATCATAACCTCTGCATCATCCATCATAAACTCTTCGTAAGATTCAACTTCATCTTCATGAAGTGCAACTTTATCTTCTAATCGCTGTATTAGTTTGCGACACGTTTCAATCTCTTCAGTTGGAAAACCATTCTTGTCATGGTGAAGACCAGTGAAGTGATATCTATAACCTTCATACATTGGATTAAGAACTGCTGGCTCATCATGCTCACAGTCATATGGAAAATAATCTTCAGGCTTACCGTCAAATCGTTTACGAGGAACAATTCCTGCTTCAACTTCTTCAAGCGTTGGAAGGTCAGCCTTACCATGCATATGACCAATTGTTTCATCAAGCAGTACGATAACTGGTTGCATAAATCTATCAGCAATGTTAAATGCACGTACAACTTCAGTATAGCACTCAGCTAATGAGCCTGCACATAATGTGATTGATTTATAATCACCGTGTGATGGATTTTTAGACTGAAGAATGTCACCCTGAGATACACGAGTCGGAAGACCAGTTGATGGACCACCGCGCATTACATTTACACAAACTAAAGGCACTTCAGCCATTTGAGCAAGACCTAATTGTTCTGCTTTAAGACTCATACCAGGACCAGAAGTAGCAGTTAATGCTCTAACACCAGTCATTGCAGCACCAATAACTGCACATATACCACCAATTTCATCTTCCATCTGAATCGCCGTACCACCTTTTGCAGGTAGTAAGTCAGATATCACATGCATTACCTCAGAAGATGGAGTGAGTGGATACCCACCAAAAAACATACATCCGGCATCAACAGCTGCAATTGCAGCAAGTTCATTTCCAGTAGATATTACTTCTCTTGTTGCCATTATCTAGCTCCTTGTTCTATCGAATAATAATTATTTGCTTTAATAGCTTCTTGACGAGCTTTCGCATCATCAGTCAGTTTAGCAAAACTAAAGCCAGAAGCTTTATACTCTTGTTTATCAGCTACATATATAGCAAAATCTGGGCATGATAATTCACACTCATTGCAACCTATGCAAGCTTCTGGATGTTCAACTGAAATCATTGCACCTAGTGTAGATTTGACTTCATAACGCATAGCAAGTACACCTGATGGACATACGGACACACAAATATCGCATGCTTTACAGTTATCGGTGTTTACCCATACTGGCTGGTCACCAGGGTTTTTCATTTCAAAAGTTCCCATTTATTCTCCTCAATTTTTAAGATAGGATTAATCCATATCCTTGTATTAACTATTTAAAGATTAGCTAATTTTTAATTATTTCATTCTAAATTGTGCTACTAGCGCCGAATTAAGCACACAGATGTTACCTAATGGGGCTCACACAAGATAGTATTATTTTTTAGCCATTGCCTTAGTTACTGCAGCACCAATTTCTGCAGGTGAGACAACAACAGTTACTCCAACGGCTTCAAGAGCAGCCATTTTTTCAGCAGCTGTTCCAGCACTTCCAGAAACAATTGCACCCGCATGACCCATAGTTTTACCTTTAGGTGCTGTTTGACCAGCGATAAAAGCAACTACGGGCTTAGTAATTTGTTCTTTAATGAGTTTAGCAGCTTGAATCTCTAGATCTCCACCAATCTCACCAATCATAACAATACACTCAGTTTCTGTATCTGCTTCGAACATCGGCAGAAGTTGATTATATGAAAGTCCAATAATCGGGTCTCCACCTATACCAACAGCAGTTGTAATTCCAAAGCCTTCTTTAACTACTTGATTTGCACCTTCATAAGTTAAAGTACCAGATTTTGAGATAAGACCAACGTTACCTTTTTTGAAAATCATACCAGGCATGATGCCTATTTTACATTCTTCAGCAGTTATAATACCGGGACAATTTGGCCCAAGCGTCTTCATTCCATGTTTTGTTGCATGAGCTTTAGCCATTTGCATATCTTTAACTGGAGCACCTTCAGTGATAATAACAGCAAGCTCAATACCAGCCTCAGCAGCTTCCATGACAGCATCGCCAACAAAAGCAGGTGGTACAAAAATCATACTAACAGTTGCACCAGTGATTTTCACAGCATCTTTAACTGTATTGAAAACAGGTTTTCCTAAATGCTCTTGTCCACCTTTGTTTGGTGTAACTCCACCAACAATTTTAGTACCGTATGCTAAACATTGTTCAGCATGGAAAGTACCCTCTTTACCAGTAAAACCTTGAACGATTACTTTTGTGTCTTTATTTATTAAGATTGACATATATTACTTTCCTTTAAACTCTGCTGCTGCTTTTACAGCTTTCGCTGCACCATCACCTAGGTCATCTCCAACAATCAAGTTAGAAATATTTGCATTTTTAAGAATCACAGCTGCTTCTGGAGCATTCGTTCCATCAAGACGAACAATAACAGGTACGTTAACATCTGTAATCTTAGTAGCTTCAATAATCCCGTTAGCAATACGATCACAACGAACTATTCCACCAAATATATTTACAAAGATAGCTTTAACATTAGGGTTTTTAAGAATAATCTCAAAACCTTTTGCTACTGTTTCGGCATTAGCACTACCACCAACATCAAGAAAGTTAGCAGGAGTTCCACCCATATGATTGATAGTATCCATAGTACCCATCGCTAGACCAGCGCCATTAACCATACAGCCTATTTCACCATCAAGCGCTACATAAGAAAGACCATACTTTGCAGCCTCAACTTCATCTTCATCTTCTTCAGTCAAATCTCTCATAGCAGCGATCTCTGGCTGACGCCCTAAAGCAGAATTATCAAATCCCATCTTGCCATCAAGGGCAATAAAATCACCAGAACCTGTACGCACTAGTGGATTGATTTCTATCATCTCTGCATCATTTTCCATATATAACTTGAAAAGTTTTTGAGCAAAGCTAATAATCTTTTTTTGCTCATTTTTATCAGTAATGCCAAGACCAAATGCTAATTGACGACCATGAAAACCTTGAAATCCTACTGCTGGATCGACAGGAACCGTTATAATTTTTTCCGGAGTATTTTCTGCAACATCTTCAATGTTCATTCCACCCTCAGTAGAAGCCATTATTAAAGGCATTTCTAATTTTCTATCAAGTACAACAGAAAGATAAAATTCATCTTTAATGTCAGCACCATCTTCTATATAAAGTTTTTGAACAAGTTTACCTTCGGCAGTTGTTTGATGAGTTACTAATGTCATTCCTAGAATCTCATCAGCTAATTCTCTTACTTCCTCTAAAGATTTAGCAAGTTTAACACCACCACCCAAGCCACGACCACCTGCGTGAATCTGAGCTTTAACAACCCAAACCGGGCCACCTAACTCTTTAGCTGCAACAACTGCTGCATCTACACTTTCAACCATAATACCTTTTGGTACTGGTACGCCATATTTAGCAAAAATTTGTTTTGCTTGATATTCATGTATATTCATTTATATTCCTTATATTAAGATGGACTAAGCTTTTGGGCTTGTCATATTTTCTGGGACTACATACTTATCAAACTCTTCTTCAGTAAGTAAACCTAGCTTTACAGCTGTAGCCTTCAGTGTAGACTTATCTGCATGTGCAGTTTTGGCGATTTTTGCCGCATTGTCATATCCAATGTGTGGATTAAGTGCAGTAACAAGCATTAACGAATCATGCAAGAAGTGATCTATTTTATCAGCAACTGGCTCTAAACCTACTGCACAATGATCATTAAATGAAACAATTGAATCTGCTAACAACCTACAAGACTGTAAAAAATTATATGCAATAACTGGCTTATATACATTTAATTCAAAGTTCCCTTGGGATGCACCCATTGAGATAGCAACATCATTTCCAAAGACCTGACACGTAACCATAGTAACAGCTTCTGCCTGCGTAGGATTAACTTTACCTGGCATAATAGAACTTCCTGGTTCATTAGCAGGGATTTCAATCTCCCCTATTCCACAACGAGGACCTGATGCTAACCATCGAACATCATTTGCGATTTTCATCATATCTGCTGCAAGTGCTTTTAAAGCACCATGCACATAAACTAAGGCATCGTGAGAAGTAAGCGCATGAAACTTATTAGGTGCAGTTATAAAATCATGACCAGTAAGTTCACTAAGTTTTTTAGCTACGCGTTCACCTAATTCCGGATGGGCATTAAGTCCCGTTCCTACAGCTGTGCCACCTAGAGCTAACTCACGAACTGCTTCTAAAGAATCTTTTGCCATTTTTTCACACTTATTTAACATTTCCACCCAACCAGATATCTCTTGACCTAGAGTTATTGGTGTTGCATCTTGAAGATGCGTTCGTCCAATTTTCACAACTGATTCAAATTTTGCAGATTTTTCTGCCAAAGTTGCTTTAAGTTTTGCAATTGCTGGAAGAACTTGTTCTTCAACTGCTATCACTGAAGCTACATGAAGAGCAGTTGGATAGGTGTCATTAGATGATTGTGATTTATTTACATCATCGTTTGGGTGTATCAGTTTTTCAGTGCGGAAATCTCCACCCAAGATTTCAGTTGCACGGTTTGCCAGTACTTCGTTGTTGTTCATATTTGACTGAGTCCCTGATCCCGTCTGCCAGACAACTAATGGATAATTTCCATCTAATTTTCCAGCTAGCATCTCATCAGCAGCACTAGCTATCGCTTGAGCTTTCTTAGCATCAAGCAAACCTAAATCACTGTTTACTAAAGCAACAGCTTTTTTTAAGTAAGAAAAACCACGAGTAATCTCGTAAGGCATAGTTTCTTCACCTATTGCAAAGTTTTGGATACTTCTTTGTGTTTGCGCAGCCCAGTAAGCATCTATGGGAACTTCAATCTCGCCCATTGTATCTTTTTCTATACGATATGACATCTTTTATTTTCCTTCAAAAAAATTATTTGCATTAAGTGCATCAATTAGTTCTTGAACAGAGTTTATTGAATTATTGAACATAGTTTTTTCATTATCATTAAGTGTTACTTCTATGATTTTTTCAGCACCATTTGCTCCCAACATTACAGGAACTCCACATACAACATCTTTATAACCATATTCACCCTCAAGATAAACAGCACAAGGGTGAATTTGTTTAGTGTCTTTTAAAATAGCTTCTACCATAATAGCAGTTGATTTTGCA
>Ga0256840_1003619_pt1 | contig 12309 bp, 12 predicted proteins | sample 355202metaG_FD_185969 | JGI IMG/M metagenome (GOLD analysis project Ga0256840, IMG submission 185969) | Hydrothermal vent microbial communities from Mid Atlantic Ridge, Atlantic Ocean - 355-202 | ecosystem: Environmental > Aquatic > Marine > Hydrothermal vents | place: Atlantic Ocean: Mid...
GATGCCGAATGAAATCATATTAGGAATGGGACTTTTTATTGTTGGTGCTATACTTGTAGTACTTTTTGTCAATAAATTGATTAGTAAAATATAGTTAAATTAACTAGACTAGTTTAGATAACTTCTCAACTTTTCTCCATAGAAGAAGCTAATTATGAAGTAAATAATACGTATTAACAACACGACTATGCTACACTTCCATAAAAATAAGGCTATCTACCTTGAAACAAATCATCAAAAACATGGACAGTGGCATACTCTTTATGCTTCTTGCTTCACTTTCTTTTGCCTTCATGGGAGGTTTTGCTAAGGTTGTGAGTCAAACCCTACCACCTGTGGAAGTCACCTTTTTTAGAAACATATTTGGTGTCGTACTTGTGGGGCTTGCCATTTGGAAAGTGCCTTTAAAACAAACAGGTGGAAAGCCACTATTGTTACTATTTCGTGGTTCTATGGGCTTTGCAGCACTATTAGCATACTTTTACATCATGGCACATATCCCTCTAGGTGAAGCAGTTACATACAACAAAACATCACCCATCTTTGTAGCTATCTTTGCCTATATCTTTTTAAATGAAAAACTACATAAAAGTGCTTTACTCGCCATAGTCATAGGGTTTATAGGCATCATGCTTGTAGCTCAACCAGAAGGAGGAAGTTTTGACAAGTATGACATACTTGGTATCTTCTCAGGCATAGGTGCGGCACTTGCCTACACGTCCATACGGGAGCTAAGAAAGTACTATGATACTCGTGCCATCGTCATGTCTTTTATGGGGGTGGGAACAGTAGCACCACTATTTTTGATGCTCATCACGCCTTACGTTACAGTCTCAGAAGATTTTGACTGGATGTTTGCAGAGTTTGTCATGCCTAGGGGCGTAGAGTGGGGCTATGTTACAGCTGTGGGAGTTTTTGCCACCATGTCACAGCTTCTCATGACAAAAGCGTATGAACTTACCAAGGCAGGTATCGTTGGTACGATAAGTTACAGTAACATTGTCTTTGCCGTTATCATAGGGGTAATGCTAGGTGACCCCATACCCGATATGTGGACAACTTTGGGTATACTATTAGTCATAATGTCAGGGCTTATTGTGGCTCTGCCAAAAGCTAAAAAGGTTTAAAATGATTTTAATAGCAGGACCTTGTGTCTTAGAAAGTCGTGATGCTGTGATGCGTATAGCGGAGAGTTTGAGTACCTATCATGAAGACTGTACGAAAGAGTTTTACTTTAAGGCAAGTTTTGACAAGGCAAACCGTACTTCTTTGGACTCTTTTAGAGGACCAGGTTTAGATGAAGGTCTTAAAATGCTTCAAGAGGTAAAGAAACAGTTCGGGTATAACATACTCACGGACGTACATGACTACACACAGCCTGCTTCTGTGGCTGAGGTAGCAGATGTACTTCAGATCCCTGCATTTTTATGTCGTCAGACTGACTTGCTTGTGGCAGCGGCTAAGACTTCTGCAGTGGTAAACATAAAAAAAGGGCAGTTTTTAGCCCCACAAGCTATGGAACATTCGGTAAAAAAAGTGCTTAAAACTAGAGGTTTTGAGGGTGATGCCACCTATGAAAATGCTCAAAAGTACAATGTCTGGCTCACAGAACGAGGCTCAAGCTTTGGTTATGGTAACTTGGTAGTAGACATGCGAGGCTTAAAGCAGATGCGTGAGTTTGCCCCAGTTATCTTTGATGCGACACACTCAGTACAGCAGCCAGCATCGGGTGGTGCTACTTCTGGTGGTGACTCAGCGTTAGTGCCTTACCTCTCACGAGCGGCAGCGGCAGTTGGGGTAGATGGGTTCTTTTTTGAAACACATTTTGACCCTTCAGTAGCGTTAAGTGATGGGCCAAATATGATAGAACTGAAGAAATTAGACTCACTTATGAAACAGATAGAAGCGATACAAACAATCGTAGACTAATAGATAATTTTTATAAGTAAAAACAGTTATAATAAAAACAATATAAACACTAAGGAACAACATGACAACCGTAGAAGGCGATTTACAAGTAGACAAGAGTAAAAAAGTAGCCATAATCAATGCAAGATTTAACCACTTCATCACAGATAGACTCGTAGAAGGTGCAGTAGATGCCTATGCAAGACATGGTGGTGATGCAAAAGATCTAGACCTTATCTTAGTGCCTGGTGCATTTGAAGTACCTTTTGCACTAGACAAAGCTTTGGCTTCAGGTAAGTATGACGCAGTATGTTGTTTAGGTGCAGTCATCAGAGGTGCAACGCCTCACTTTGACTATGTTTCTGCTGAAGCTACTAAAGGTGTGGCGTCAGTGACTATGAAACATGGTAAACCTGCAACATTTGGAGTCCTTACAGTAGATAGCATAGAGCAAGCCATAGAGCGTGCGGGTACTAAAGCTGGGAACAAAGGTGGCGAAGCCATGGTTGGACTCATCGAACTTATCAATCTTTACAGCGAATTAGAGAAATAGCACATGGCCACAAGACACCAAGCACGAACAGCAGTAGTGGGCTTACTCTATGCCTTTGATTTAGGTAATAAAGATATCGCTAAGTTTTCAGATGAGATACTGGAAGAAGATAAAATACGTAACAAACAAAGAGAGTTTTCTCATAGCCTTTTTTCTGGTACTGTAGAAAACTTAGAGATGTTAGACAAAGAGATAAAAGCACATTTAACAGATTGGGATTATGACGGCATCGGTAAAGTTGAAAAAGCCATTTTAAGATTAGGGGCTTATGAGATACTTGTAGCAAAAACAGATAAGGCTATCATCATCAACGAAGCGGTAGAACTTGCTAAAAAACTCGCAGATGACAAAGCCCCTAAGTTCATCAATGCTGTGCTAGATGCTTTAGGTGAGAAGAGAGCTGTAGAAGTAGTAGCTGAAGAAACGAAATCAGAACCAGAAGTTGAAGAAGGGAAGTAAGATATGACTGCACCTAAAACAAAACGTATGACCATAGATGAGGCAGTAGAGCTTATAGAAAAAGCTGACCTCAAAACCTTAGGAAAAATGGCACTCGCTCGTAAAAAAGAGATGCACCCTAAGGGAGTGACTACTTTTGTTGTGGACAGAAACATAAACTATACAAATATCTGTTGGGTTGACTGTAAGTTTTGTGCTTTTTATACCCATGAAAAGAAAGAAGATGCGTACATACTTTCTTTTGATGAGATAGACCAAAAGATAGACGAACTTTTAGCCATCGGTGGTACGCAGATACTCTTTCAAGGTGGTGTACATCCTAAGCTAGAGATAGAATGGTACGAAGACTTAGTTGAACACATCTCTCTCAAATATCCAGAAGTAACCATTCACGGTTTTTCTTCTATAGAGATAGACTACATCGCTAACCGTTCTAAGATTTCTATTTCAGAAGTTATTAGACGTCTTAGGGACAAAGGGCTTTCTTCTATACCTGGAGCTGGAGCGGAGATACTAAGTGACAGAGTGCGTGACATCATAGCACCTAAAAAGCACGACAAGGACCAGTGGCTTGAAGTACACAGACAAGCTCATAAGCTCGGAGTGAAGTCAACCGCTACTATGATGTATGGCACAGTAGAAACCATCCGTGAGATAGTAGAACACTGGGACTATGTACGTCAGTTACAAGATGAGACAGGTGGGTTTAGGGCGTTCATTATGTGGTCGTACCAAAGTGACCATACACAGCTTAAACGTGAACTGCCTACCATCACAAAAACAACACCTAACCAGTACTTACGCTACCTTGCAGTGGCACGTCTGTTTTTGGACAATGTACCAAACATACAGAGTTCATGGGTGACACAAGGTTCATACGTAGGACAAATGGCACTGCTTTTTGGAGCAAATGACCTTGGGTCTACTATGATGGAAGAAAATGTGGTTTCTGCTGCAGGAGCTGCAAACTCTATGAATCAAGAAGAGATGATTGAGTTGATTCGTGATGTGGGAGAGCTTCCTGCTAAGCGGAATACGGCTTATGATATTTTGGAGAGATTTTAATGTAGGTCGGGGTATCCTCACCCCGACAAATATTTAAAAATTTCAAATATTATTGTATTCATATTTATGTCGAGGTGAGGATACCCCGACCTACAGGACTTTTATGAAAAAATTATTTATGATATTACTATTATTACAAGGAGTTGCAATGGCAGCAAGCCTGAACGAAATGACTATTAACGATACAAAAGTACCTGTGGTATATGAGGGTGGGGATTATGTGCCTATTGTTTCTATACAACTGGTATTTAAAAATGCGGGACATTTGTCTAACACCATAGATGGACTTTCTGACATGTCTGCGAAGCTTCTTAATGAAGGTACTGCTAAAGAAGGCAGCATCGGCTACGCTACAAAACTAGATGCAAAAGCCATAGACATACACGCAAGTGTAGGACGTGAGAGTTTTGTGATAGAAGTCTCTTCTTTGAAGTCAGAGTTTCCTTACGCAGTGGCACGTCTGGTAGAACTTTTAAAAGACCCTAACTATACAAATGAAGCACTCACGCAGATAAAACATCAAAAAATCGGATGGCTCAAACAAAAAGAGAGTGACTTTAGCCATGTAGCCTCTAGTGCCTTACGTAAAATGCTTTTTAAAGACACTGCATTAGCCAGACCGTACGATGGTACAGTTGAGAGTATAGAAAAACTTACACTTGAGGACATCAAAACATTTTTAGGTACACATTTGGGGTACAACAATGTCATCGGCGTTGTCGGTGGAGACATCTCACTAGAAGATGCACAGAGGTATTTGAAAGAGATTTTGACGTTATTGCCTAGTGTAACAGCTAAAGAGCTAAACCCAGTAACAGTGTCTAACAAAAAAGAAACACAGCTACTTGACGAAGAGACAGAACAAGCGTACATCTTTTTTGGAGCTCCCTTTGACTTCTCTTACAAAGAAAAAGACCAACAAAAAGCAAAAATAGCAGAATACCTACTAGGTGGAGCAGGATTTGGAAGTCGTATGATGGAAGAGATACGTGTAAAACGTGGACTTACCTATGGTGTGTATGCTTCACTGAGACGTACCAAACCTGCATCATACATGAGTGGATACTTGCAGACGAAGCTTTCTACACAAGACGAAGCAAAAGACCTCATACAAAAAGTGGTAGATGACTTTGTAAAAGAGGGCATCACAGCCAAAGAGCTAGAAGATACTAAAAAGTTTTTGCTAGGCTCAGAGCCACTACGTATGGAAACGCTGTCACAACGACTTGGACGTGCCTATAACGACTACTACTATGAACGTCCATTAGACTTTTCTAAAGAGCAACTAGCAAAGATAGAATCAGTCACGCTCAAAGAGATGAATGATTTTATTAAAGCACATAGTGAACTCTCGGACATCTCTTTTGCTATCGTCACCAAGAAAGAGGACAATCAAAGCAAATAATATGTCAATTTGACATATTATTTACATTCTTTAAAAAGCTTCGTTATAATTTACACACAAATTAGAGGGAGTTCTCCGTGGAAGAAGCAAAACAACTTTTTAAAAAACTCAAAATCCATACACTTCTTGACCTTGCACTCATTATCCCCACTTCTTATAACGACACGACGCTTACACTCAAGCCTGAACTAGGCAAAGTCAATACCTTAGAAGCAAAAGTCATAGACTCTTCTGTGTATGCAGGTAAGTTGCGTGTGACCTTTGAGCTTAGGCAGTCAAATAGACGCATCTCTTCTACTTTTTTTCGTGTCACACCGTATCACCATAAACTTTTTGAAGTAGGTTCTTCTCATGTCATACAAGGGAAGCTAGAAGAGTACAAAGGCTACTGGCAGATGTCTCAGCCAAAGTCCATCAAACAAGTGGGTAAGATAACCCCTAAGTACAAAACTGTTTTAAAAGAGTCTGAGATTGGCTCACTCATAGAAGCCTATGTCTCAGAACAAAACCTTTTTAACGAAGGGCTAGACTCTAAAGAAGTGGCGACACTTATGCATATACATTTTCCTAAGTCTATGGAAGAAGTGCATGATAATGGAAGTTTTAAAACAGGGTTTATCTCAGTACTTAAATTTGTAGAAGCTTACAATCATCTCAAAAAACTACGAGGAAAACGTGCAGATTTTCCTGCACTTCAAGCACTTACGGGAGATATCAAACCCTTTGTAGACAACTTACCTTTTACCCTCACAGAAGAACAGCAAGTTGTCATCGCCCAAATACAGGTAGATGTAGCCAGAGTTGACAAAGCAGCTAAGCGTATGGTAGTAGGCGATGTAGGTTCAGGCAAAACCATGGTTATATTAGCAAGCGTGATGATGGCACTCCCACATAAAAGCATACTCATGGCTCCTACGTCACTGCTTGCCTTACAACTCTATGAAGAAGCAACAAAACATTTACCCAAGTTAGTCAAGGTTGCTTTGGTCATGCAGGGGAAAAACAGAGGCGACTATGTAGAAGCAGACTTCATCATAGGTACACATGCTTTACTCTATAAAGAAGATTTACCAGAAGCATCGCTAGTGATGGTAGATGAACAGCACCGCTTTGGTACGAAGCAACGTGCAAGTCTTGAAGCATTGGTCCTTCGACACACTCAGGAACCGTCTGATGACAGGAAACCTCATTTCATACAGTTTTCTGCTACACCCATACCTAGAACGCAAGCTATGATGGACTCTGAGTTACTAGATGTCTCGCTTATCACCACCACGCCATTCGAAAGAGAAGTACTTACTCAAACCATAGGAAAACCTGACTTTCCAGACTTACTTACTCACATCAAAGAAGAGATAGCCCAAAAGCATCAAGTACTCATCATATACCCTTTAGTAGAAGAAAGCACAGAAGTACCCTATCAGTCACTTGAAGAAAGTCATACATTTTGGGAAGGCAAGTTTGACAATGTGTATCTCACACATGGAAAAGATAAACAAAAAGAAGAGGTACTTTTGGAGTTTAGAGAAAAAGGAGACATATTACTGGCTACTACTGTAGTAGAAGTAGGCATTTCTCTACCAAAACTCACACTCATAGTCATAGTAGGTGCAGAACGGCTAGGACTAGCTACTTTACACCAACTCAGAGGACGAGTAGGGCGTAACGGTTTAAAGTCTTGGTGCTACCTTTACTCTAACTTCAAACCCTCAGAAAGACTCACACAGTTTTGCCAGACAACAAACGGGTTTGACATCGCCAAGTTAGATTTAAAATTTCGTGATTCTGGAGACATACTTGATGGTACCATACAAAGTGGTCAGAAATTTAAGTGGTTGGATATGGGGGAGGATGAGGAGATTGTGGCTTACGCGAAAGAGCGTGTGAAATCGTAGGGGCAGATTCCATATCTGCCCAATAAAGTTGGATAGTTAAGGGCAGATATAGAATCTGCCCCTACGTCTATTAATACAGTCCAAATTTACCATCGGCTCTTTTGTACATAACTCTCATGATGCCTTCATGGTCGTTAAATACTATAAATTGTCTTTTTTTCTCATCTTTCAGTGCATCTACTGCTTCGTCAAAGTCCATAGGTTTGTGGAGTTCTAAGTCCATAGGGACTATTTCTATGTCTTCTGCATCTAAGTCTGTGACTGCTTCTGCTTCTACACCCATGTCTTTAAATGACATGATACGATGCCCTTTTATTTTGTCTGAGTGACGTCTGAGTGCTTTTTTAACTCTTTCTATAGCAAGGTCTATGGCTGCATAGACATCTTTATCATTTTGTGTGATTACGATGGTGTTTTTGTCTTTTAAATTTACGATAAACTCAACCGTAAACCCTTTTTTTTCACTTTTACTTATGACTGTATTTGCTGTGGTGATGTCAAGGTTGTATTTGTCTACAACATCTACTGCAGCTTCTGCATAATTTTTAATAGCTTCTGTTAAGTCAAAGTGTCTACCTGTAATACTACGTTTCATGATAATTCCTTTAGTTTTAAATATGCACATCTTCCGATGCCCATACTTAATTGTAACTTAAGATACTTAATGAAGGGTAAATAGGAAAAAATATCTATGAGTTAGGTTGACCAACGATAAAAGAGTAACCTGTTTGTTTTTCTACAGTAATATTTAAATCATCTATATCTGTGTCAACAAATCCAAATTGAATGTTGCAGTCACTAGTCATTATGGTGGCATAATTATTTGTTGCTGTCCCAATACCGTTAAAAGGTCGTCCTAAATGGTCAAAGGCAACATGTTGCTGTTGATTGCTACATCCACCGGAAAAAGTAATGGTGTCAATGCCATAGTTGTGTGCTAAAAATATGTTAGGACTTTCATCAGCTGCAATGGCTGAAAATGCTCCAGAAGTGTTAAAAAAATATTTACCATTTGCTGGGTCTATGGCTGCTTCTAGTTTTGTGATACTGCTGTTATTGTTGTCATCTGTTGCAACAGTGTAGAATGCATTGCTTCCAGACGTAAAACGTATAGCCCATAGTTTTCTTTGCCAGTTTGCATCTGTAGATGTTTTGTTGTCTATAAGTGATAGCTGTTGGGTGTAGCGTATGGCAGAGAGGATGTTGTCAGCTGCTTCTTGACGTATGTCTCTTTCAAGTCTAGGCAGTGCTAAGGCTGCGAGTATACCCATGATGACTATGACAAAGACAAGCTCTATCATGGTAAATGCAGGCTGCTTTTTTATGTTATATATAGTTTTCATATTTTTTGCAATGTCCTTCTGTGAAATGTTATCCAAGGTGCTGCAGCACCTACAGCAGGATCTTTATATCGTACATACACATCTACAACGATGGCAGCAACACTGTCAGACTTTTCAGGGCTTGTTGTGTTGTAGTCTTGGGTGAGGGGCATAGCACTGTTGAGAACATTTGCGGCACTACATGGAAGGTTATTTCCTATGTAACGTACCGTGCTAGTTACATCATAGCCACTACCTCCCGTACTACTTCCTGATACTGCCCCACCTGGTACAAGCCCGTTGACTACTCCGTTGATAGTTTGTACACAATCAGGTGTAGTTGCATTTCTGTCATGGTTGATGACGGCTAAGATGGCAAGCTCAGTGTAGCTTCGTGCTAAAAATGCTGCTTGTTCTTGTCTGTACTGCATGGTAGTGGACTTCACCATTTTTCCTGAAAGGTTAAACACAAGTAGTGCCACAGTAGCCATAATGACAATAAGGAAAATGGCAGTAATCATCGAAAATGCTTTTCTCATAGTATGACCGCCTTTTCTTTACAGATGGAGATGTTGGCATCTCCTATGCTCTCTTGGGCACAAAGTTTGATACGTAAGGTACTACCAAGTGCAGCATATTTGAATGTGGTCACATTTTTAATGAGCGTTGCAAAAGGGATATTGGCATAGTTTGCCGAAGTAAGTCGTGTACCATTCCATGGTTGGTAGTTGTAGTAGAGTCTCAAATCACAAGGAGACTCACCTACTGCACAAGGAGCAGAGCCATCTGGCTTAAAAGGAACAACAGCATAAGCGGTCCAAGCAAGCTTATAGTGTTCTACAAGGACTTTTTTAGTAGCATGACCACTGACAAACGACAAGGTTTGGTCACGGTTTGTCGTACCAGAAGGAGATCGATGTACTGTCGATATACAGCTGGTATCTGCACTCACTAAACCCATACAGGTGAGTACATCATATTCTACATCTCCTGCTGCAGGTTTACTGTAGAGGAGATCTCTAAAAAAGATAGCGATGTTTGGTGTGCCTATAGTATCTAAATTTACACCAGTATTTGAAAGGTTAGAGATGACAGTTTGTGCCTCTACCAGATTGGAACCTGGTGTTTTTAGTATGCTTTGGGTTGAAGCAGCTATATCAGCAAAACCACTCCAGCCAGGTACACTTTTGTTAGAAAAGCTATCATTATCACTACCTATCCACTCTAGGACAGTATGTATCTTATCTGTAGTAGATGTGGCATCTGTGAGGAGTATATTGTCGGTAAGTGTATTTGGGTTTCTTGCTACTGTAGTGCCAGGTATACGGTAGCTTAGGTAGTTTGCCAGTTGTTGTGTGGCAAGTTCAGTTTTAAGACTGGCACGGTGTGTGGCTCTTTGCAAGATGTAGTTTTTGTAGATGTTGGCTATGATTTCTGAACCAATAGAAGAAACAATACCTAGTATAATGATGACAAATATCAACTCTAACATTGTAAAAGCAGTTCTGTTTTTTTTTTGTATTTTTAACATTATAAACCTGCCTTGTTATTTATAAATTCTTGAGGGGCACCTATATTACACATAAAGGCAGAGAGAAAAATATTTTTATCATTCAGTTCAGCTGCACTGTTGTCAGAAGTGAGTGTGATGGTTATGAGTTTAATGTGTGTTGTGGTGGCACTTGTGTTTCTAAAAGGGTTAGAAAAATCTATATCTCGATCATACCCTCCTGCACTTGGGTTGTTATTGACTCTTCTTGGTGTGTCATCTCCATAGTAAACATTGGTAGTGATGTTAATGTCTTTGTCAATGTAATCACTTGTGGCATTTTCTGCATTGTAGATACTGACGATAGATGTTGAACCATTGTAGTCATCTATGTCATCAAAGTTTGCATCTTCTTGACCTATAGGTGTTGCAGTATAAAAAGATGATGTGATAGCTGTATCTCTACAGTATCTGGCTATTGCCATGCTAACACCTAGAGGATTGTCGCTTGTACAGTTTTGTAAGACTGCACCTGCACCTGCACCACTGTTGGTTTGTAAAATAGGTATATAATTTGAAGTATTGATGTCTGCGTTGTCCCATGCCTTTGTCATTACCATAGCCAGTTGTGTAGTTCCTGCTGCGATGGACTCTTGTTGAAGAGCGACATACGAACTTTTTGTTGCTCTGTCTATAAGCATAGGGGCAGACATCATCGTAATCCCCATGATGACAATAGCAAAAATAAGTTCTATCATCGCTATGGCTTTTCTACTTTCTTGCAAAGGTATATATTTAAAACTATGCATTACCATGACATCCTTTTGTTTGTACCAGAATTTGGTTGTGTATCGATGACATTTCCTGTATCACCTGTACCCTTCCAGCGTAAGTCACGAGAACGATAATTGATAGGGAAACGTGGTTTTCCAAAATCAGGGTCACTAGGGCTTCTGCTGTCATTAAAGTCAAATTTTAACCATTCATCAGGTGAAATAGTAAGCATAAAAGTTTTAGGTCTGACACTGCCTAGAGGGTAGGTAAGTATAACCCCTGCTGTTGATCCATTGTTATCAAAAGTAATATTGCTTATACCATAATCAATTTCTGTAATACCTGAAATACCAGTCTCTTCAGTAAGGCTTGTGACATTACCTTCTGAGGAGGCAGTATGGAATGATGCTCTATGCCACCCCCCACCTACACCACTCATAGACTCTTCTTGAGTTCCAAAAAGATTAAGACCTTCTAAGACGGAACAGTTTATTCCAGCAAGGTTTTGACAATATATATCGACTCTTAAGTATGTGGTATAGTTAGAGTCATAAGTAACAATGTAATCGTCTCCAAGTTTTGGAGCAACTTTAGCAAAAAGAAAGTAACGTTCACCGTTATTGTATGTTTTATTTCCATCGGGGATATAATTTGTTGATAAGTGAGCATTTGATGTAGCACTAGACGAATCTGCATGTAGTTTCGAAAAGTTGACATCTAAAGGATTTACTAAGTTTGCATAAGGTTTTTTAAAGTTGACATAGAGTTCAACTTTGGCACTACCATTATTATCTGATGAGATAAAGTTATTTTTTTCTAAGGTAACATTGTTATCTGCATTAGCTGTCATTCCTGAATTGTTATCTACATCTTTTAAAACTTGTTGAAAGGAGATGTTGTTATTTCCATTTATATCACTAATATTATTATCACTACCTCTGTTGATTGTTTGAGCTAAGTTTGTTATATTTGCTTCAACCCATAATTGAACATCTTCAGCAGCACAGTTATTTGTATAATTACTTAAGACAGTGCCATTTCTACCTATAGCTGAAAGGTTTCCATCAAATTTTACAGCCATTCTATAATCCTTGCTAAGATTATTCATATATAGCCAACTTGTATTGGTAGCATTGGGATTATTTTGAAGTATTATAGGGGTAAGTTGGAACTTGTATGGTTTAAATTCTAAAGGTAAATCAAAATAAGGTAATGAAGAAGAACTGATGTTACATCCATATTGATCATTTCCATCTAAGGCACTACTCGCGGTAGATGGATCACATTCATTGATTTCAGGGAATGTTTTGTAAGCATAAGATGCTTGATCAACTATTGTCCAATTACTGTCTTCTATATGATAGTTGTATGTTCCTACATTGTCATGGTTATAAAGGTTATTATTTGTAAAATTAATATCAGTCCCATTTATTGTATAT
>Ga0256840_1003620_pt1 | contig 12306 bp, 10 predicted proteins | sample 355202metaG_FD_185969 | JGI IMG/M metagenome (GOLD analysis project Ga0256840, IMG submission 185969) | Hydrothermal vent microbial communities from Mid Atlantic Ridge, Atlantic Ocean - 355-202 | ecosystem: Environmental > Aquatic > Marine > Hydrothermal vents | place: Atlantic Ocean: Mid...
AAAGGCGGAAAACGCAGTGACTAGCTAGCTAATTCCAAGTTTTTCAACGCATAGTAGCGAAATTTATGCCATTTTTACTCGTCATCAGAATACTTTCACAGTCTCTTTACTCCGACCTTTAAATAACGGGACTGAAGTCCCTGCCCCTAATGGCTACCTGAGAAGTTACACATTTCATGTTGTACTCTCATCTCTTTGAAGAAACTGCAATGCCTTGAAAATTCATGCTTTTGTGTTGCCTTTATCTTGGTGGTTTTCATAACCAAATAAGAAAAATGAAGCGCCAAAGGCGGGGTAGGTGTCAGGTGATATGTTTTCTTCGTACTGGAGCAGAATATTTTCAACTTTTTCTTTCGCATCGTTTAAAACTTGGGTGCATTCGTGTTTAATGAGGTTAAAGTTTTGCGGATTAATTTGGGTCGAGAATACATTGCGTTGGAACTGCTTGTTTGTATGGTCACTTTGCTCAAAATTATAAATAGCCGTGTTGGTTAAACGATTGAGTTCGGTGGTTAAAATTCTAAATTGCTGTTCGTTGCTGTTGTCCTCTGGCATATAACTAAAGACAGCCAGTTGGTATTTGTCCCCTTTGTCAATCAGGTTGCCTAGGCGAACAAGTTCTTTAGCGATCGAAGGCGGTGTCAAAGCACCTGGTACTACGGATTCGCAAATGCTCTCAAAACTCTGAAAAGGACCGTACTTTTGTATGTGTTGCGTACGATTTTTGTTGCAGAATCTTTTGATTTCATTAAGTACTAATTTAGACTTTGGATACTTGATTGAAGTCTGTTGTAAGTTGAGGTAATGGTTGAGGTAACGCCTGTCAATGCCCGTGCGACAAGACAGTTCAACAAGGGAGTAATCAGGATTGTTTTTTTTCGCTTGCTTGACCAAATCGCTTTTATAATACTCAATAAAAGCGTTGAGGTTGAGGTTGTATCGGAGCGATATTTTTGCTGCCATTTGCGCCAGTTTTTGCACGATAGCCTGCTTTAAAGCTATTTTAGGTTTTGTTTGTTGTTGGCCATTTAATGAGTGCATCAGTCACCTTGTGTTATTTATCAATGTCCAAATTGCCCACATGCGGTCAGTTGGAGTAAAAAGCGAGAATATAACGATAAATTAACGCTTTTTACCCTATTTTGCAATGATTTGTGACTAAATATAGTTAGATTTTTTTAATCTGACAATAAGTCTGCACTCCAGAACCATCGGAATCAATTTTAGTAACTCCAGAACCATCGGAATCAATTTTAGTAACTCCAGAACCATCGGAATCAATTTTAGTAACTCCAGAACCCTCCGAACCTATGCTGTTAAGGTCATTCCCATTGGAAATAGTTATACAACTTAATTTTTGTTGGTTACCGAAATCTTGTGCGTTTGCCGTAAAGAGACAGGTGGTTAACAGTGCGATTGTGATTAATGTTTTCATGATTTTCCTCGTGTGTAATAATTAAATACGCTAGCTGTACAAAAATGTACAGGTGCTTTATTATTCTGACATGGATTAAGCAATAAACCAAAATTTCAGCAAATGAAAAATTAAATTTAATGAAATAATAGGAAATAAACGTGTTTTTTTAAGTGAAAATGTGAAAATTTTGTAAATTTATGCAGAGAGTTATCCTTTTCTTATGTAAGAGAAAGTGTGAATAATTGGCAATCAAACATCGACAAGGCAGTGCCTTGTCGCTTTGGAAGTTTTGTTTGATTTGCAGAAGATGAGGGTTTTTTGTTATTTTGAGGCTACCATTTCTAAGCGCTTGAGTAAGTCGCTTGCGCTCATGTAAGTTGGATAAAGTATTCCTTCATCCGTGACAATATTGGGCGTGCCTCTGACGCCGAGTTTTAGCCCGGAATTAAAATGTTCAGCAACTGGGTTGTCGCATTGTTTTGGAGGCAGTGTGATGCCATTTTGTGATTGAGTCATGGCTTCGTTTTTATCTACAGCACACCAAGCGGTAACTGCTTTATTAAATGAGGGTGAGTTTAGTCCTGATCTGGGCCAAAATAAGTAAGAAATTCCTATGCCTAAATCGTTAAAATCTTTCATTTCTGCGTGTAGTTTACGGCAATAGCCACAATCTATATCGGTATAAACAGTCACGTGGTGTTTCATGTTCTTTGGAAAAAAATCAATTCTTTGGTCTTTGCCGAATTGTGAAACTATTTCTTTTCTTTTGGCTGTCTTAGTGTTTTCTGTGAGGTTTTGACGAGTTTCCACCTCAGTAATTGAGCCGTTAATAAAATATTTACCATCTTCTGTCATGTAATATACATCATTGATATTATCTGATTCTAAATTTATTTGCTGTATGCCTTTTATTGGAGTTGCAGTTGCCGTTGAAATCTTGGCTGTTGGAGCCAGTTTTTTAAATCCTTGTTCTATATCTTTTGAGGGTTGTTGTGCTTGAATTATGCTTGAAAAAGAAAGTAATGCCAGTGTTGTTTTTATCATTATGTTTGTCCGTTTTATTAAATGTTCATAGTAATGACAAGGTGTTTTCATTAAAGTTTCGTATTAAGCTAAAATAATTGACTTACATCAATGAGCGATACTTAACAAAAAATTAACATGCACCCTGACTAATAATAATTATTGCAACGAGGTTTATCATGAAAGAAACATTTACCAAGGGCATGGCAAGGAACATATATTACGGGGGATCTTTGTTTTTTTTCCTCGCTTTTATTGGACTTACCGTGGATACCGTTAACAAATTACCCAAAACAGATAACCGAGAAGCTATCACTGAAGTGGTTGCTTTTGGAAAATCAGTATGGGAAAAAAATGATTGTGTAGGATGCCATACATTATTGGGTGAAGGCGCATATTTTGCCCCAGAATTAGGTAATGTTTACATGCGTTTTGGCAAAAGTACTGAAGCAATTAAAGCTTTTATCAAATCTCGTCCAGTTGATGGAATTCCTGGTCGTCGTAGTATGCCACAATTCAATCTAACAGAAGAAGAGTTAGAAGGGCTTGCACAATTTCTTAAATATGCCAGTGGGATTGATACCCATAATTGGCCACCAAATATACAGGGGTAATCGATATGAAATTAAAATATGAATCGCAATCTGTTGCTAAGTTATACTTTATGGCGGCTATTGGTTTGTTCGTTGGGCAAATTATCTTTGGTGTTATCTTAGGATTACAGTACGTTTGGGGAGACTTTTTATTTCCTGCCATACCATTTAATGTAGCCAGGATGGTGCATACCAATTTATTAATCGTTTGGTTATTATTCGGTTTTATGGGAGCAGCTTATTATTTAGTGCCAGAAGAATCACAACGTGAGTTGTATTCTACCAAGCTTGCCAAAATACTCTTTTGGATATTCTTAATAGCTGGTGCTGCTATTGTTGCCAGTTATTTACTGATTCCTTATGCGCGTTTAGCCGAATTGACGGGTAATGAATATTTTCCCACCATGGGACGTGAATTTTTAGAACAACCCACTATCGGCAAAGTCGGTATTGTTGTTGTCGCCTTGGGTTTCTTGTTTAATATTGGCATGACCATTTTGTCTGGTCGTAAGACGGTTATTAATATGATTTTATTAACAGGTCTTGCTGGTCTTGCACTATTCTTCTTATTTGCATTTTATGTTCCTGATAATTTAGTATTAGATAAATACTTTTGGTGGTTTGTTGTTCATCTATGGGTAGAAGGAGTATGGGAATTAATTCTTGCTTCATTGCTTGCCTTTGTATTGATTAAGGTCACAGGTGTGGATAGAGAACTCATTGAAAAATGGTTGTACATCATTGTGGCAATGGCACTAATTTCGGGACTTATCGGAACAGGTCATCACTTTTTCTATATTGGTACGCCAGATTACTGGTTATGGTTGGGTTCAATATTCTCAGCTCTTGAGCCTATTCCATTCTTTATGTTGACCTTGTTCGCCTTTAATGTGGTCAATAAACGCCGCCGTGAACATCCAAATAAAGCCGCTACTTTATGGGCACTTGGTACGGCGGTGATGTCATTTTTAGGGGCTGGGGTTTGGGGTTTCTTACACACACTTGCTCCCGTTAACTATTACACGCATGGCTCTCAAATTACCGCCGCCCATGGTCACATGGCATTTTACGGAGCTTATGTCATGGTTGTTTTAACAATCATATCTTATGCCATGCCAATTATGCGTGGCCGCAAGGCTAATCCAATGCGTGCGCAAGTGGTTGAAATGTGGTCGTTTTGGTTAATGACAGTTGGAATGGTGTTTATTACCTTATTCCTAACAGGTGCAGGCATCTTGCAAGTTTACTTGCAGCGTTTAACCGATACACCACTTCCCTTTATGGTTGTGCAAGAGAAATTAGCCGTATTTTTCTGGATGCGTGAAGCCGCTGGCCTTGTTTTCTTAATTGGTTTAATCATCTATGTCATCAGCTTTTTTGTAAAAGGCGAAGAGATAGAAGGGTAAGTTAGATGTACGGTGCGAGCTTTGTGGTCGCCCTTATTTAAAAGTAAAAGAGGTATTAGATTTAATACCTCTTTTTTTAATTGTGATAAGATAATGAATAATTTGAAACTAAAAACTAATATGCCAAAAAGTTCTTACTACCATGAACAAAACAACGAAATAGAGTTATTAACTCAAGCATGGAATAACCAATTACCAGTATTGCTCAAAGGTCCAACAGGGTGTGGAAAAACGCGTTTTGTTCAGCACATGGCGGAAAAGTTAGGACGCAAACTTTATACGGTTGCTTGCCACGAAGACTTAACAGCAGCTGATTTGCTTGGACGGCATTTAATCGGAGATGGTAAAACCTATTGGCAAGACGGCCCACTAACCAAAGCAGTGCGTGAAGGTGCTATTTGTTACTTAGATGAAGTGGTTGAGGCACGAAAAGATACCATTGTCGTTTTACATCCTTTAACTGATGACAGGCGTATTTTACCAATAGATAGAACGGGAGAAATCTTGCAAGCACCTCCTGAATTTATGTTAATAGCCTCCTATAATCCGGGTTATCAGAATTTACTAAAAGGCATGAAACCATCAACAAGACAGCGTTTTATCTCAATGAAGTTTGATTACCCAACTATTGATATCGAAAGCCAAATTATTCAAACTGAAGCACAAGTTGGGGATGAAATTGCCAGACCTTTAGCCGAGCTATCTTATCAACTCAGGCAATTAAAAGACCATGATTTGGAAGAATCAGCTTCAACACGTTTGTTGATTTATGCTGCAAGTTTGATGAAAAGTGGTATTCCATTGATTGAAGCGTGTCAAAGTGCTGTTATTGAACCTTTAACTGATGATGAAGAAGTAATAGCGGCTTTGATGGAAGTGGTTAAAGCTAAGTTTGGAGAGTAATCATGCATTTAAAAACCAAATCCATACTATCTCATGTTCTTGTCATATTAAACTTGTTGTTTCCATTTGTTTATCTTGTTTTAGTGTTTTGGTGGTTAAAACATAAAAACTCTGATGATGAAATGTTACGTATTTCAATACGAGAAGCTTTTATACTTGGTACACTTACTTTTATTATCTTTACCAGCTTAATAACTGTTGTATTAGTACATTATGGATTTAAAAGCACATTCACTTTTCTTGCTGGTGAAATTTATTACATGATGATTATTCCATTAAGTTTCTTTCCTGCCATTATGGGCATTGCTCGTAATAATGCTGAAAAAATTTATTACTATCCATTGATAGGCAAACTTATAAAATAACCTCGTTCCCATGCTTTGCGTGGGAATGCTTATGACATGATAAAACGCACCAACAAACGACTCATCTACCAAATAGCCTTCTTTGTCCTATTTGCGTTGACACCTGTGCTGGATATTTTTCGCCTTGATTTAAACCAAGGGCATTTTATTGTTTTTGGATATAACTTAAAACTTAATCTACAAGAATTGGTTAATCAAGATGCCAGTATGTTTGAATTTGCACTACGAATATTCTTCCGAGCTATTTTGCCAATAGTTGGCAGCGCCACCGTCTTTTTATTAATTGCATGGCGTTGGGGGCGTTTGTATTGTGGTTGGTTGTGCCCTCATTTTACCGTGGTGGAATACATCAACACTTTTATGCGAAAAGCCAGTGGCAAACCCAGTATTTGGGAATCTAAATTGCCTGAACAACAACAAGATGGAACCGTGGCAAAAATAAATGCATGGTGGTGGGTTCCTACAATTATCATGATAATGTTATTTGCTTTTACTTGGGCCGTGTTAGCTTTAACTTATTTGCTCACACCATCAGAAATCTATTTCAACCTCTGGCATATGAGTTTTACCCGTAATCAAACCATTTTCATTTCAGCTGTCACAATAGGCTTTATTATAGAATTTACTTTGGCTCGGCATTTGTTTTGTCGTTATGCCTGTGCAATTGGCGTTTTTCAGTCACTAGCCTGGATGGGTAATAAAAAAGGCATGGTGGTAGGTTTTGACTCATCACGTGCCAAAGAATGCAAAGACTGTGATAAATCCTGCGAACATTCTTGCCCAATGCGTTTAAAACCTCGCAACATAAAACGCAAAATATTTACCTGTACGCAGTGTTTTGAATGTGTGGATGCTTGCGGACGCGTAAACGCCAAGAAAGATGCGCTACCGATACTAAAAATGTTAATTGACGATTGCGCTTTAGACAAATCCAAACGTGATTTTGGTAAAAAAGCGGATATTCCCAGCAATTGTTTTGAGGAGAAAGTCTAATGGAAGAATGGGTCGGCGAAAAATGGCACAATTATATCGTTGGGAAATCAAAAAAGAGTTACCCAAAGGCGAAAGTTAAGTTAGAAGACTTTAAAACTCATCTTGGCATATTCTTTCGTGCCATGGGCGGTGAAAAATCCTATGCGATTGAAAATACATCAGGATTGAGGCATGGTGGTTACCAAGGCTTCTTGCAAAAAATAGCAGGTAGTGGTGAAAAGACAGAGTTAGCACATTTTGGTTCAGAGCAATTGTATTTACCCAGTGAGTTGGCTTATTTCTCAGACAAACAACTCAATAAGGATTTGTACCTTTGGTTAACGTCTATTGCTTCTATTGGTAGTGAACAATCAAATGAGGCATTAAATGAATCATGGATAATTCGCAACCAAAAGCTTACGCAAAAAATATTGACTCAATACAAAGGTTTAAAAAGTAAATACCACAAGATAGTCGAAGCGCATATCGCTGGTAGGATTCCAATTGATAACTTGCCATTGGATTTACACGCTTTAGAAACATTAATTTTAGACTCCTTGCGTGATCCATTTAAAGAAATAATCAGCATTCCAAAATCACGTTTTCAACCACAAGTAGTTATATTGTGGATGTACCAAGCACCCCTTCTGCGCAGAAAAGGTAAAAACAATTCCGATAGTGAAGGGCAAACGGCGGCTAATTCGAATGTTAATTCCAAGTTTAAGAAGAAATACAAAGCCGAACAAGTCGAAGCCAATGAAAAGAAAGGTGGATTGATGACTTTTCGTTTAGAAAGTTTATTCTCATGGTCTGAGTTTGTTAATTTAGACCGAAATTCCGAAGACGAAGAAGACGATGATGCCATACGCACCGCTGATGATTTGGATCATTTAAGTATCACTACGGGAGAAACCAGCAACAAAATAAAAATAGATTTGGATTTCCCTTCATCAGAATACGATGATGTGGTGTTGAAAAGCGATATTCTATTGCCCGAATGGGATTATAAAAAGCAACAGTTGATAAAAGACCATTGTGCGATGTTTTTGATGCAAGCCAAACACGAAAACGATAATAAGTTACCAAAAGACATCAAATGGCAAGCGGCAAAATTACGCCGACAATTTGACTCCCTTCGACCTCAACGCCAATGGTTTAACAACCAAAGCGATGGCGATGAGATTGACATCAATAGCTATATTGCCTTCAACACCGATAGACTTATTGGTCACAGCACTACAGACCCGCGTTTATACCGACAATTGCGAAATTCTTACCGTGATTTATCGACTTTATTACTTGCCGACTTATCCTTATCAACCGATGCCTATGCCACCAATGACAAAAAAGTCATTGATATAATTCGTGAATCGTTATTTCTCTTTGCGGAAAGCCTCAATGCATCAGGCGATAAATTCGCTTTATCAGGGTTTTCATCCAAACGCCGCAATCATGTGCGTTATTACCCCATCAAGGATTTTGACGATAAGTACGATGAAAAAACCATTGCATTGATAAATGCCATCAAACCCGGTTATTTCACCCGCATGGGAACAGCTATTCGTTATGCTTCACAACAATTAGCCAAACAAAGGTCAGAACAAAAACTGCTATTAATTCTCACCGATGGCAAACCCAACGATCTCGATAAATACGAATCCCGCTACGGCATTGAAGACACCAAACGCGCCATCCTTGAGTCCAAACAACTGGGACTCGAACCCTTTTGCATCTCAATCGACCAATACCAAAGCGATTATTTGCCTTATATTTTTGGTTCAAGCTCTTTTGTGCACATTAAACGTGCTGAAGAATTACCCAAGAAACTGCCATTATTGTATTTACGATTGACAGGGAGTTAAGGCATTAGTAACGCAAAGTCCGCTAAGAAATGCTAAAGTCGCAAAGTTAAAAAAGCTGTCATTGCGAGGAGCTTGCGACGTGGCAATCTCATTGGGGGTTGTGGTTTCTTTTGTCAATATTATGGAACACAGAGGATTGCGGAGGTTTTACAGAGTTATTCAGTTTAGTTTATACCCTCTTTAAGGTTGTTCCTTTGCGATTTTAGCGGTACTTTTGCGGACTTTGCGTTACGTTTTTTGTTATACACCAGAATAAAGTTTTGTTATTTCTGATTCAACCCAAGTTCTTTTTGTTTTTTCTTGGTTAAGCCTAATGAAACGATGTGGTGTGATTTTTTAAGGAAATGTTTGAGTTTGTATTCTTCTAATTTCGGGACGTCATGAAATTGTATCCATTTCATTCCACGGGTTGCGAAGTAGGGTGCGGGGCGAAAGCCGGGTTCTTCACTGAGAAAGTAAAAATCAGAATCGGAGGTTTTAAAGGTAAAAGCAGGGGACTCTTTGTTTTCCCATCCTCCTATAGCAAATACTTTTCCACCAACTTTCCAGACATGCGAATTGCCCCATTGAATGACATGGGTTGTGCAATGCAGTGAATTGCAAAAGTTGTTAAATTCTTTATAATTCATTTTGATGTAAAAAGAGCCCTTAGTTATTCTAAGGGCTCTTTTAGGTTTTAAATTCCTCTTAAAAAATTTTATTCAAAGCTATCTTTAAATAAAGCTTGATTAATAGTTGTACTCGTTGATGCTGAAGCATTATAGGTTAAATTATCAACAAGGTTAGTCATTGTAGCACTAGCCGTGTTGTCAATTGTTCCACCTGCATTAATATCAGCTAATACGATCGTATAGGTGTAATCCGTACAGGTTGCTGTAGCCCCTGCTGCTAAGGAGGTTGGTGTACATGCTAATACACCTGCCATCGTATCGGTTACAACTAAGTTATCTAGTGCAACACCGCCAGTATTATTGATTGAAACACTAAAGGTGATAACATCATTTTCATCTGCTTCGCCAGGATGACCTAAATCCGTTGTTAATACAGCTGTTTTTGTTACTGCGACACTTGCAGGAGCAATAGAGGTACAGACTCCGAATGCTCCAATATTGGATATATCAATATCATCAACTTTCCAATCTCCAGCTCCAACTGAGGTATCCGTTGTTGAACGCCATCTTACTTGCACTAATTGAGATGCATAAGCCGATAAATCAACGGTCACTTCGGTAAATGTAGCAAGATTTCCTGTCCAAGCAGGTGCACCGTTTCCATTGCTTAAAGCACCATTATATGCACCAGATGTAATATCTGCACCTAGGTCAATCCAGTTTGCACCACCATCGGTTGTAATTTCAAGACGACCACCATCCCAATTGTTTTCAAAATCAAACTTATGGAAAAAACTAAGAATAGATGTAGCGGTCGGAACAAACTCTTTAGTGGCAATTGATTTATCCGTAGCGGTTGGAACATCAGTCGATACAAATGCATTGCCTGTTCCTGTTGTATGGTCATCACCAAACTGTAAGTCCCACACTTCAGCGCCTGCATCTTGGATTCTTACCCAACCACCTGCTTCAGCGGAGGCAATATCTGCATAGCCTTCTAAATCTTCATTAAATACTGACGGAACAATCGGTCCTGTTGGTATAGAAGAATAAGTTACGGTGTTATCATCTTCTAAGTTATTGTCTAAATCCTCAGCCCTAACAATGTAGAAGTATTCTGTGCCTGAGATTAGAGAGCTATCCATGTCATTATACGATAAAGCAGTTAGTCCAGTAGCAATTTGGTTTCCTGCATTGGGTGTAAACACACTTGAAGTTGATCGATAGATAGAATAGTTCAATGTGCCAGCGCCATTTGGACATTGAGATGTGCCAGATGACCAAGACAAGTCGTTTGTGCATTGTGCAATTGCAGGGTTTGATGCATTTTCAATACCTGAGAAGCTTGGTGCTAAAGTGCACACACCTGTGGCTGTAACCGAGACTTCATTTGAAGTAGGTGTCAAACAACTGACACCATCACTGGAACGAATAATGTAATAATAAGTCGTTCCTGCTGAAACAGTATTATCATTGTAAGTGTATGTGCCAGAACCACCAACACCAGGTGAGGTGTCAGCAACTGTGCCTATTTCAATATAACCAGTTCCTGCAGTTGTTGTTCTATACACCTTGTAGATTGTCATGGTTGGTTCTGAAGAATCATCCCATGAGATTTGCACGTCATTAGCTGCTGCATTGGTAACACTGGTTACATTAATTGGATTTAAAGCTAACAAACAACCGCATTGTTCAAATTTAAATGAAGCAATTCGTGTGTTCCAATTTGATGTTGGGTTATATTGAGCCGTGTACCAAAAGGTGCATTCATCAACGGGATCAACACTTAACGAAGTATAGTCTCCATACCTTCCTGAACCATTTGAAGCGCTGCCTTCTATGATTGAAACCTCGCCTCTTGGCAATGTGCCTGCAGGGTCATCTTTTAATCGACCCGCATACCTCATGCCAGCATAGACACTAGAGCCAGATGTGTTGTAACCGATGGCAATATTTCCATCACCATCCATAGCCGCTGATGCCATCCAACGATGGACACCATCATTTAAGGTGTAAGTTCCTTCGTCTTTGAGTGTCCATCCACCATTGGTTGTGGCAGCAGGTCGCTCAAGTTGCCACCAGCGCACACCGTGGTAATCATTGCCATCAACGTCAGTAACCATGTTGCCGACTAAATACTGTTTAGTATCTATTGTTCTGTGTTGAACTCTCCACATAAGAGGTTGCTTTAATGGAAATAAATTAGTCGCACCATCAGGTTGTGGTACGGACAAATCTCCAAATGCTGTTCCGCCAAGGTTTGTATCAAACTCACTGACAACAATATTAATTGGTCCTGTGATAGAGCTGTTGGCAGGTGTATCAAAATCAGTGGTAAATTCCCAGATTTCGAGCACATCATCGCCACCGGGGTTGCCATGGTATTCGCTGTCTCTGTGGCGCATAAAGATTCCAGGAGCACCAGCAGGAGGTGGAATGTTTCCATCGGCATCAGCCGGCATCATGTGTTGAAAACCAAAGCCTGGTAAGCCTACGGTTTGGAACACTTGGTAACCTCTGGCGGTTTGTCCAGCTAGCATGTTTATTCTATCTAAAGCATATTGACGATTGCTTTCATTGGCACCAATATAATAAGCGTCATTCCACACACCAAATTTTGGGTAATCGGGTCTAGAACCCGATTCCGAACCAAACTCATAGATGAACCAAGTGCTACTGGTTGATCCAATAGGGTCAGCTGTTTTTGAAACATAAATACAAAAAGAAGTAGGGGTAAACTCTGTTAGTACCCAGCGTCCATTGGGTTGACCAGCTCCATTATCCGCTAATTGGTCAAACATAATAACAGGATCACCATCACCACCACCACAGCCAGTGCCAGAACCTACTGCAATTGCATTTAATAAAAATTGACTGGCAATAGTGCCATCGGCTTTATTAATAATAAGAATTCCAGAACTCGTGCCATTATTGATTGATTGGATATAGTAGTCTAAGCCCACATCACCATTCGTATCAGAAGGGTTGACGCCTGTGTATCCAAGACCGTCAACATTAACAATAGGAGTGCTAAACGCATTTGGAGCAAATGATTGTGGTAAATCCAGCTGTTTTTGCGCTAAAGGATCAAATCCATAGCCTCTATCAGCAGGAGCAGGTCTTTGCCAATCTTTTGGGCGATTGTATTGCATAG
>Ga0256840_1003621_pt1 | contig 12306 bp, 8 predicted proteins | sample 355202metaG_FD_185969 | JGI IMG/M metagenome (GOLD analysis project Ga0256840, IMG submission 185969) | Hydrothermal vent microbial communities from Mid Atlantic Ridge, Atlantic Ocean - 355-202 | ecosystem: Environmental > Aquatic > Marine > Hydrothermal vents | place: Atlantic Ocean: Mid...
CGTTATAAAAATAAACGTCATCCTGAGCTTGTTTCAGGGTGACAAACTAAAAGGTACAATCATGAGATGCTGAAACTAGTTCAGCATGACGAATAAATAAACAATAAAAATGAGAATAATACCAGCAATAGATATTATAAATGGTAAATGTGTACGCCTTTCAAAAGGAGATTACAGCACAAAAATAATTTATAATGAAAACCCGTTAGAAGTAGCTAAAATGTTTGAAAATCACGGAATTAACTATTTACACTTGGTTGATTTAGATGGTGCAAAAGCAAGCCATATTGTAAATTATAAAGTGTTAGAAACCATTGCAGCCAAAACAAATTTAAGTATTGATTTTGGCGGTGGATTAAAATCGGATGAAGATTTACGAATTGCTTTTGAATCGGGTGCAAATCAAATTACAGGAGGGAGTATTGCAGTTAAAAATTCAGCGGTATTTAAAAGTTGGTTGCAAAAATTTGGTGCCGATAAAATTATATTGGGTGCAGACGCGAATAACGAAAAGGTAGCTGTGGGTGGTTGGTTAGAAGAATCTGATGAGGAATTAATTCCTTTTATTCAAAACTATGTAAAAGAAGGAATTAGCTATGTAATTTGTACAGATATTTCTAAAGATGGAATGCTGCAAGGGCCTTCATTTGAATTATATCAAAAAATTTTAAATGAAATTAATGTCACGTCGAGCGAAGTCGAGAAGATAAAATTAATAGCTTCTGGAGGAATTTCAACATTTAGTGAATTACCAAAATTGGCTGCTATGGGATGTGAAGGAACCATTATAGGTAAAGCTATTTATGAAAATAAAATTAGTATGAAGGAAATTGAAAATTATATATTAAATAATTAATTGTCATTACGAGGAGTGAAACGACGTGGTAATCTGTATGAAAGAAAGAGATTACTTCATTATCATTCGCAATGAAGAAATTAAACATAGAATGTTAACAAAAAGAATAATACCGTGTTTGGATATTAAAAATGGTAGAACTGTTAAAGGCGTAAATTTTGTTGATTTACGTGATGCAGGAGATCCTGTTGAATTGGCTGAAATTTACGCGAATAATGGAGCAGATGAATTGGTTTTTTTGGATATTACAGCAACTGAACAACGTAGAAAAACATTGATTGAATTAGTAATGAGCGTTGCTTCAAGAATAAATATTCCATTTACAGTTGGAGGTGGAATTTCATCTGTTGAAGATGTAGAAGTATTGTTGAATTCAGGAGCCGATAAGGTTTCTATAAACTCTTCCGCAGTTAAAAATCCGCAACTTATAAATGATTTGGCAGCTAAATTTGGAAGTCAGTGCATTGTTGTAGCTATTGATGCAAAACAGATTAATGGTGAATGGATAGTGCATTTGGTAGGAGGAAAAGAGCCAACAAAAATTAAATTATTTGAATGGGCTAAAGAGGTAGAACAACGTGGTGCAGGTGAAATATTATTTACTTCCATGGATCACGATGGGACTAAAAACGGATTTGCAAATAAAGCCTTAGCTTATTTATCAAATATTGTAAATATACCAATAATTGCTTCTGGTGGAGCTGGAAATATACAGCATTTTACAGATGCATTTATTGAAGGAAATGCTGATGCAGCTTTAGCTGCAAGTGTTTTTCATTTTAAAGAAATAGAAATCATAGATTTAAAAGAAGAATTAAAAAAGAACCAAATACCAGTTCGATTGTAATTTAGGTTAAAGATACTTCGGCAAGCTTAGTATGACAAATATTGTGAATGTCAGTCTGAGCTTGTCGAAGACTTTAAAAATTTAAATATTGAACATTAAAATAATAAATAAAATTATGAATATAAATTTTAATAAAAATAGAGATGGTTTAGTACCAGCCATTATTCAAGATGTAGTAACAAAAAATGTATTAATGTTGGGCTATATGAATGCTGAAGCCTACTCTAAAACAGTTAACACTAATAAAGTAACTTTTTTTAGCAGAACAAAAAATAGGTTATGGACTAAAGGTGAAGAAAGTGGTAACTTTTTAAATGTAGTTTCCATAAAAAATGATTGTGATGATGATACGTTGTTAATTGAAGTAAATCCGGTTGGACCAACTTGCCATAAGGGAACTGATACGTGTTGGGGTGAAACTAACAATCAATCTTTCGGTTTTTTATCTGAGTTAGAAGAAGTTATAAAAAGCAGGAGAGAAGCTGCTGATTCAGAAAAAAGCTACGTAGCTTCATTATTTAAAAAAGGAATTAATAAAATTGCTCAAAAAGTGGGTGAAGAGGCAGTTGAAGTTGTAATTGAGGCAAAAGATAATGACGATAATTTATTTTTAAATGAGAGTGCAGATTTGTTATTTCACTATTTAATTTTATTACAAGCAAAAGGTTTTGCATTGAAAGATGTTGTGGATGTTTTAGAAGGAAGGCATTAATAGAGCCTTTTGTAGGTTATAAGCCCTAAAAAAAAATCAAAAAATGTATTCACTATCAAAATCGACATTAGACTTTTTAAAGAGGTTAAAGAAAAACAATAACCGTGATTGGTTTAATAAACATAAAACAGTGTTTATAGCTGAACAAGATAAGATAAACGTATTTTATGCTGCTTTAAACGAAAAGTTAAATACTCATGATGCAATAGAAAACTTAAAAGTATTTAGAATTTATAGAGATGTACGTTTTTCAAAAGATAAAACTCCCTATAAAACTCATTTTGGAGGTCATTTTGTACGAGCAACTAAGAAGTTGCGTGGTGGCTACTATTTACAAATAAGCCCGGGAGAATCTTTTTTAGCAGGCGGGTTTTGGGCTCCAAATAAAGAAGATTTGTTTCGCATTCGGAAAGAATTTGAGATTGATGCCACGGAAATTAGAGAAATTATTGAGGATACAACTTTTGTAAGTTATTTTGGAGAATTAAAAGGAGATGCATTAAAAACAGCTCCACGAGGTTTTGATAAAGAACATTCAGACATAGATTTAATTAAAATGAAGCAATTTATTATTACACATAAATTTACTGATGTAGAAGTATTATCTGATGATTTTTTAGAAAAAGTGGACGAATCTTTTAAGGCAATGCGACCTTTCTTGAATTATATGAGTGAGATTCTTACTACCGATTTAAATGGCGTTTCAACTATAGATTAAAAAAAGTGGCTGTCTGAAAAGCAATTATACTTGTCATTTTGAACAAAGTAAAAAATCTCAACATCTTGATATACAAGTGTTTAATCTTAATGAGATTCTTCATTTACATTCAGAATGACACTTTTTAGACAGCCTCTTTTTTATTTATTGTACTATTAGTCTTTTGGTTGAGTAGCTATTTTCATTAGCTATTTTAACAATATACATACCTGTTGGAATGTTTTTAATTTCTATTCTGTTTTGTATAATTTTTGGTTGTTGAATATTAATCATTTGTTGACCAAGTAAATTATAAAATTGAATTGTACTAACTTCAATATTATCTTCAACTAAAATAGTTACGGTATGAGTTGTCACAGGATTCGGGAATATACTAAACAGGTTTGGTATAAATTCAAAAACAGATAATGTAACGCTATATATTCCTAAGTCACTAAACGTATCAATAGCAAAATCATTCCATTCACTAGGAGTATACGTTGTATTAGGAGAAGTTATGGTACCTATTCTTCTTTTAGTAACATCTTTAGCAAAATTGGCACTTCCTCCATTAAAGGTTCCTACAATATCAATTAAAACACCATTTTTAAATAATCCAACAGGATCGTTTCCATTAAAATCAATTGGAGCAACTACAGTTATGTTAGATACACTTGTTACAGCAGTAACGGCTCCACTATTACCAATTACATATACATTACTTGTATTTAAAGTGCCACTTAAAATTAATTCATTTACCCAATTTCCAGCACCATTAGCTTGTTTTTTAATAGAATAGTTGGATAAGTCAACAGAGGCTCCAGTAAAATTAGCAATTTCAATGGCTTTATTATTGCCACTTCCTTCAACATATTCAGAAATAAACAATTCATTTATTACTGAAGAAGTAGTTGTAGTTACCGTAGCGGTATTACTTACTGTAGAAGTGTTACCTGCTGCATCTTTTGCATATACTGTAAAATTATAAGAAGTACTTGCAGTTAATCCAGTTACACTATATGTGTTGGTAGCCGAAGAAGCTAAAAATACACCATCTTTAAAAATTTCATAAGAGGTTACTCCAACATTATCGGTAGCAGCAGTCCAAGATAAGTCTGTTGTTGTACTTGTGGTGTTACTAGCAGTTAAATCTACAATTGTGGTTGGAGCTTGCGTATCAGGTGTTCCTGCAAAGCAAGTCCAAGAAATATCATCTACAATGACTTGGTTTCCTGTTGTGTTTCTAATTTCTATAACAACAGCACCAGTTATATTAATATTTGACACTGTAAATGTTTGAACACTAGTGTTATCCCAAGCTACTGAAGTTCCTTTGGAAACTCCATTAACAAATAATTCTACTTGTCTATTACCAGCTCCTGTAAATGCTTTTAAAAGGCTACATGTAAACTCTCCAATTCCTCCAGAAACAGAAGAAGAAGTAACATGGCTTGTTGTATTTCTTAGCATCAATCCAGTTCCTGTAATTACATAGCCTTCATCATCCCTTGATTCAGTATATGTCCAAGTTACACCATTATCTCCAATAAAATTACTGGAAGCATAACTACCTATTGGAGCGTTTGAATTCGTAAAAGTCTCAGAAGCACAAGTACTAGAAACAGCAGTTGTTGTACCGTTAACAGCAGTGCTTTGAGCTGAAGTATTAGACGCCCCATCTTTAGCTAAAACGGTTAAGCTATATGTTGTTGTGGGTGAAAGTCCCGTAATTGTATATGTTGCTGTAGCAGTTGTTGCATTAAAAACACCATCTACATAAACGTCATATCCTGTTACACCTACATTATCAGTTGAAGCTGTCCAAGATAAATCTAAGGTAGAACTAGTCTGATTACTTACAACAAGGTTTGTAGGAACCGTTGGAGCATCTACATCAATAATATTGGTAGTTGTTATATTTACAGTATTACTTACTGTTGAAGTATTACCTGCAGCATCTTTTGCATAAACTGTAATGGCATAACTTGTATTTTGAGTTAAGCCAGTAAGTGTTGCCGAATTTGTTGCTGAAGATGCGTAGGATAAACCATCAACAAAAATAGCATAACTAGTAACACCAACATCATCTGTAGAGGCAGTCCAATTTAAATCTACCGTAGTATTTGTAATATTTGAAGCTATTAAGTTAGTTGGAGCAGTAGGTGCTTGTGTGTCGGGAGTAGTACTCCAAATTTGCGCAACATATTCTGGATGATCTATAAATGGATTTCTGTTATTTTGACGCGCATAAATAGCATTGTTTCTGTCTATTTCACGAGTACTTACAGGGTCATTTGTATGCCAAGTCATAAGTATTGTTAAAAAAGGTTCAGAAAAGACTTTGTCACTTGTTCCATCAAACATATCAAATGTAGTACCCCACGAGGTAATTACATTTTCATACCTTGTTGCAAAATAAAAATACATTCTAGCAATATCTCCTTTAAATTCATCTATTGGTTCAAAAACGGTACCTGAATACCCTGCAGAATAGCCAGAGTTTAGAGCAGACCCAAGTTTAGAACCATTTAGAGTTGTGGTTGTTGCTGTACCAACAACTCCATGAGGAAAAGCAGATCTTAGACCATTTACTTTACCATCTGAGGGTGTTACGAAATGAGCATCATTACGCATAGGAGACAAAGAGTTAAAAACAGATTGAGGAATAATATGTTCTCTATTGTAACAATCACCTTCGTTAGCATACGTTCCACATTGATCTGTAGAATAAGTATAAGTGTAAGGATCTATCCCAACCGGATTTTCAGAATACATATCTAAAATAGTGTTGTCATTTTCATAATAGATATCTCTGTCAGATGTTTGGTAAGTATCCCATAAACCAGGAGTATAACCATTGTCTATATGACCTAGTATAATGTTATAAAGTTGTGTTTTTAAGGTATAACCACTTCCTGTAGCAGTATCATAATAACCCGCAGGTATTTGACTGTATACAGATATAGAAGTAAGGAGAAGCAGGAGTAATAGTTTTTTCATATAGGGATAATTTTAATTTATTTTTGCGTAAATATAATATTTATATTTAGAAATCATAAATTAATTTACACATTCAAGCAAAGCCATATAAAATCCATCATAACCAGATTTGAAAGGTGAAACTTTGTGGTCTTTTAAAAGTTTAAAATTTGTATTATTTTTTAAAAACTTTTTTACTTGTTTTTCGTTTTCTGAAGGTAAAATGGAACATGTTGCATACACTAATTTTCCGCCAATTTTAACAAGTTTAGCATAGCTTTCTATAATTTCAGCTTGTGTTTTGATAATATTTTCAACAAATTCAGGCTGTAATTTCCATTTACTGTCTGGGTTTCTTCGTAATACGCCAATTCCACTACAAGGAGCATCAATTAAAACTCTGTCGGCAGTGCCTTTCATTTTCTTCATCACTTTAGAAGATTCAATTACTTTTGTGGTAATATTATGTGCGCCAGCTCTACGAGTTCTTATCTTTAATTTTTTTAATTTACTTTCATAAATATCAGTTGCTATAATTTGCCCTTTATTTTCCATAAGAGCTGCTAAGTGTAATGTTTTTCCTCCAGCGCCCGCACAGGTGTCAATTACGCGCATTCCGGGTTTTACATCTAAATATGCGGCAACTAGTTGAGAAGAGGCATCCTGTACTTCAAACAGTCCATCTTTAAAGCATTTTGTTCTAAATACATTTGCGCGTTCTACCAATCGTAATGCATCGGGATATCCAGGGATAAATTCGGTAGCAATACCTTCTTCTGCTAATTTCTTTTGAAGAGAATTTTTAGTTGTTCTAAGTGTATTGGTGCGTAAAATAACTTCAGCTTGTTTATTTAAGGCACTAATTTCTTTGTTCCAATGTTTTTCTCCTAATTCAGCAACTCCAATTTCATCCATCCAATCTGGAATAGATTCTTTAAAAACTCGTACTTTTTGAAGCTCATCAAATTTGCCTTTAATTCTTCTAACAGGTACGCCTTGTAATTGATTCCAATCGGGTAATTTATACCCTTTTAAAACTGCAAAAACTGCAAAATTTTTCCAAATATTTTCGGTAGTGTAATGAGATTTTGTAGAAGTAATTTCATTGTATAACCGCTTCCAGCGTACCATTTCATAAATAGTTTCTGCCACAAATTTACGATCTCTAGCTCCCCAGCGAGCATCTCTTTTCAATGCTTTTTGAACAACTTTATCAGCATATTCTCCCTCGTTAAAAATAAGTTTTATTGAATCAATAACCGTGTATACCAAGTTTCTATGTAATCTCATTTGAAAAATTTAAGTTTGCAAAGATACGTAATTTGTAACTACAAAATTTGTAATTGTTTTTTGCTGTTTGAATTATTACCTTCGTGTTCAAATAAAATGAATGCCATTATATAATTTAAATACTTCAATTTCATATTTAAAAGGTGTTGGCCCTAACCGAGCAGATTTGTTAAAAACAGAATTGGGAATACATACTTTTGGTGATTTGCTTAACTTTTTTCCTAATAGGTATATAGACAGAACACAATTTTTTAAAATTAATCAGTTACAACAAAATTATTCAGAAATTCAAATAATAGGAAAAATAACCAATGTTAAAACGGTTAAACAAAAAAGAGGAAGTAGGTTGGTTGCTACTTTTAGAGACGAAACCGGTTTTATGGAGCTGGTTTGGTTTAGAGGAATTAAATGGATAAAAGATGCTGTAAAAATAAATACACCCTATGTTGTTTTTGGTAAAGTTAATTCTTTTAATGGAGCATTTTCAATGGTACACCCTGAAATGGACTTGCTTGAAAGCTATAAGAAAAGTTTAAGAACAGCTATGCAGCCGATATACTCTTCTACTGAAAAACTTACTAATAAAGGAATTTCGAATAGGATGGTTTCAAAAATGATTCAACATTTATTTGAAGAGTTAGGGTTAAAATTTAAAGAAACGCTTTCAAAATCAATTATTGATAAATTAGGTTTAATTTCTAAAAGTGAAGCCTTGTTTAACATTCATTTTCCAAAAAACCAGCGCTTATTAACAAAGGCACAGCAACGATTAAAATTTGAAGAATTATTTTTTATTCAGCTACAATTAATAAGGAAAAAAATTGTTAGAAAGGCAAAAATTAAAGGTTTTAATTTTGAAAAAGTAGGAGAACATTTCAATAATTTTTATAAAAATAAATTGCCTTTTGATTTAACAAATGCTCAAAAAAAGGTATTGAAAGAAATTCGAAAAGATATTGGTTCAAATGCACAAATGAATCGTTTGTTGCAAGGTGATGTAGGTTCAGGTAAAACAATTGTTGCTTTATTAACAATGCTTATAGCAATAGATAACGGATTTCAAGCGGCTTTAATGGCGCCAACAGAAATTTTAGCAACACAACATTATAATTCGTTAGTTGAGCTTTTAAATGGAATGAATATTTCTGTGAAACTGTTAACAGGCTCAGTAAAAGTTAAGGAACGAAGAATATTACATGCAGCATTAGAATCAGGTGAATTGGATATTTTAATTGGAACACATGCCTTAATTGAAGACAAAGTAAAATTCAATAATTTAGGAATTGCCATTATTGATGAACAACACCGTTTTGGAGTTGCTCAACGCTCTAAATTATGGCAAAAGAATGAATTACCACCTCATATTTTAGTAATGACAGCCACACCCATACCACGTACGTTAGCAATGAGTGTGTATGGAGATTTAGATATTTCTGTAATTGATGAATTACCTCCGGGACGAAAAGAAGTTAAAACCGCACATAGATATGATGCAAACCGATTATCAGTTTTTAAATTTTTAAAAGAAGAAATAGCTAAAGGAAGGCAAGTTTATATAGTGTATCCTTTAATAAATGAATCTGAAGCTATGGATTATAAAGATTTAATGGATGGTTACGAAAGTATTTCAAGGGAATTTCAAAAACCAGATTATCAAATAAGTATTGTTCATGGCAAAATGAAGCCAGCTGATAAGGAATACGAAATGCAACGTTTTATAAAAGGAGAAACACAAATAATGGTTGCAACTACAGTAATTGAAGTAGGTGTAAACATTCCAAATGCGAGTGTTATGGTTATTGAAAGTGCAGAGCGTTTTGGCTTATCTCAACTACACCAATTAAGAGGTAGGGTTGGTCGTGGGGCTGCACAAAGTTATTGTATTTTAATGACTAGTTTTAAATTATCAAACGAGGCTAAAATCCGTTTAAATACAATGGTTGAAACCAGTGATGGTTTTAAAATTGCCGAAGTAGATTTAAAATTACGCGGCCCAGGAAATTTAATGGGAACTCAGCAAAGTGGGTCATTAAACTTGAGAATTGCCGATATTGTTAAAGATGCTCATCTATTGAAAATGGCAAGAAAGGAGGCTATTGATTTACTAACAGTTGATTCTAGATTAAAAGACCCAGAGAATGTTTTTATTAGGGTAGCATATCAAGAACTTAGTAAAAATAGCACTATTTGGTCTAATATTAGTTAAACAATAGTTCCAATAATGAGATTGCTTCACTGCGTACGCAATACGATTGCAAATTGTGCCCATTATTATTTGAAATAACAAACACTTATTTTCTATTTTAGAAATATATAAAATCTTTAATAACAAATAAACAGTCAAACAATTCAACAACTTAATTCTATTTTTTATCTTTGCAAATCGAAAAAAAGCATAAAGGATGAAAATATCATACAATTGGTTAAAGCAATTTTTAAAAATTGATTGGGAAGCGAAAAAAACGGGTGAATTGTTAACCGATTTAGGGCTTGAGGTTGAAGGAATTGAAACTGTAGAATCTATAAAAGGGAGTTTAGAAGGTGTTGTTATAGGGAAGATATTAACTTGTGAACAACATCCAAATGCAGATAGATTAAAAGTAACAACAGTAGACTTAGGAAATGGTAAACCTGTACAAATTGTTTGTGGAGCTCCAAATGTAGCTTCTGGTCAAACAGTACCAGTTGTAACTGTTGGATCTACCTTGTATGATGATAAAGGGAAAGGCTTCAAAATTAAAAAAGGTAAAATACGTGGCGAAGAAAGTTTTGGGATGATTTGTGCCGAAGATGAACTTGGTTTGGGAAGCAGTCATGATGGAATTTTGGTGTTAGATAATACTATTAAAGCAGGAACAAAAGCAGCTGAAGTATTTAATATAGAATCTGATGAGGTTTTTGAAATAGGACTAACTCCTAATCGTGCTGATGCAATGAGTCATTTTGGTGTAGCGAGAGATTTACGTGCAGGTTTGCTACACAAAGAAATTGCCTTGGAGTTAATTTCACCTTCTGTGAGTGATTTTAGGGTTGATGATAGAACATTAAAATTTGATGTTGAGGTTGAAAATATAGATAAAGCACCTCGTTATGTTGGAGTTACAATTTCAGAATTAACAGTTAAAGATTCTCCAGAATGGCTTCAAACTAAATTAAAGGCCATTGGTTTAACACCCATAAACAATATAGTTGATGTAACTAATTATGTATTGCATGAATTAGGGCAACCTTTGCACGCTTTTGATACAGCACGATTTAGAGGACAAAAAGTAATTGTTAAAACCTTACCGTCTGGAACTAAATTTACAACCTTAGATGGCGTTGAACGAAAACTACATGAAGAAGATTTAATGATTTGTAACGGAAATGAAGAACCAATGTGTATCGCAGGTGTATTTGGAGGAATTGATTCTGGAGTGACAAATAATACAACTTCAATTTTTTTAGAAAGTGCTTATTTTAATCCGGTTACCATTCGAAAAACTGCAAAGAGACATGCGTTGAATACGGATGCTTCCTTTAGGTTTGAAAGAGGAATTGATCCAAACATTACAAAATATGCTTTAAAACGTGCTACAAACTTAATTTTAGAGGTTGCAGGTGGGAAAGTCTCATCAGAGATTGTTGATTTATACCCTACCAAAATTGAAGATTATCAAGTATTTTTATCCTATGAAAAAATGGATCGTTTAATTGGCGCTAAAATACCAAGAGAAACAGTAAAAAATATTTTGGCATCATTAGATATTAAATTTAATAGTGTTACTGATGGAGGAATAGGATTAACTGTACCTTCTTACAGAGTAGATGTAACAAGAGAAGCTGATGTAATTGAAGAAATTTTAAGAGTTTATGGCTATAATAATGTAGAGTTTTCACATAAGTTAAATACATCTATTTCTTTTTCTGATTTCAATCATGTGAAAATTGAAAATGTTGTTGCTACGCAATTGATTTCTCAAGGATTTAATGAAACTATGGCAAATTCTTTAACAAAATCCGATTATATTTCGTTAACTGAAATGCTGAAAGAAGAACACAATGTGGCTATGTTAAACCCTTTAAGTAGTGATTTAGGTGTAATGCGTCAGTCACTGTTATTCAGCGGATTAGAATCTATTATTTACAACATTAACAGAAAAAATAATTCATTAAAGTTCTTTGAATTTGGTAAAACATATCACAAATTTGAAAGTGGTTACAGTGAACAAAAACACTTAACACTTTTTATAACAGGTAAAAGAACAAAAGACAGTTGGAATATAACTCAGAAAAAATCTGATTTTTTCTATCTTAAAGGCATTGTTACTGCACTATTACAACGTTTGGGTATTCAAAAAACAAAAACAACACTAACTAAAAATGACGTGTTTTCAGAAGGAATTACCTTGAGCTTAGGTAAAACCAAATTGGTAGATTTAGGAGTTGTTAACTATACTATTTTAAAAGAATTTGGTATAAAACAAGAAGTTTTATATGCTGATTTCAATTGGGAAAACATATTGAAAGTTGGAGGTAAATCTAAGGTGAAAGTTTCCGAATTATCAAAATTTCAAGCTGTTAAAAGAGATTTTGCATTGTTAGTAGATGAAAAAGTAACTTTTAGTGAAATTTATAATTTGGCTTTTCAAGCTGAAAAAAAACTTTTAAAAGAAGTTGACCTATTTGATGTGTATGAAGGTGATAAATTAGAGGAAGGAAAAAAATCGTATGCCGTTAGTTTTTTAATTCAAGATAATAATAAAACACTTAACGATAAGCAGATAGATAAAATTATGCAAAAGTTACAACAAACATTTGAAAAAAATATAGGTGCAAGTTTACGTTAAAAGTCTGCTTAAAAACAATTATGTAAGCTAGTTAATAATATTCGATAATTTAGTCTTAATTACTTCATAAGAAACTTATATATTTTGTACATTTAT
>Ga0256840_1003622_pt1 | contig 12306 bp, 9 predicted proteins | sample 355202metaG_FD_185969 | JGI IMG/M metagenome (GOLD analysis project Ga0256840, IMG submission 185969) | Hydrothermal vent microbial communities from Mid Atlantic Ridge, Atlantic Ocean - 355-202 | ecosystem: Environmental > Aquatic > Marine > Hydrothermal vents | place: Atlantic Ocean: Mid...
TTTACAGCAGGATTGTTAATTATAAGTTTTTTCTTGTTTAGATTTGATGGTGCATCTTTGACATCAGATCAGTTAAGATATAGATGGATTCATCTTTGCTATTTTTTCATATTTCTTTTTATAATTTTTTCTATTCTATATTTTAGTGGAGATCATTCTTGGATAAGACCTTATATACCGGCTTTGGCCACTTTTATGGTGTTGGTTGAGGTGTTTGCATGGGGGTGGAATTTTAATACATTTGTAACAAGACAAAACATTTTTCCATCAACGCCTTTGATAAAGTTTATTCAATCAAGACCGGGAGCTTTCCGGGTTGCTGCACCACCTGGAACCTTGCCTGCAGGAACGGAGCAGGTATTTGGTTTTGATTCAATAACGGGGCTTGATCCCATGAAAACCTGCTCCTATGAAAGGATTTTTTCCAGGATAACGGGTAAATATGACAGTATTTATTCTTGGAATCCTCAGTCTTTTAAATCTTCCTGGATTAATTTTTTAAATGTTCGTTATATAGTTGCACCTCCTGAAACAACAAAAGAGGAATTGAATAATAAAAATTTGATTGTGGGGTATCAAGGTAAAGACGGGATTGTTTTTAAAAATCCCATGGCTTTTGCACGGGTTTTCCATGCGAGTAAAATTCTAAGTGCTGATAGCCATGATAAAGCATTAAGACTTGTTGAAAAAAATGAAAATATGCTGAATCGTATTGCCATAATCGAAAATAATTGCAATTTTCCCAAAAGCCTGTCAGGTAAGCTTTTTCAAATGCTATTAGATAAATTCTCCGGAAACCAATACGGCAAACTCCTCAGAAACCCATCTGGCAAACTCTCAGGAAATCTACATGGAACACTCTCCAAAATCCTGTCGGATAAACAACCCAGAATAATATCGGATAAAAACAACGATGTGCATGCTTGCCGTCCTAAGATATTAATAGAAAAAAATAATTATACACGGATATGTTTTAAAGGCTGTGCCGGAGGTATGTATGTTATGAGCGAACAATATTATCCCGGTTGGAAGTTGAGAATTGATGGAAAACCAGCCAGAATATTGCGTACGGATTATGCTTTTATGGGATTCTCGGTGCCTGATAATACAAAAATAGTTGAATTTTATTATGATCCCATGTCCTTTAAATTAGGCCTTTTGATATCTTTGGTATCTGTTTTATGTTTGATGATGTTTATTTATTTTAATAAAAGCAGTATCTTCGTGCATGAATGAAAATATTTAGCTTGATAATTGGATTGGCTGGTGATATCAATCTGGATTCTTTATAATAGGTATCTGTAAAAATATATTTGTTCCGGTTATAGCTGTTTTGGAGACGCTTTTAATTGAGAGAAAACTATGAAGCCTGGTTTGTGCCGTATGAGTTCTGTTCACAAACCGGATCCGGGAATGTCTTGATCTTTGCTCCTCATCCAGATGATGAGGTCATTGGATGTGGCGGTGCAATAGTGCAGCATGTGCAGAATAGTGTTCATGTCCATGTGGTAATTGTTACAGATGGTATGTTGGGTGATCCTGGGTTGGCAGATAAAATCCGACGGGGAATGGCATCTGAAAAAGAAATTGAGCATTATATTACCACAAGACAGAATGAAAGTAGAAGAGCCGGTGAAGTTTTGGGCTATGGGAAACCGTTATTCTGGGGTATTCCTGACAGACAATTGATATATAATGAATCAATGGTGGCAAGGGTATTTGATGCAATAAATCAAATCAAACCTTCCATTATCTATTGTCCTTCCATTTATGAGATGCATCCTGATCATAGAGACCTGGCCTTGAGTGTGCTTGAAGCAGTCCGCCGTTTAAAACTAAGGCCTGATTTATTTATGTATGAAATCGGACGTCCCATGCCCAGCCCGGATATATTATGTGATATTACAGATCAATGGGAAAACAAATTTGCTGCAGTGCGATGTTTTGACAGTCAATTAAGCGTATGTCCTTTGGATAAATATATATCTGCGTTGAATTATTTCAGAACTTATACTTTGCCAGACAATATAAAAAAGGCGGAAGCATATATCGTAATTCGTGGAAATGATTTTAATAAGAGATCTATTGATCTTCTCGAAGATGAGTTACGGGATAAGGAAAAAAGATTTTGTAACCACAAATCTTTTCGTTCAAGGTTTGTGGTACTTGTAAGGGCCTTGAAACAATTATTTTTTAAACAATAATAGTTAATTTAATGTATATCGCATAATAGGTATATTGCATACTCGGAATATTAAGGATCGCAAATTTTATAACCTATTAATTTTTGTTCAACTTATTTCGCTATCGTTTCTAAAAGGAAATTTCATGTATATACCATCCAATATTATTTTAGAAGTCAGTGCTCTTTGCAATGTTTCATGTTTGGGATGTGCACTGCATGGTCCTCATGGATTTGTTACCCGTCCATTTGGTAACATGAAAAAAGATATATGGGAACCTGTAATAAGAGAAATAGGAACTTGTGGGCAGAAGGTCAGCTTGACTACCCATGGTGGCGGAGAACCACTTATGTCACCTGACTTGAGAGATATTTTAACCTTTGCCAGGTCTTTCCCAAATATAAATGTTGGATTTTTAACTAATGGGATGCTTATGAACGAATCCTGGGCAGAATTTGTCATTGATATAGACCTTGATTGGATTGCATTCAGCATTGATGGAGTGATTCCTGAAACCCACGATCAGATCAGGCAGAAATCAAATCTTATACAGGTTGAAAAAAATCTTGAAACACTTTTGGAACTTAAACAAAAAAAAACAAGGCATACTCCTGAAGTAAAAATCAATATGGTTGCCTACGATAATATAATTGATCAGAAAGATTCATTTGTGGAAAAGTGGATAGACAAAGTTGATGCAGTTATGGTGTCCCATTACAGGAATCCTCCTGAAAGTAAAAGATGGCCTGGTGTTCCTTTGGAAAGAAAACCCTGTAAGCTTTTATGGTCACAGGCTGTGGTGGCATGGGATGGACGTCTTGGCCTGTGTTGTGAAGATTTTAATATTGATCATTCCCCCGGTAGTGTGGGAAAAAATTCAAGTCTTCTGGAATTATGGAACGGGTCTGAATTCACAAAAGTCAGAGATCTTCATCGGCAAGGGCTGTTTGAAAAACATCCAATGTGCAGTAAATGCGATACCTGGGCAGAGGAATACAGCCGGGAAAATTTTTTTGATAATGAAAAAGGTTATAATGTTATACAAAGCCCTGCACAAACACTTTATTGTAAGTAAAATATTACGATGATACATCATTATCCATCCGGAGACCATGATCTATTATTTAAAAGCCTTTGTCTTTCTGAAGATGCAAAGATTCTGGATGTGGGTGGTGGTGCAAATCCCTTTAAATATGCTGATGTAATTGTTGATATGGACTTTGGTACGGGCAATGTTCATAGAGACGGGGGATTTGTTCCTTTAAAGAAAAATGAATTCATATATGTAAGTGCTGATATAAAGGACCTTCCGTTTCAGGATAAAAGTTTTGATTTTGTTATATGCCTTCATGTGTTGGAACATGTTGAATTTCCAGATAAAGCATGTAAAGAACTCATGAGGGTGGCGAAAAAGGGTTTTATTGAAACCCCAAGAAAATGGACTGAATATTATGCAGGACATCCTACTCACCGATGGCTTGTGGATTATCATGACAATACAATTTATTTTGAGCCCATTACTTACAATGATTCACCCTTTATGAATTTTGCTCTGCCTCCTCTATGGGATTCCTCACAATTACAGGAAAGGCTGTTTAAGAATTATTCAAATATTCCCTGTGTTCAGTTTGAATGGGATGGTAAATTTGATTACCATGTATCTGATTTATTACCTGAAAAAACATATACAAAAAATTTTATGGCGGAAAGACATTATTATTTTGCGTTAAATTTGCTTCACTGGATGGGAGATTTTAGAACAGGTGATTTTCATATAAAAACTGCATTGAATTTAAATCCTGAACCAGAAAGATATAAGGAACTCGGCAGGTTTTATTCTATATTAACCGGTGGAATAAAAGAAATTATTCAGGTAAAATCTCATCCTGATGTTATTGCAAAAGCATTGTTGTGTAGAATATTCCGTTTTATATATTCAAAAATGCTTACATGGTATAGAAATATAATTATTTGTTTTAAATAAGGTTATGATTTTTCCTGCTAAAACTCGATTTGAGAATTTTTGCCTGAATTTTTATCTTAAAGTTTTACTTGAATTGATAGCTTGTTGTGGGGAACCAGCTTATAAATTCGTTAAAATGACAGGTCATCTTTTTCGATCCGAAGATGTGTTTGCCTCCACCATGGGAAAAACAGGCGTATTAAAATCAGCCGTAAAAAATCTTAAAGCAGCTCATATTGTTGAATATGGCATGGAAAAAGCGGTGATTAATGACTATACCAAATTTGAGTCACGATTTGCTCTGGAAAATATATGGATCAGAAAAGGTGTAAAAAATCGTATTATTGGTGCTTTTAACAGCAATGATGTGAGAATGCTGAATGAAATATTGTTAAACCGGCAGTTTATTATTGCTACTTTACATACCTCTGCCATGTATTCTTTTGTTGCCCTTATAAAAAACTTGGGATACAATATACCATTTGTGGTTATGAATCCTCTCGCAGGACAGATCACTGATCCTTCACCATTTCAGAAAGTGCTTTTAAGACTTTTTCCAAGGTGGATTCAAACCAATGAATTTATTTTTGTACAGGAAGGAAATGTCCTTGAACGATGTGAAAGGGTCATTAACTCAGGGAGGTCATTAATAATTGCTCCTGATACCCCTTTTTATTCGAAAAATAATGTGGTAGTTGAATTTATGGGAAGAAAAACTGGTGTGGCTTCTGGGGCAGGCTTTCTTTCCCAAAAATATAAACTTGATATTTTATCTGTTTCGCATTGGGCTGAGGATTGTACCTATCCCTATACAATGGATATGAAAATAATCAAGCCAACTGAGGTTGCAAAAAATATGCAAAAAGTATTTAGTTTTTTTCAAAAAGGAATAGAACGTAATCCCGCATGCTGGAATGGTTGGCTTTATTGGGATCAAATGGATCATAAAGAGGAAGTTTATGGAAATACTTGATGGAAGATATGATTTACGGCCTTTTAGACCAGGGGATGAAAATGGGATTCTGAAATTATGGGAAGTGGCATTTAAAGCAAAAATGCCCATGGCACGATTTCAATGGAAATATATTGATAATCCCTATGATAAGGCCATGATGTTATGTGTGGCAGAAAACGGAGACATTGTCACTTTTTACGGAGGTATCCCCTATAAATTTCAATACAAAAATAGAGTAGTTCATGGGGTTCAGCTAATGGACATTATGTCTCATCCTGATCATAGAAAATACAGGGTGTTTGCAAAAACTGCTAATCAATTCATATCATATTTTTGTACTCCTGAGCGTTTGTTATATATGTATGGTTTTCCAGGAGAATTCCATTATTCTATTGGAGAACGGATATTGGGTTATAAAAAGATTAATCCCGCTGCTTATTTAAAGGTTAATCCCAGGCTGTTATTAAATAGTGGTTATCCAAACCCTGGAAATACAAAAATCGATATGGAAGAGATCAATAAATTGGATGCAAATGATTTTGATTGGAAAAAATTGTGGAATGATTGCAGCAGAGATTATCCTTTTTCCATTGTTAGGGAGCCTGAATTTGTAAAATGGCGTTTTCTTGAGCATCCAGAAAATAACTATCAGGTATTTAAATTTGTTAATAAACATAATGGTTGCCTGTCTGGCTATGCTGTATTGCTGATTCAATCGGATAAAGCTGTCCTTGTGGACTTGCTGGTCAAGAATTCTCTACAGATTTTTCATAATATTATGGCAGGTATAGGTGGATATTTATTGGACCACCAAATTGAAATTTTAGAAACCTGGCTGCCTGATAATCATTTTACTGCTGATTATGCAAGAAAAACAGGATTTGAACAATTCAAGGAACCTTTAGGAATAATTCCTACTGTTGCTCTTTTTAAACACTCCCCATCCTTGGACTGGGTGTTTTCTAATTTATATTATACCATGGCAGATACTGATCTTTTTTAGATGGATGTCAAAGAAAATATTATGTGTGCTGACAATGAGCTGGTTCAATTACAGCAGACTCTGTATAATTCAAAAAATCCAACACGGAACTGGTTGCACAATAAACGTAAAAATTGGATTATTTCAAAACTTTATCAATACAGAGGAAACGGATCAAATGTGGTGCTTGAAGTAGGCCCAGGAGCTGGGATATATATTCCTGCTTTGATTCAGATTTCAGATAAGTTGCTATTATCGGATCGGGAAATTCGATATCTAAACTATGTAAAGAAAATTTTCAGAGACAATGATATTCAGATTATCCGTGATGATATCACTTGTACTGAAATATCTTTTGAATCAATTGATTTAATTTTATGTACAGAGGTGATAGAACATATTGAGAATTCACTTGCAGCACTTTATAACCTTTATAACTTATTAAAACAGGGAGGAATATTAATTTTATCAACTCCTCAAAAGTACAGCCCCCTGGAAATATGTTCAAAAATTGCGTATTTGCCTTTTATTATTGATATTGTCAGGCAAATTTACAGAGAGCCAGTACTTGAATCAGGCCACATTAACCTTATGACTGAAAAATTATTGAAATGGCAGATTCTTAGTGCTGGATTCAGTATTATAGAGCAGAATAAAAGTGGCATGTATATTCCGTTTATTGCTGAATTTTTTGGCAACAGGGCTGTGAAATGGGAACAGAAGCTTGAAAAAATGATTATGGACTCATACCTTGATATGTTTTTATGGACTCAATATTATGTTCTGAAAAAATAAGGTGGAAATTGAAGAAATGTTTCAATTGATACCCAAAGTAATCTATACTTACAACCCGCAAACTTTTTCATATGAAACTCCTGCAAAGTACCTTGAATTCTAAGAGTTTCGATATTTGTTGTGAGGCCGTAGGAGAACCACCAGCTCGGCCTTATGGCCGTTATATTTTTTATGATAAAAATTCAGGAATAAGGATCACAGATGAAATAAATTTAGCATAAATAACCAAGAAATTTTTGTTCATTTACAAGGCGCATTAAAGGTTTAACAGCAAGCCTGTTTGGTCTTTGATGCAACAAAAGTAAATGGACCAAAAGGCAAGCTGTTTTGTGCAAGTTATTTTGTGAACGTTCCTAAGGCAGTCAGAATAAAAAAAACAATGGATAACGCACTTATTTCAATTATATGCCCGGTTTATAATGAGAAGGAGATAATTGTGTATTTTATAAGTGCATTAGTTCCAGTGTTGCATAGACTTAATAATCCCTATGAAATTTTATTTATTAATGATGGATCCAATGATGGAACTCTTGATGAACTGTTAAAGGTAAAACAGAATTACAGGAATATACGAATCATTAATTTATCCAGAAACTTTGGTAAAGAGGCTGCTTTGACAGCAGGCATGGATAATGCGAAAGGTGATGTAATTATTCCCATTGATGTCGATCTTCAGGATCCACCAGATCTTATTCTTAAATTCATATCTTATTGGAAAAAAGGTTATGATGTTGTGCTTGCTAAAAGAATGGACAGATCTGTGGACAGCCGTATTAAACGCATAACAGCAAAATGGTTTTATCGGCTGCATAATGCCATCTCCCAGGTTGAAATTCCTGCCAATGCCGGGGACTTCAGATTGATTACAAGAAAAGTATTGAATGCTATAAAGCAATTACCGGAGAATCAAAGATTTATGAAAGGTATTTTCGCATGGGTGGGATTTAAAACAGCTGTGGTTTATTATAAACGAGGCCCAAGGAAGGCTGGCAGTACAAGCTTCAGCGGCTGGAAATTGTGGAATTTCGCTTTGGACGGGATAACAGGTTTTAGTACAATACCTTTGAGAATATGGCTTTATATAGGCGTATTTGTGGCATTATTATCATTTTTGTATGGTAGTTTTATTATCATTCTAACCCTTTTCTGGGGAGTTAAGGTGCCGGGCTTTGCATCACTTTTTACGGCTGTTCTTTTCCTTGGTGGGATTCAATTAATAGGCATAGGCGTTCTTGGAGAATATATCGGACGGATATATATGGAAACTAAAAGACGTCCATCTTATATTATTGATAAGGAGTACTGAAGCATTTATGGAGGATCGCATATATCGGGATATGGCATTGTTTCAGGAACGGCACTGGTGGTTCAGGGCAAGAAGAGATATCCTTTGTACTATAATAGGGAACCTTGAATTACCTGAAAAGACATCGATTCTGGAAATAGGCTGCGGAACTGGCGGGAATATTGGAATGTTGAAACAGTTTGGATATGTTTCAGCCATGGATACCGATGAATTAGCCGTTGCATGGGCAAAAAAAATATCCCATTTAAAAATTGATAAAGGAGGACTTCCTGATAATTTTCCTTTTTATCCACATAAATTTGATTTGATTTGTTTGTTTGATGTTTTAGAGCATATCGAAAGGGATTTAGATGCTTTAAAGGAAACAATAAAATGGTTGAAAGACGAAGGTTGGATAATTATAACGGTTCCTGCTCATATGTTTCTTTTTGGAATTCATGACATAAATATGCATCATTTCAGGCGGTATTCAAAAGAAAAATTAAAACAAATGCTTATGGGTCTAAATCTTGAGATTGTAAAGCTTACATATTTTAATACCATATTGTTCCCTGCCATGATATTGGCCCGTTGCCTTGATTATTTCATAAAAGGTGAAAATTCCACAGGGTATAATATCCCTTATCTTTTTTTGAACCAGCTATTGTACCGGCTATTCACCATGGAAAAACAAATTATTAATATTATGGATATGCCTGTTGGCTCATCACTTATTGCTGTATGTAAAAAAAGCCGTAATTAAATATTGCACTGTGTCAAGACCCTTAATTAAATTTCTATAAATACTGCAAATTTTTTTCCCCTTATTTGTGTTTCCATCTATTGGTATTAATTGCCTCTTATATTTTATACAGTTTTATTGACAATGGTTAAGTTGCTATATATATATTACCCGAAATTTTGCTTGATTTGGTTGATTCAATCTTGATTTGGTTGATTCAATAAAGATTGATGTTAAGGATCGCAAATTTTATAACCTGAACAAAATAGCTTGCCTTTTGGTCCATTTACTGTTGTGTTGCATCAAAGCCTGAATAGGCCTGCTATTAAGCCTTTAATGCGCCTTGTAAATGAACAAAAATTCTACGCTATTTATGTCCAGCTTATTTTATTTGTGATCCTAAGCTTTTCTGAATATCACCTTCTGCAGGGAGATTGTGATGTCTTTTTGTTTTAAAAATGGTAATGAGTTCTTTAATTTCTATCTATGACTTTGATTATCTCGCTTTGACTGCACGGATTTTGACAAATTATGAAAGAACCAATATGGATTTAAGTTCTTTTATATAAATGGAATTTTTAAATAATGAATCTATTTAAGACTATTATATCTCCTATTACATCAATATTTTTTCATAGGGAATTGTTAAAAGGATTTGTCTCCAAAGAAATTAAAGGAAGGTTTGCAGGCTCTTTTGGGGGACTTATATGGACGGTTCTGACTCCTCTTGCCACTATCATAGCGTATTTTTTTGTTTTTTCCGTTATTTTAAGGGTTAGTGTAAGCCAGAAAGAGACCGGTACTGATCAATTTGTAATTTTTTTCCTATGCGGCTTTTTCCCTTGGACAATGTTTGCAGACAGCCTTGGCAAATCAGTTGGTATATTGGTGGGAGAATCCAATATTATAACAAAGGTTGTCTTTCAGGTGGAATTACTTCCAATCAGTATTGTGATTTCTACCTATTTAATTAATAGTATTGGTCTGGGTATTGTTCTTGTGTATCTGGCATTTAATGGTTATTTAAATGTGCATTGGTTGTATTTGCCAATTTTCTTAATTATTGAGATGCTGTTTACACTGGGCCTGGCATTTTTTTTATCAGCCATTTGTGTGTTTATCCGAGATATTGGTGAATTATTTGGCATAGTTATAATGCTTTGGTTCTTTGGTACCCCTGTGGTTTATCCAGCATCATTGGTACCTAAGCGACTGGCATTTATTTTTTACCTGAATCCTATGGTTGATTATGTGAATAATTTCAGAAATTGTATTTTAATGAATAAAATAAATCTTCATTCTCTTATGGTAATGTGCGCTTTTGCATTGGTTTCCTATTGTGCAGGGGCGTGGTTTTTTATTCACTCAAAATCTGCTTTTGGGGATGTCCTGTAGTTTCAGGAATATTTCTATTGTTAATAAACAATATGTCTCATGACCTTTTTATAAGAAATAGAACGTAAGCCATTACGTTTATTTCTATATTTGTTTAGAGGCAGTCTGGACTTGAATCCAGATCGGCCTCATGGCCGTTATAAGGTATCAGTATATTTTTGTATCTTTTGGAGGGCATCCTGTTTCTTCCGGTTTCTGCATCATTTAAAATTTTTGTTAAAGTATAACAAATCTATATCAATGGAAGTTTTTTATATAAATTCGGAGAGGATTTGATATTGCCCATAGCCTTTGTATTATATTGATAATATTTTCAAATAATTATAATGAGAAATCATATGAGTAACCATGAAAAATTTTTACCGGATCATTCAAGTGATTTGACAGGCCGACGTGTTATTGTACTGGCAGCTCATCCTAAAGATGAAATCATGGGGTGTGGGGGAAGTATGGTGCTTCATTCGGACTGTGGTGACCCCGTTAAGGTGATCTTTTTTACTGATGGATTTGAGATAGATTCATTTGACACAGATTCATCGGATAAATTGGATAAAAATTCCTCAGTATCTAAAATACAAGGAAAAGCCATACGGGCGTGTGAATGTCTTGGTGTGACTGATCTGGAACTCTGGTCTTATAAGACTGGAGGTATTTTCGGAGCACATGGAATTCTTAAACAGATGATAGATTTGTTTAAAGAGTTTAAACCGGATTTGGTCTATGCCCCTTCTCCTTTAGGCTATGATGGAGATCACCGTGCTGTGGCTCGGTTGCTTCAGGATGCACTCAAAAATTTAATACTTGATTTTGATGTGGCATTTTATGAGGCTGATCAGCCTTTGTGTATAAATACTTTGGTAAATATTACAGATGTAATAGATAGAAAATTAAAAGCATTTGATTATTATGAAGTTAATACAAAAAAAAGGCCGAACAGTGATATTGGTATTGCTCTGAATATGTTGAGAAGCCTTTTCTTATCAGAAGAAGGAACCCATGCAGAGGGTTTTGCTCTGTGGAAAGCAAGTGCAATAAAAACCATTGGGGTTTCTTCTGTTATTTGTCACGCCATTAACAAATTTTGTTTAAATTCGTACATAAGCGGGCCATTGGTCTCTATAATAGTCAGGACAAAGAATAGACCAAAGCAGCTTGCCCAAGCAATTAATTCAATTGTAGAACAGACTTATAGGAATATCGAAATAATAGTTGTAAACGATGGTGGCGAAGATACTAAGACTATGGTGACTAAACTGGCAGGAGATATTCCTTTAACCTATATACATTGTGATAAAAGCAAAGGGAGGCCGAGTGCCGCAAATACAGGCCTCAAAGCGGCCAATGGAGTGTATATTAATTTTTTAGATGATGATGATGTGTTTGATCCCTGTCATCTTGAGAATTTAGTGCCTTTTATCGAGGCATCAAGTTTCCAGGCTGTTTACAGTGATTGTGAATTGTGCCGCTATATTTGGGATGGTCATGAATATGTTTTAAAAGACAAAGCTTTGTTTATGAGTGTTGATTTTGATGCAGATAGGTTGCTTTTTGAAAATTATATACCGTGTATGAATATGCTTTTTAAAAAAACTCTTTATGAACAAATAGGCATTATGGACAAGGAACTTGAAATCTATGAAGATTGGGATTATTGGATTAGAATGTCCCGCGTCACAACTTTACGCCATCTTAAGACTATAACTGCCCAGTATCGTATTTATGATCAAGGAACTGTGGGAACATCGGGTAGAGATTATGATACTTGGCATTGGACAAAAAAAATTTATGAAAAATATCAAACATTATGGTCACCTGATGTTCTTATTGGTTACTTTCGTCATACAATAGCCAATCGTATAGGAGATTTGCATCATGAAATTGAAAATGTTCGAGCAATTCTTTATGAAAAAGAGAGTATAATTGAATCGCACTTAAAATGTATAGAACAAAAAGAGCAAATTATAAAGGAAAATAGAAACACTATAGAACAAAATAAATTAAAAATC
>Ga0256840_1003623_pt1 | contig 12305 bp, 7 predicted proteins | sample 355202metaG_FD_185969 | JGI IMG/M metagenome (GOLD analysis project Ga0256840, IMG submission 185969) | Hydrothermal vent microbial communities from Mid Atlantic Ridge, Atlantic Ocean - 355-202 | ecosystem: Environmental > Aquatic > Marine > Hydrothermal vents | place: Atlantic Ocean: Mid...
ATGGATAGCAGGGGGGGGTTATAGTCTTTTATGCACTTTTTTTGTGCAAAATGGTTTTTATTGTTCGTAGATTTCTGTTTTTAAGGGGTGGTTTTTAGAATTAAATTGGCTGGCTTTTTGTAACTTGTTGAAAACAAATTAATAAATGTTAGTTGGTCTATTCTGTTCTTGTTTTTTGCAGTAAATTTTTGTTTTAAATTTTTTTGATCAAAAAAAGGATTCAACCCATGAAAAAAACGTTTCAACTTAAAAAGCTTTTAGTGGCGGTCGCGATGACCTCTTCTGCAACGATGATGATGGCGCCTGTGGTGGCTCAAGCAGGTGTTTCGGCGAATGTTGGTATGGTGTCTAACTATGTGTTTCGAGGGGTAGAGCAGAGTGGTGAAGCTTCTGCCTCGGCTGGTTTAGATTATGAGAATGACTCTGGCTTGTATGTCGGTACATGGGTTGCAGATGTTAATAATGGCTTAGAATATGACTTGTATGCAGGTTGGTCGGGTGAAGTGAAGGGGGTTTCTTTAGGGCTAGGGGGAACTTATTTTGGGTATACCGAAGCGGACTTTGATCAGCCTTATAAAGAGTTAAATCTTTCGGTTGGTTTTGCGGGTGTGACCTTAGGTTACGATAAAGGGGTGCATGAAGTTGTTGTAAAGGATGAAGATTATTCTCATGCTTATATCAGTTATGAGCGCAACAATTTCTCGGCCACTTATGCTGTGTATGATGCGAATAATGATGTCAATAATGATGCCATTAACTATTTAGATTTAGGCTATTCGATGGAGTTGTCAAAAGGGCTAGATGGTTCAGTGAACTATCTTTATACTTCGCCTGAAGACTCTGCACAAGATCCTAAAGCGTATTTGATTTTAGGGATCTCTAAGTCGTTTGATGTGATGTAAGCGAATATACTTTTAACAAAGTGAGACCTTTGCACGAAAGGATGCACGGATAAAAAAGGCTGAAATACGCCTGATTTTTGTTGAAAATCTTGCGAATACCTAGGTATTCACTACGATTTCCGCCTCAATCAGCCAAATTTCATCCTTTTTTTCTCTCGCGCCCCTCTCGTGCAAAGGTCTCAAAGTGATTAAAAAGGGAGCGTAAGCTCCTTTTTTTATGGAAAAATTATTTCGAATCGATTTTTTAAATGGGTTTTTGCGGATAATTAAACAACCATGGTAATCCATAGGTAGAATGGGGATATTAGTTTTATTCTTATTAAGGTAAAAGAATGTATAAACGATTAGGAATGTTAGGGCTTGGGGTGCTGTTGTTTTTATTAACCGCGCAGGTGAGCGCAGGGTTTGATGAACCTTCTTGGCAAGAGAGTCTTTTGAGTTCCGTGGCAATTGGCTTCTTGGTTTTTGTCGTTTTATTTGCATTTACGCGCTATCTCCCCCGTTTATTGAATAATGATCGTTTTGCAAAGCATGTCAGCTCTCGGCGCTTTCGACTCTTTTCGATTCAGCTCGCCAGTTTAATTGTGGTGTTTGCCTTGGGTTTGGTTTGGTACATTGTGGATACCGATAAACGCTCAACACTGATGTCTGTTGAGGAAAAATTACAGTTGGTTTCAAACTCAACGACGGAGAGTATTGAGTATTGGATTGATGAGCGTAAAAAAATGTTGTTGCAATTTGGTCGAGACCCGTTGTTAAGTGCGATTACCAATAACCTGTTAGCAACCTCTCAATCGAAAAACAATTTAGGGGGGATGGATAGTTTGGTGTTTCAGACACAAGCTCGCGTCTATTTTCAAGAGCGAGAGGATGAGTTTGGCCCGAATGGCTTTTTTATTGTAAATAAAGAGGGGGTGAATATTGCTGCGTTAGAGAGCGATCAGGTGAATCAACATAATCTTGTGCAAGCGATTCGTCCTGACTTATTACGCCAAGCTTTTTTGGGTAACTCGGTGTTTGTCTCTCCTTTTCATGCGGAAGGCGAGTCTCGTTTTAATCGCTTGGCGGATTATTCGCCTTTAAACATGTTTATTGCGGCACCCATTCGAGATTTAGATGGTTCTGTTCTGGCGGTTTTATTACAACGCTTAAATCCTGCTGGACGCTTGTCTACGATCTTAGAAAAAGGGCGATTGGGGCAGTCAGGAGAGAGCTATTTAGTGACGCGACAGGGTGAGATGATTACAGAGAGTCGTTTTGATCAACAGTTAAAATCGATCGGTTTATTACCCAAAGAGAGTTTGGGTAACTTAATGCTAAAGGATCCTGGTGGAAATTTATTGCAGGGATTTAAACCTGAAAAAACACGAGACCAATTGCCGTTTACCGAAGCGGTTGAGGATTTAATGGCGCAGGCTATTTTTAATGACATTTATGGTAAAGAGGTGTCTTCTAATGTAGAGGGTTATCGCGATTATCGTGGTGTAGTGGTGTATGGCGCATGGCGTTGGATTCCTGATTTGGAGATGGGGTTGGTGACTGAGATTGATAAATCGGAAGCGCTAGCAGGCTTTAATAGTGTTAAAAATAATTTATTGATTGTTATTTTTGTGACGTTATTTTTAACGTTTTTGGCCACATTGTTATCGGTTACTATGGGGCAATTGGTGGCTCGCTCGATGGCAAAAACCAAAAAAGAGTTGGAAAAACGTGTCACCGAACGAACAGCGGAATTAAAAGAACGGGAAGCTCGTTTAGAGGATTTATATCAAAATGCTCCGATCGCTTATGCTTCTATTGACCCAAAAAGTTGGATGGTACAAAAGTGCAATCATGCTTTTGTACGTTTATTGGGAGAGAATTACAATGATTTTGAAGGACTGAACTGGCAAAATCTACTTGAGGAGGCATTAACGCAAGAGTGTTCTAAAAAAAACTTGGATGGTTTGTTGTTTAAAGACCAAGAGATTAAAGCGGTTAATCAAGGTGGAGAGGCGCTTTATACACTTTTATCGGCTTCGTGTTCGTACTATGAGACGGGGGAAGTTCATGAAATTCGATTAACACTGATTGATATTACCGAGCGTAAACAGATTGAAGAAGAGATCGCATTAGTGAATTTTAAATCCGATCAAGCACTCGATTTAACCAAGTCTGGTTATTGGCACATTCCTTTGGCAGGCTCTGACAGTGATCAAGGGTGGATTTACTCTTCAGAGCGAGCGGCTAAAATTTTTGGTGACATTCCTCGACCGCCAGATTGGCGTTATCTGATGATGGAGGAGTGGTTTGAAAATGCACGACTGGCCGATGAAGAGGGGGCAAATGCAACCTTAGATCGCTTCCAGAAAGCGGTGGCGGGCGAAGTGCCCATGTTTGATTCCATTTTTGCTTATAAGCGCCCCATTGATGGCAGAATTATTTGGGTGCACGCTTCAGGTCGGGTATCAATGGGAGAGAATGGACAGCCAAAAGATATGTATGGGGTGACTCAGGATATTACCAAACAGTATCAAATTGAACAGGAGTTGCTCAAAGCAAAAGAGGCGGCAGAAGCCGCAACTCGAGCCAAAAGTGATTTTTTAGCCAATATGAGTCACGAAATTCGAACCCCAATGAATGCGGTGATTGGATTGTCCTATTTAGCTTTAAATACGGATTTGGATCGAAAGCAACGCAGCTATTTAACCAAAATATCCAGTTCTGCCAATAACCTACTGACCATCATTAATGATATTTTAGATTTTTCTAAAATTGAAGCTGGAAAAATGGACATGGAGGTGGTCGAATTTGATTTGATTTCGGTTGTTGAAGATTTTTCTAGTGTGGCGCAAGTGAAAGCGGAAGAGAAAGAGCTTGAATTGATTATTGATATGGATCCTAAGGTACCTTTGGTGCTAAAAGGGGATCCACTGCGTTTAAATCAGGTGTTGATTAATTTGGTGAGCAACGCCATTAAATTTACGCCAAAGGGAGAAGTAACCATTGCGATTGTGCTCGATCATTATGTGAATGATCGCGTAGATGGCGAGGTGGTTTTAAAATTTTCTGTGCAGGATACGGGGATTGGCATGACTCCGGAACAGGTCTCTAATTTATTTCAGGCCTTTAGTCAGGCCGATGGTTCTACCAGCCGAAAATATGGCGGTACGGGGCTGGGATTAACGATCTCTAAACGATTGGTTGAGCTGATGGGGGGAGAGTTATGGGTTGAATCGGAGTTGAATAAAGGATCAACTTTCTCTTTTACAGCTTGTTTTTCAATTGGAACAAAGGGACGTTATCGATATGCGAAGGTACTGCCTGATGCATTGAAATCGATGCATATTTTGGTGGTTGACGATAACTCAACCAGTCGTATGATTTTGGTTCGTTATTTGGAGTCATTTGGCTTTACCGTCGGTGAATCAGCCAGTGGGGCAGAGTCCCTCGTGGAGTTGGTTGAGGCGCAAGAGCCTTATCAATTGGTATTTATGGATTGGAAAATGCCGAATTTAGATGGCATTGAAACCACACATTTGATTCAAACGTCCAAAGCATTAAAGCAGGTTCCTAAAGTAATTATGGTCTCAGCTTATGGGCGTGAAGAGGCGATGGACCAGGCGCAAGATGTTGGAATTGAGGCGTATTTGGTTAAGCCAGTAAACCCTTCAGGGCTTTTGAATACTATTTTAGAGGCATTTGACTACAAAGAAATGTACGCGCCTGAAAAAAATGAGACGCATGTTATTGAACATATTCGTGGTGCGTGTGTCTTGTTAGTTGAGGATAATGACATTAATCAGCAAGTGGCTGAAGAGTTATTAGCCAGTCAGGATATTTCTGTTGATATTGCAGGAAATGGACAGGTGGCATTAGACTTATTAGAGGCAAATCCAGATAAGTATAATGTTGTTTTAATGGATATTCAAATGCCAGTAATGGATGGTTACGAAGCGACCAGACAAATTCGACTACAGCCACGCTTTCAATCGTTACCTATTATTGCGATGACGGCGAATGTGATGGTTGGGGATCGAGACCGAGCAGATGAAGTCGGCATGGTTGATTATATTGCGAAACCCATTGATGTAAAAGAGTTGTTTCGAGTGCTTGGGAGGTGGATATCAACCTCTTCACGGAATGGTTGTCAGCAAACATCATCTTTAACGAACAATCAGAAGGCTGAGACAATTATCCCGCCTTTAGAAGGCATAGATACGGAAGATGGACTGAAACGTATTGGGGGGGATCGTGCACTGTACTTTAAAATTTTAACTAAGTTTAAAGAGGGACAGTCGAATGCTATTTTTGAGATTCAATCTGCCCTACAAAAACAAGATAGAGAGACAGCAATACGTATTGTACATACGATGAAAGGGCTGGCAGGAAGTATTGGTGCGGTGGCTCTTCAACACGATGCACAAGCATTAGAAAATGCGATTAAAGCGGAGGCTGAATCGCCTCTCTTACTAGATACTTTGGCTGCGCAGCTTCATAAAGTACTGGATGCATTAACTGCGTTGGAAGGGCTGAACAAGGAGTCGAATGAAGCGTCTTCAGCACTATCAGATGAAAAAATTAAAGCATTGATGGTGCGTTTAATCTCTCTACTGAAGGACGATGATGCGGACGCGATTGAGGTATTAGAAACCTTGATGCCGGTTTTCTCGATGGGTGAGGTAGCGAAAGAGATGCAACGAGTGATGGTTTGTGCTGAGCGTTATGAGTTTGACGCAGCACTGGAAAAATTAAACAAAATAGAGGCATTTGAGAAGTATCGAGAGCGGTAAAACAGAGTGCGTAAAAGCTTGGTCTCTCTTAAAGCATTGTGTCCTCAATGGACATTTGTGTGGTGTCTGGTTCTTGGTATTGCTGTTTAATTTCAAGAATTTTAGGCAAAGCTTCAATAAACAGTTCGACCAATTGAGGGTCAAAATGTTTACCTGACTCGTCTTTAAGTAGTTGTATTGCCTCTTCGACTGGCCACGCCTCTTTATACGGCCGTTGGGTGGTTAAGGCATCAAATACATCCGCAATGGCAGCAATGCGCCCATGCAGTGGAATATCTTCCCCTTTTAGACCATAGGGGTAGCCTGTACCATCCCACTTTTCATGGTGAGAGATCGCAATGCTACGTGCCATATTGAGTAGCAAGCAAGTTTGTCCGCCTAAAATATCCACCCCAATTTGCGGGTGTTCTCGCATTTTTTTAATTTCATCTTCGTTCAGCTTGGCGGGTTTTTGTAAGATATAGTCTGGTAAGCCAATTTTTCCAATATCATGCATAGGAGCGGTTTTTTGCAGGGCGCAGGCCTCTTCTTCGGACATACCAGCCGCTAAACCGAGCACCTTGGCATAATGGCTCATTCGTTCAACGTGCATACCGGTATCGTTGTCTTTGTATTCGGCTGCCTTGCCTAAACAGGCAATAATCTCTTTTCGAGAGGCTTCGAGTTGTTGGGTGCGTTTGCGAACTTCTGCTTCAAGCAACCGTTTTTCATTGTGCAGTGCAAGGTGAATTTGAATACGTTTTTTGACAATAGGCGGGCTGATGGGTTTGGTGATGTAGTCTACCGCTCCTAAATCAAATCCTAAGGTTTCATCATCGGTTTCCCCTTTTGCGGTGACAAAAATAACGGGAATAGAGGCGGTTGAAAGCTGCTTTTTGAGTTGGCGACAAACGTCATAGCCATCCATCTCTGGCATCATGACATCCAATAAAATAAGATCAAGATGTGGCGTGCTCTGTGCAATTTTTAAGGCTTTCGCGCCATTGATGGCAACTTTTATTTTATAGTCATCTTTGAGTAAGCCACGCAGAATATCAATATTTTCTGGTGCATCATCTACAATTAAAATGGTCGCTTTTGATTCACTTGTTGCCATAATAGTATGCCTAACGGTTCAATATAGCAGATAATATTAGCATGTTGTTATAGTCAATATTTTTATTTTTTAACCTTGGGTAGGGCGGCAATGAAATTACTTTTAGTGGAAGATGAACCGTTGTTGGTGAAGACGATTCAAACACGATTGACTGAGCAGGACTATCTCGTCGATGTTGCTTATGATGGCGAAGAGGCGGTTTATGCCCTAAAAGAGTTCTCATATGATCTGATTTTATTGGATTTAGGTTTGCCCAAGCGACCTGGTTTGGCGATTTTGGATGACCTTAGACAGGGTGAGTTTGTGTTAAACACGAAAACGCCCGTACTCATTTTAACGGCTCGAAACTCATGGCAGGAGCGTGTTGAAGGGTTGAAAAAAGGGGCGGATGACTACTTAGGAAAACCGTTTCAGTATGAGGAATTATTGGCTCGGATTGAGGCGTTGTTAAGAAGACAGCATGCTGGCTCTAATACAATTTCAGTCGGTAATTGTCTACTTAACTTAGAAACCAAGCAGCTTTGTGTCGATGAAAAAACGTATGGCTTAACCTTGACGGAGTTTCGTCTGGCTTATGTACTTTTATCGCACCCAGATAAAGTGTTTTCGAAAGATGCGTTGTTAGCCCGAATATCCGATCAAACCTATGATCGTGAGAGTAATGTGATTGAGGTGTATATTCGAAAGTTGCGAAAAATGATGGGCAAACAAGCGATAGAGACCTTACGGGGGTTGGGCTATCGATTTTGTGGTGAACAAAATGGCTAACAACACTAACAAAGTAGGGGGGGGGAAATTACAGTCATTTTTGACTCGTTCACGCTCATTAGAAAAGCAGATTTTTAGCTCTTTAGTATTAGGGTTATTAATTGTATTTGGCGCATTTTGGTGGTTTTTGCAGTCGACCATGCACACCATTACCGATGACTATCTACTCACTAGGCTTGAGCATGATGCGGATAACATCGAGCATAACTTAACTTATGAATCAGGTGTGTGGCAGTTAAATTTTGAGGGTATTAGTGCCATTTATTCAAGTTTATACTCGGGTCACTATTTTGTTGTCGTTACGCCACAACAGCGTTTTTACTCCCCCTCTTTAGATAAGTATCCGCTGTATGCAAAACGTTTAGATATTCAGACAGAGACACTGGAGCCGTCTAAGAAAAAGACCGATCATTATGAAGCGCCAGGCCCGGTTGAGGAGTTGGTGTTAATTTATCGTGTAGAGTTAATTAAACAGGGGCAGCCGATTCAAATTTACGTGGCAGAGGACTTGTCACTGATGCAAAATATGATTACTAAGTTTGATGTGTTTTTTGGGGTGCTGACTCTGCTCACACTGGTAAGTTTGTATTTTCTATTGCGCTGGTTATTACAGCGCACTTTTCGACAATTAAGACCGTTAGAAGCGCAGTTACGTGAATTTCAGTTGGGTCATAAAATACATTTACAACCAACGGAATACCCGCTAGAAGTACGCTCTTTGATTGAAAGTCTTAACTTGGCACTGGCACAATCCTCTTTGCAGTTTGAAAAATCTCGGCAGTTAAACGGTAATTTGTCCCACAGCTTGAAAACGCCCTTAAATCTAATTTTTCAACTGATTGATGCGCCAGAACTCAAGGGGTATCCTGAGTTAAAATCGCAATTAAAATCTCAAAGCAATATCATCTTAAACCTGATTGAACGGGAGTTGAAAATGGATCGTATTGCCAACCATCAATCCATTACGGCAATTCCTTTTACCTCTTTATGGCAGGATTTACAGCCTACATTTGGACAGCTCTATCGAGATAAAGCGATTACCTTTACAGCCAATATCTCGGAATGTGCCTTATTGAATATGGAAAAAGAGGATGCTTTTGAGCTATTAGGAAACTTAATTGATAACGCCTGTAAGTGGTGTGAACATGAGGTTTTTATTGAGTTTAAAGACAACCGTTTGGTTATTGAAGACGATGGTCCTGGCGCAACCGATGCACAGTTGCAGCACTTTGAAGAGCGAGGTTATCGAACAGATGAAACCAAGCCGGGGCATGGTATTGGTTTATCTATCGTGAAAGGAATTGCCACTGCCTATCAGGCCAATTTAACGTTTTCTCACTCTGAACGGGGGGGCTTAAAGGTAATAATTGAATTTAATCACCAAACAAATTAGCAAAAAAATGGGGTCAGAGTAAAGTAGCGATTAGGATTGACTGACAGAAAAGTCTGATGTCTTTTTAATCTGCTCGCGTCATTTATCCGTTTTTAAATTTATTTTTTCAGTTTCAATTCAGGTTCGTTTTGTATGATCTCTGTCATTATTCAAAATGGACGGTTTATCATGACGAATCACGCTTTGGTTATCAACAAAAATTTCCCCCCTTTTAAACATAGAATGCGTTTTGTATGGTCTTGTATGTTTGGCCTATCGTTGGGCTTGAGTACTTCTTATTCGATTGCCGCATCGACCGACTATGTTGCTTTAGTCGCGCCTGTTGCACAGCAGCAGCCTGAGGCATTAATGCGAGCGGGACTGCAATCGTTGTCGGATGCGAATAAGTCGTTATCTCAACGCTGGCTCTCGGATGCAATGTCAATTACGGTCACACATGAAAATGATGCGTTAACCGATAATTTAGATACCCAAAACTGGGCGGCTGGCTTGGAGTTTTCGGTGTTGTTACCGAAACAAAAAGAGTCTTTAAAAGGGGTTTCAGAGGCTTATCAATCGCAACTCACTGTACAACAAGAGTACCTAAATTGGTTGGCATCGGGTAAGTTACGTCAACTTACTTGGGCGTATAAAAAAGCACAAGTTGAGGCCGATTTAGCGGAGTCTGCCTTTAAAAACAGCCTTGAATTAAAAGAGAATGTGAAGCGTAAAGTTGAGGTGGGCGATAGCGCTCAACTGGATTTATTGCTGGCAGAGAAGTTTGTGTTAGAGCAACAAGCGTTAGCAGAGCAAAAGCTCGGGCAGCTAAACTTGATTAAAAAAGAGTTTTCGTTCTGGACGAATCAGTCGGAACTTCCGCAAGAGATTGTTGAACATCGTCAAAGCTCATTACCTTTACATAAACATCCTGAATTACGCTGGATTCAATCGGCTTATGATGTTTCTAAGGCACAGTACGCTCAACAAAAAACCATGAATCAAGACGGCCCAAGCTTCTTTGTTGGTGCGCAAAATGATAAAAACAGAGCGGAAGACAATACATTTTTGTTTTTAGAGGTGTCCATTCCAATCGGTAAAGCCCCGATGAACTTGGTGAATGTGGCTGAGAAGAAGCAGGCGCTTCAAACACAGCGTATTGAGCTAAAGCGTGCTGAGCAGTCACTGAATGTTGCCATTTTAGCAGCCGATCAAGCGATTTTAATGAGTGAAAAACGTCGCGTATTGGCCGAGAAACAAAATCAGATTGCACAAGAGACGTTACGGTTAGCAGAGCAGTCCTACCAGTTAGGTGAGTCTTCCATTCAATCGTTACTATTAATTAAAAAAGATGCGTTAGTGGCTCGTTTGAATGTTGAGCTGGCTAACGCAAGTTTAGATCAAACGATTGCGAATGCCAATCAAGTAAAAGGGTACCCGCTTGTTATGCAGGGTAACTCGTCAACCGTTTTAGAAAGAGGAAATAAGTGATGATGAACTGGACAAAAGTAATGGGTAGAAAGCAGGTCTTAACGGCTGCAATAGCGGCACTGTTGTTGTCATTTCAAGTAAGTGCCAATGAACTGACCTTAACCAAGGCACAATATCAAACGCTAGGACTACAGGTGGCAGAGGCGAAACCAGTAGCTCAGTACCCAAGCCAGACATTTCCTGCTCAAGCGATGTTTCATCCCAATGCGATTCGCACCTTATCTGCACCGGTATCGGGAAAAATTTCACGTTTAAACGTGGTGCATGGTTCGGTTTTTAAAGGTCAGGTGATTGTGGAAATTGAAAGTACTGCGTTATTGGCACTACAGTCTCAATTGTTGTCGGTCTCCGCCGATTTAAACGTGCTTAAAAACGAACTGAAACGAGTGAAAAAATTACGCCAAAGTGGAGTGGCTTCGGCAAAGGCGTTACAGCAAGCGCAAGCCGATGTTGATAAGTTGCAAGCTGAAAAAGCACAGCAGATAACGTCACTGAAACTTATGGGGTTTCCTAAACAGAGTATTAAGCGCTTACTTGATTCTCAGTCGATTCAGTCGTCTGTACTCTTAATACGCTCGCCGATTGATGGCAAAATTTTTGACTTAAACACCCGTTTAGGGGAGCGTGTTGCCACTAATCAACCTCTATTTTCGTTAGGTGAAACAGAATCAATTTTGTTAAATGTAAAGGTTCCCGTTGCACTTGCAAATCGTCTGAAAGCAGGGCAGAAAGCAGAGATTACATCGATTGGGATGGCGGTGATTGAATTTATTGATCCAGCGGTCGATGCGGTGACACAAACGGTTGATGTACACGTTGAAGTTGCCAATGAGGCGCATGGTATTCGTCCCGGTCAACGATTTCAAATTCGTTTTTTAATGTCATCAGATGCGTTGTCTTCGCAGAAAATTTATCAAGTGCCTTCCAATGCGATTAGTCAGTTTGAAGGTGAGACGGTGATATTTATTAAGGCTGGGGATGTGATTGAGCCAAAGGTGATTACCGTGATGAATATCCAGAACCATCAGCTCTATTTTTCATTGCAACAACCAGCATTGAATTCAGCAAATTCCTTAAATGTCTTTGTGAAGGGTTCTACAGCAATTAAATCGGCTTTTGAAGCGGCTCAAGAGAGTGATGCGTAATACGCAGAGGATCTTATTATGTTAGCAAAATTTTTACAGTTTTTTTTAGTACAACGAACCTTGGTCGTTTTGATTGTTTTTGCCTTGATTGCAGGCGGATGGCAGGCATTTCAAAAAATGCCGATAGATGCTTTTCCAGATGTCTCTCCAACTCAAGTGAAGATCATTTTTAAAGCACAAGGTATGACGCCAGGAGAGGTCGAGCAGCGAGTGATTGCTCCGTTAGAGCAGGAGTTATTAGGTTTGCCTAAACAGCGGATTTTACGGTCACTGGCAAAATATGGTATTGCGGATATTACGTTAGACTTTGAGGAAGGCACCGATATTTATTGGGCTCGTCAACTGGTTGCGGAACGCTTAGGCGGGATTGATCTGCCGAATGGAGTTGAAGGGGGGATGGCTCCGCTATCAACGCCTTTAAGTGATATTTTTATGTTTACCATTGAGGGTGACGCCTTAAATAATATGCAAAAACGAGACCTATTGGATTGGGTAATTCGTCCAGCATTACGTTCGGTACCCGGCGTGGCGGATGTGAATATGTTAGGTGGTTTGGTCAAAACCTTTGTGGTGAAGCCAGATTATCAAAAACTGATGGGGACTGAGATCTCCTTGGCACAGTTAACTTCGGCGCTTGAAGAGAACAACCAAAATGATGGTGCGGGTCGTTTAAATCAAGGAGAAGAGGTCATTTTGGTGCGTACCCAAGGGAACTTGGCATCGTTAACCGATATCGAAAAAATTGTGGTGGCTTATAAAAAT
>Ga0256840_1003624_pt1 | contig 12303 bp, 10 predicted proteins | sample 355202metaG_FD_185969 | JGI IMG/M metagenome (GOLD analysis project Ga0256840, IMG submission 185969) | Hydrothermal vent microbial communities from Mid Atlantic Ridge, Atlantic Ocean - 355-202 | ecosystem: Environmental > Aquatic > Marine > Hydrothermal vents | place: Atlantic Ocean: Mid...
TTACACAGCTAACGCAGTGACGTAGAAAGATAACTAATACTAAAAGAACATAAACTACTAAGATAACAACTTACTTACACAGCTAACGCAGTGACGTAGAAAGATAACAACTACTATACACTTACACAGCTAACGCAGTGACGTAGAAAGATAACAACTACTATACACTTACATGCTATCGCATGACGTAAGAAGAGAACATAGACTACTAAAACTACTACTAAATTAAGGGTATTCTAATAGGGTATAATAACTACTATAATTAAGAGTATAATTAGGTATATTTTAGGTATTTTTTAGGTAAAAGTTAAATGGGGTTTTTTAGAGGGGTGTTCAAAAGCTCGCAAAGCTCGTTGTACTGGGGGTTTGCGGGGATTTGAATGTTGGATTTGGTTGTGCAGTATCAGAGCTAGGGAGGGAAAACAGGGTAAAAACACACATATTTCTAGTAGTTTAAACTCTTTATATTTTTTACATACTGCTAAGAAGATATAGAATATTAAAGTTTGCTAGTAAAGATAGTAGACGTGGCATCATGAATAATTATCTATACAGGATAAATCACGATAAGGATGGTAATGAAGTGCATAGAAATACACACTATAAGAAAAGAGCAGCTCAATTTCCTAAGTTAAATAAGTATATGATAGATACAGGATGGTTAAGGGATGTAGAGGATGTTATCATAGATAATTTATATACTTAACTTATACACTATCAACGCATATCATATATACCCTATAATCGCACGTAATGGTACCTTAAAGGCATTATCTATACCTTACCCATAGTATGTGAGTCATATCTATAGAATTATCCCCTATAGGTGGGATATATAATCCTCATACTATGAGTAAATAAAACTTAAAGGTAGATAAGGTTTAGCTAGATCTTTAGGGTAATAAATACATTATATTATATTATATTATATTATATAGAGAATTATACTATATTAAGTTATCTATCACTATACTTTCTACGTCTCTTAACCATAAGGTGTCTATATACCTGTTCTCTAACCTAGGTAACAACTTCTTACGTTTTTTATATCTAGTAGCATCACTATACTCATTACCATCTCTATCATATCTAGTATCCCTATTGTATTTACCTAGAGTCACCTCTCTACTCCTCACAGTATCAAACCTAAGTACTCTATATCTAGTCAATAGCCCATATAACATTTCTATATCTATAAAGTTATCATTGGTTATTTTATCTATACCTTTTCGTAACAGCTTATACTCTATACGTACCATACCTCCATCTAGATCGTTCTTATAGCCTTTATCATACACATTCATTATCATTTGATTAGTATATATAGCTCTGTCTTTAATAAACCTACCTTCTTCTATCTTTCTATCTTTAGAGTAACGATTCCTTTCACTCTTCTCTAAGTAAGACCACTCTCTATACATACCGTTATTACCTATAATATCATACCTAAAGAACTTATCGTCTATGTCTATGCATATGTCTAGTTGTAGATGTTCTATATGTATGTTACGATCGTCTATATATTCTAGTATCATATTCCTTTTACTTCTTCTATATAGGGATAGATGTGTGATGAACATGGTATAAGTGTATTGTGTTAGCCCTACAAATGAAAATATTATATAATATTCATCATGTTCTCTACGTACTCTGTATCTAAATGCGTGTGTGGTGTTATAGAGTACGTTAAAATAACTACTAGTTAAATACATCTCAATCATAAGAGGAGTCATATATGTATCTTTAGGTAACTTGTTGGGGTTAAAATACATTTCAGGTAGTTCTAGATTTCTATCTACTATGTGTTCATTGGTGTGTATGTTAAAGATACCCTCTCCTATGTTATTTTCTATATGGTTTAACATTTCTTTTACTTCTTCTATAGATTCTAGTTTTATCTTAAAGTCATGTGTGTCTATGTTTATTTCACCTGTTATGTTCATGTTTTATTTCTCCTTGTTCTATAAGTCAGATTAAGGGGTGAAATGTATAAATATTTATGTGTTAATATTGGGTATAATTTGGGGTTTTTTAGAAGGGTAATCTCTTGGGTGTTTTTTAGAGACTTTCGAAAGCTCGCAAAGCACGGTCTGGTGGGGTGTTGCGGGGATTTGGGAGTTGTTTATTTTTGATTAAAAGGTATAGGGGAGTTGCACAAGAAGAAATCACTATAGAAAATGACTATATAAAAGTACTACATATTCTACTACATATCTTAATAGTAGAATATGTAGTCATTCACTATTTATATACATACATTATTTATATACATAATATAACATCTATGAAGTAAGATAGGATACCCCTATAAACGAACAGAATGGTACCTTAAAGCCCTTTTCTCACCTACACCCATACAATGAGTCATACCTATGTATGGATATGGTGTATATAACATATTTACTTAGTAGATATAGAATTATATTTATACATAATTCTACATCTACATATTAGACCTTTTATAAAAATATCTAAAAAACGTTTCGCCCCTAGGGAATTGGAAGCTTACTTTCCTTATATACTATATACTTTCACTTTCCCACCCTCTTTAAAAACACCGATATTTAACGATATTTATAACATTTATCCAATATGTTATAAATATCGTTAATATTTTTACTCTATAAAACACCAAACTATATAGTATACAAGGAAAGTAGCAAGTTTCGCCCCTAGGGAATCGGAAGCTTACTTTCCTTATATACTATATACTTTCACTTTCCCACCCTCTTTAAAAACACCGATATTTAACGATATTTATAACATTTATCCAATATGTTATAAATATCGTTAATATTTTTACTCTCTAAAACACCAAACTATATAGTATACAAGGAAAGTAGCAAGTTTCGCCCCTAGGGAATCGGAAGGTCTGACATCTACATATAGACATAAAAATATATAAACTAACATAACCCTTTTAAAAGGTCATGTTAGTTATTTAAACGTATGTACAAACATATCATCACTAGTAGTAAAGAATATACTACCATTACTCTTATTCACACTTGTTACATTAGTCATTACGCTATTGAACTTAACGAAGTCACTAGTAGCTATATCATACTTATATATAGTACCATCAGTATTTACTATTAACATACCTTCAGCTATAGAAGTCATATACTTAAATGTTTTACTAATTAACTCACTAGGTAAAGTCTTTACAGTATCCCAGTCTTCTGTAACAGGGTCATAACTATATAATACACCATCTAGTATTACACCTACTTCTACTATAGAGATGTTACCTACATACCCTACTGTAAATGTATCAGGTGTAGTTATTTCGGTCTTTACACCATCTAGACCTATTTTATATAACTTAGTATCTTCTATATAGAAGAAATGTCTATAAGGATAGTTAAACGTTAGCTTACAATCACTATAGTTAACTAAATCTATATTAACAGGACTATCTAGGTTTAACGGTGCTAAGTGATAGTTATATATAGTCACCCTATCAACACCACCTGTATTAACTACCGCTAACTTATTATCGTCTATATGTATAGTCTCTCTAATCACAGTACCGTCATTATAGTTAGGGTCTAGTTTTAAACTCCTATCTGTAGGTATATAGTAACTATATAGTTTCTCTCTATTATCTTCATTTATAACGTACAGTATATTATTCACTATTAAATCACCATTAGTAGGGTTAGGTATAATTGCTCTATCTATTTGTAAGTTAGTGCTACCTATAACGTCCTCTAACACACTATTAGGGTTATAACCTCTAGGTTTACTTACAGACTTTAATCTTCTATCTATAACGGTACCATTACTTAACTCTAACTTTAGAGTAAATACTTCACCGTATGGTATATATTTTCTTATATCATATGTATGTATGGTTGATAGAGGTACATCTTTATTATTTACAGTTAGGGTATAAGGTGTATCATTAGCTACTACTTGTATAGTAGCATCTGTCTCTAGATGGTAGACTTCTTTTAGATTGACTATTTTCACACCAGTCTCTACAGGTATAGTCTTTAAAACATATCTGTATCTCACATCGCGTAAAGAACTTGTTATTACTAACAATGCATCACAACCTAAGAAATCTTGATTAGTTAACTCTAAGGTAAAAGTCTTATCGTTATATACTTTAGTATCTATTACAGATTTATCATCAGACCTACATACTACTACAGTTACTTTATCTACACCTCTACCCATGTTAACGTCTACATTAGTCTTATCACCCACAGTAGTAGCTGTATGTGTTACATTTATAGTAGTGTTATATTGTTCTTCTAGTATTAAACTAACGCTACCTCTTTTTACAGGGTTCTTGTCAGCATACTCTAATACACTATTATCTGCAAATGTTTTAGTTACACGCATGTATAGAGGCTTATCCGTATAAGCTTTATTTAATACTATAGTCTCTCTGTCCCCGATGTAATTTTGTGTAAATGTTATATTACTATAATCCGACATATCACTTATGTCTATCTTTGTATTTATTACCTCTACACCTGTTTGGTTCTTAGGTATTATTAATAGCGACTCCATTATTATCCTTTAGTCTTTTTGTATTTAGTATATGATATGTGGGTCACCGTCAGCCACCTCCATAACTAGTATCATATATGAAAACCTCAAGGTTATCTTGTGTCAATATATAAACCTTTTCTAAACCTAGTATCATTTTACTATTAGTACCGAGTCTTACAGTAACATTATTAGTCATATCTATAACATAGTCGTTACTAGAACCAAACACAAATGTAAAGAACTTATTACCTATAGATGTAAGCTTAGTCTTATATAATATAGATTCACCTACCTTTGAAGTAATGTTAATTTCATCTGTGGATGTTAATATGTCTGTAGTATTACTATAGGTAATTTCTTTAAGAACACCATTCATAAACTTTAGACTATTAAGCTCATCTATATACACATCGTTTACCGCATAATTAGAAGTACTATCTAACGTTAGTACTAGCTCGTTACCAAAGATAGTAAAACATCTATAGTAGGTACCTATACCGTCATCATATCGTAGAATTATATTAAATCTATTTAATCTATAGATGTCTACATTGTTTATAGCATTACCTGTAACCATAGTAAAGAAATCTAATGTTAATAGTTTACCGTTAACATATTTAGATAAAATCATCAAGTCACCTTCTACTCTAACAAACAACAACCCATCTACAGACTTACCCACTTCTACTAAGTTAGTGCTTGTAGTTAACATATGGGTGGATACATGTACTTTATCTACATCCTTACTTAAAGGCGTAATGGTAATAACATTACTATTAGTTCCAAATGACATATTATTATCCTTTTAAAGTTAGTTTTATTTTATTTTCTATAAGAGTATTACCTACTATAGCTTTTACAGATACATATGGATCTATTAAATCTACAGTTATATTACATCTTAGAGAACCTTTATTAGTAACGCTAGGTAACATATGTATCATAACGTCTTTAGCAAACACCTTAGCGTATATTATAGTATCCTCATCTGGCTCTATAAAACCTAAAGAATGTATATTCACGTTTATATTAAACATTTTTTTTAACTCATACTCAGTATTATCTATAGTTATAGAGTTAGTATCTAGACTTATACATTTTCTACTATAGTTAGAAACAGGTGTATTACCTAATAGCCATCTGCTTTTTACATCTAAAAGTCTAGTATGTTTAGGTAGCTCTAATAAAGATACATTGAACTCTTTACCACCTACATGCTTATATATGTAACTACCAGTGACGACATCTATTATACCTACTTCTAAAGTAAGGTCATCCTCTATTAGACTTATAAACTTTCTAGGAGCATTAAAAATAAATTTTATATCCCCACTCTCTATCTCGTAGCTATAACTAGGTGGGAAATAACCCATGATGTCTTCTTCTCCATTAGTTAAACTAGTCATACCTACTGTAACATCATCACCTGCTAACACATATATAATCTGACCGTATAAAGGTGTGTTCTTATAAGAGTCGTCTATGGTAATTACCATAGACTCTTTCTCTGCATCGTTAGTAGAAGTAGCTCTATTTATCTCTACTAAGTCTTTATCATATACCACATAGGTAGTAGCGTCATGCGCTAGCTCAGTTATTAGACCATCAGCTTTTATTCTTATATCCATCTTTAATCCTTATTACAAAATATTACAGGTAGTGTGTAGTCGAAATCACAATCTCTTTTACAATCTAATGCGTAAAACCAATTACTCCATAAACCATCACCTTTTATTCTAATACGTACAACGAATGGTTCTTCAGGTGGGTAATATGTACCGTCTTCTCTTATAAGAGGAAACTCTTTCTTTAACAAGTTAACAGTGTCTTCACCACTTTTATATAAAGGGCCTATTAATACTTCATTTTCTTCTACATCCTCATAAGCTTCATATTCTGTAGCTTGATGACCTTCAACCATACCTAGTTTTATTATTCTATCTATAGTAACAACAGCCATAATTAACACCACCTTCCTAATTAGTTTTTATAAATTCATTGAATTCCAATAGTTAAAATTAACACAATAAAGGCTACATCCTATGTATAGAGAACTAAATCCTTATAACAGAACATTACAGAAAAGTATAAAGAAGACAACAGATAATATAAAAGACAGGATATATGAATATAGAGCTATGGGACAAGGCGACTTAGGATATGGTTACAGTGGTGAAGTAGAATACATATTTATTACAGGAGCTACTGATATAGAGAAAGGTTTCCCTAAGTTCACATTACCTATAGTAGACCTAACATCTAGAAGACCTACTATCATGGTAGATATGCGACCTTATGCTTTATCTAAGCTAACTAGTATAGAGAACAAACTAGAAGATATGTTATTGAAGAAAACTAGTTACTCTCTACCACTTATGTCAGCACTCATGCTAGGCGACTCTATAGAAGGTAACGTTTTACTTAAGTCTGAATGGTATAAGAGCTACTCTTTTATACTAACTAACGCTCTAGTAAACGAATTAAGTCTAGACCCATATGATAGAACTAGTCTGCATGTTACTATACTAGCATATATGGTAGATAACTTAGATCGTAACCGAGAGGTATCTGCTAGAGATTTTATTATAGTAAACAACATGTTACTAAATGGTTTAAGAGTAGATACTTCTGATATCCAAGAGATAACTGCTAACTTACAAAGAACAGACTTAGATATTAATGTACTTATAGAGAATATAAATATTTGTTCTGAAGACAGACGTTTAAAGACTTTAACTTTAGATATAGTTATAGGTGCTTTAAATAAACTAGTATTCGCTAAAGATGGAGCATATATAGTAAATGGTTTAGAATACCCTGAACTATTCATGCCTCTACTACATACTTATACTACCAATACATTTATGAAACGTACTAAGCTAGTAGAGAGCTTTAAATACATATCTAGGAAACTAGATACAAAAGATATGAACAGAGCTTTAGAAAATATAATAAAATAAAAAATAGGTTGAGAGGTAGGGTTTTAAACCCTACTCCTCAATCTTCTTAGCAGTAACTTTTTTTTCGCAGTTGTCCTTCTTAAATTCATGCTTCATGGCTTTCTTAATAAGTGGTAGTAATGCTACCGTCTCTTTGATATCCATGTCGAACTCTAAATTAATTTTGATTTTCATATTGTATCCTTTGTTAGTATACATAGCTTATGAGACTATGTAGTATATATTATATCGCTATAACATTAATCTATATAACTATAATAGATAACTCTAATCCTAATCACCTATATGATATATAACTAAATATAATTTGATTGCACGTTTAAAAATAAAGAACTAATACTCAAGAGGGAGTTTTAAATCCTCTTAGTATTAGTTCTTGTTTTTCATTATGTTTTCTATACGTTTAGTTATGTTTAAAGTCTTAGCTCCTTCTATACCTACTTCACGTTCTAACTTAAAGATACGTTTCTTTAATATCTCTACATCAAACATGTCAGTAGTGTTCTCTAGCTTAGTAAGAAGCTCACCTATAGCTGAATAGATAACTTCTCTTACTTGGTTATCTTCATATGCTTCTATAGAGTTTATGGCTTCAGGGTCATATTGGTGAACGTTACTTAATACTAAGTTAACATCCAGACCATAGAAGTCTAAGTTCTCACCAGTCCTTAATAGATATACAGCTAACATAAATGCTATAACTGCATCGTCCCCATACTCACCATGATCTATCCTACCATTCTTATTTACCAAACCTACTATCTGTCTTATAAGTATCTTACATCGTATAGTAGAACCTAGATATCTAAGGTTATCTTCTAGTCTACCATATAGGTTAGTCCTACTATGCTCACCTTGACCAGATGTAGTATATCCAAAGTCTTTCTTATGCTTAACATACATAGTTAAAAGAGCATCATATTTTAAACCGTTCAGTTCTCTTAACTTATTTTTATCAGCATGCTGTACAACTTTATTAAATATCTTAGCAAAAGGGTTTAAATCTAAACTCACTAACATTTTAGCTACAGTATCCATTATACCCATAGCAGAAGAACGTTTCTCAGGTATAAATACCATCTTAGTAAATTCTTTTATTAAACTAACTACCAACTCAGAGATATCGTCAAGTAGACCTGTATCAAAATGCCCTCTACCTACTACAGCTCCTGAAGTAGGATCTAATATAACTAAGTCTAACGCATCACTACCTAACATATCAGATGTATCCAACCCTGCTACTAAAGACTTTGTCTTAAATCTCTCTAACTCTTCTCTATCTACATACCACTCAATGATATGACCTGTATCTCTAATAGGAGAATAAGTAGGTCTAGTTTCAGACTCTTCTACTATCCTTAGTATCCTAGTATCTAAAGGTTTAGTAGAACCATCAGCTACCCATTTAAGAAAGAAGTCTCTTTCAGCGTCAGTACCTTCAGCACCAGACTCTCTTAGTCTAAGTTTAAACTCTTCTTCGGACATACCTAGTTCTTGGTGGTTAAAAGATAATATAAGTATCCTTTTATCACCCACAGTATTCTTATCTATAACAGCAGAAGCCTCTTTTCTATTCTGTAAATCGTAATAAGATATAGAGAACTTAGCACCTATTCTATATATCTTATCATATACGAACTTACCAGACTTAGTAGAAGGGTCACCTGATGTAGTAGTTAGTAGAGTACCTACAGGAGCACCTTGTTCTCTAGCTATCTGTCTAGCAGCACCAGTAGACGCTAGTATAGCTGAATAACTTTTGTTTATGTTACTAGCAAAGGCAGGTTCATCCATAAATATAGTAGGGATAGTATGTCCCCTTAGTACATTATTAGCAGCTATCTCAGACTTTTGAGATACAGCAGTAACTAACTTATTATTATTACGTAAACATGTTACAGCTTGTGAGTTATTCACATCTTTCTTAGATGTCTGCTGCAACCAATCTGGTATATACTCTTCCATAGCCTTTATAGCTTCTATAGTTTCAACTCTTAAAGCGTTATCTTTAGTAAACAAACCTATCTCACTGTTATGAGTCCAATAGTTTAATAACCCTCTCATTATCTGTCTAGACAAGAAAGACTTACCTGTTTGTCTTATCTGTTCATGTAGTAGTGTGTCCGCTATCATTGCAAAGAAGGACCATATTACAGCTATGTTACCTGCGTTAGCTTCAAACATTTTAGCAGTTAAAGAACCAGATGAAGCAGGCGCTCTAGCTACCTCTCTAAAGTAATACCATTTATTTATAGATATCTCTCTAGCTATCATTATACGTTCTTCTGTAGTCAAGTTCTTAGAATGTGCATCGACTGTCTGTAATCTAGGGTTATGTAATGCCAGAGGGAATAAGTAATTACCCACCCCACTTTTCTTTAAAGAAGCTGCCATCTTTAAGAAACTCTCATTCTTAGTGGATAAATGAACTACAGCGTTAGGGTACTTTAACCAATCCTCTTTAAATAAAATCATTTCATCTCCTTATATATATCAAACAATGTACCTTATGGTTCTTCTGCCCTATCTTTAAAAATTAAATGAGCTTATATATATAAGTTACTTAAGTAAAATAATAAAAGGAGCTATTATGGCATCTATAACTGATACCACGCCTCGTAACCAGCATCTTGGTACCAAAGATGAAGGTGGGAGACTGGTATATCCACAACCGAAAAAAGAGAGTCTTTGGAAACCTAAAGTATACGCATTTACAAGTAAAGGTGATACTAACATAACATATGATGTAACTGGAGATGAGTTTAAAGTACTATTCGGAGCTGAGACGTTAGACCCGAGAAGTAAATACTTTAACCACCAATTATACATGGCTAACAAAGTGTTTAAAGCTGGTGGGGGCATAGTGTTTCAAAAACTTAACGTTCCTGAGAACACAGAATCAATAACTCTTAGCAAACCAAGTGTGGCCGCTGGTCTAACCATGTATGCTATGGTAGCTGAAAAAGATATCCCTAAATACAAAAGAGATATAGATGGTAAATTTGTTATGCCTATGGTACAAGATGGTGCTGCTGAAGATGAAGTAGTACCTGGTTTTGAAATAGCGTTCGTTGCCTTAGATAAAGTAGATGCACCTATTATAGAAGCAGCTAACACACTTAACGGTGTAGCAACTACTATGTATCCTCTATTCTCTTTAGAATCAATAGGGCAGAATGAAGTTTATAACAAATATGGTTTCACTATCAAACCACAAGTAGGTTTAGATAATGATGAAGAAGTTTTAGACAAAATAAAAGCTTTCCAAGTTAACTTAGGTATCGTTACTAAAGAGACTGGTGAAGTTAAGAAGTTTAATAACTTACTAGGTCTTGGTGAAGTAACAACTACTTTTAAAGAGTTTGCTGTTAATCCTAGAACTAATGAAGCTATGTCTGTAGAAGATGTATTCCCTAACAAGTGGTCTAACCTTACTAATACAGAGTTACCTATCATAGCTGCTCCTTTTAAACATGTAGAAATACATGATGGTATAAAAGCTCTTAGCACATTACTTGCTGAAAAAGAGAAAGCTTACCTAGTAGCTGAAGGTAAAGAAGTTCTTTATTCTTTAGGAAACGCTGAATGGTCTGTAGAAGATAGAAGAGATGCTTTTAACTGGTTATCATTTGTAGACCCAGAAAGTGAAAACCCTTACTTCACATCAGTTATAGCTGGAACACCAGCAGTAGAATGGGATATGGCGTCAAATTATGAAATGTCTGGTAAAGTTGTAGACTTAAGCGAAAGAACCCCTGTATATTTAAGAGGTGGTGAAGACGGTGAAGTAGATAATCTAGAAACATATGAAAGAGCGCTATTAATGAAAATAGCTGAGTATGAAGATAGAGATTCACTAGTACAATCTATTCCTTTAAACGAAGAGAATGTATTTGTAGATACAGGCTTCACTCTTAATACGTCTCTTAAGCTTCCTATGTTACAAACATACAGAGCAGATATAGAAGTTATTCTTGCTACTTATGAGTTTGATAGTAAAGACAGAGACGGTGTAAATATCCCTAGAGATATCACTAGTGCTGCATTATTAAGAAATGCTTTGTCTCTAACACCTGAGAGTAAAGAGTATAACACTCCTAGTTCTAGAGGTACTATTGTACAAGGTTGTGGTAAAGATGATGATGGCATATACCCTTACCTAATCCCTAACACTATCGAACTTGCTTGGCAGTCTGCTAACTACATGGGTGGTAAAGAATGGAATGCTAGATATAAGTTTGGTGGTCAACCAGGTAGCTTCTTTACAGCACTTACTGATTGTCGTCCATTAGACCTACCATTCTCTGTTAAGTCTAAATTACATAATACAGGTGTTATGTATGCTGAAGTAGAAGATAGAGGTAGAAGATTCTTCCCTAGCTATCAAGGTATATATGCTGATAAGACTTCTCCATTATCGTCTTACCACACTAACATACTCTTAACATACTTTGTTAAACTTCACCATAGAATGTGGCGTAAGTATACAGGTAGAAAAGATTTAACTCAAGGTGAGTTGAAAGACCTTATAGAAGCTGACATGAGAGAAGCTATACCTGTAACAAGATTTAACAATGAGTTTACAGAATTGATACCTGAAGTGTTCTTCCTAGAGTACGATACTCAAGTAGGTCATATCTGGAGACAAAGAATTTATACATATAGTGAAAATGAAAGAATGGTCGCTATCTCGGATAATGTTGTTAGACGAGCTTCAGACTTAGAAGGAGGTAACTAATGAGACTATCAGATGCAGTCGTTAAAGACGTGACAAACCCAGACAGTAATGTTTTAAATATTGCTCACGGTAGTAGAGGCGGTTATATGGCCTCTATTA
>Ga0256840_1003625_pt1 | contig 12301 bp, 12 predicted proteins | sample 355202metaG_FD_185969 | JGI IMG/M metagenome (GOLD analysis project Ga0256840, IMG submission 185969) | Hydrothermal vent microbial communities from Mid Atlantic Ridge, Atlantic Ocean - 355-202 | ecosystem: Environmental > Aquatic > Marine > Hydrothermal vents | place: Atlantic Ocean: Mid...
CATTTGCATCTGCATTTTCGTACCTTGTTGATAAACCATCATTATCATCATCAAAATCAATAAAATTAGCTATGTTATCATCATCTGTATCATCATTTGTCACATTTAAATCGCCATCTAAATCTTCGTAAAGAGAATATATACCATCTTTATCTTGATCGTTATGATTTACCATTGCCATTTCAACATGAAATATTAAAGGTGAATTTGCTGGTATTGAAGATGTAGGATTGTTTCTGTAAGCAACGCCAGAAGGCATAAAAATAACACCTTTACCTGTGTTTTCAAAACTAATATCATCTTCGCCATTTTGAGTAGAAGTATTAACACCAGATTTAAAATTTGGTAGTAAAAATGTCCAACCAGGAATTACACTACCATAAAGATTAGCCCAAAATGAAAAATTCTTATTTTTATCAAAAACAGTTTTATCATCTTGATTATCGAATAACAAAACACCTTTATAATTTACTAAAGCCGAATCAACAGCAATAGGGCTATCGTTAACTCCTTCGGGCATATTTTTTAAATGATATACTTTATAAACAATATCATTCAAGGTTACTTCTTTCATCGTAACCAAATCTGTCAATGGCGTTTCTCCGTTTTCAATTAATTTTAGCTCTCCAAATTGTTCGTTTGTAGCTGGAGGAATATAATAATGTGTTTCAAAAAAATCTTGCAATTTTTCTTCATCTTTTATTGATTGACCTGCATGATCAAAAGGTGTGTAAGGCTCGTCTTTATTACACGAAAAGAATATAATAATTAAAGTAATAAATACAAGTAGGTATTTTGTAATTTTCATTATGTTATTTTTTTAAATATTGGCGCAATTTACAGTAAATAATTCAAGGATAAATCGATTTAACTTAAATATTATAATTAAAAAAATGTTAAATTTGCCAACATGAAAAAAAAAATTATCCTTATTACACTAATTAGCATCTTTTTATCGTGTAATAATAAAAAAGAAAAAATTATAGATAAGGCATTTGTTTCAAAAATACATAATGGTGTTTTTGTTAGCGGAACTGTTAATTTACCAGATAATTCGGTAATTCTTTTGCAAGAAAAATTAACCAATAAAACGTATAAAACAATTGCGAGTAGTTTAGTAGAAAATACGAAGTTTAGCTTTAATGAAAAAATTAGCAATCCCAAGCTGTATTTTATTGGTTTTAATAATTTAACTAAAAAAATACCTTTTATTGCTAATAAATACGATGCTTTTATAACTATTAATTACGATGATATAAATAACAGTAGTGTTAAAGGAGCTAAAGTTCAAGATGATTATAACGATTATTTAAGTGAATTAGCTAAGGCTAAAAATAAATTTGTTTTTAAATCTACATTTATTAAAGAACATACAAATTCTTTTTTATCGGCAATTGTGCTTAAAGAAATGCTTGGAAAAACCAAATGGAGAATTGGTCAAAACAAAAAATCATATCATTTACTTGCATCAAAAATTAAAAACAGTACTATTGGTAAAGAGATTAACGCCTTTATTTTGAAAAATGAAATCATTGTTAAAGACACAAAGTCAATTGCCGAAGTAAGTTTAGACCCAACTATATCGAATGAAACACCTGTAAAAATAATTGAAAAAGCAGCGACAATTTCAATAAATCCAACAAGAAAAAAAGCACCTAATTTTTATGCTGAATCATTACAAGGAAATGATATATCGTTAAAAGATATTAGTAAAAGTAGCAATGTAATTTTGGTTGATTTTTGGGCAAGTTGGTGTTCACCTTGTAGAGCGCAACATCCGCACCTTAAAAAACTATATAAAAAATACCATTCAAAAGGCTTTGATATTATTGGTGTGTCAGAAGACAAATACATAGATATTTCTAAATGGAAAAACGCAATTAATTTAGATGGTTTGCCTTGGCATCAAGTTATTGACGACAATAAAAGAGTGGCAAAAATGTTTGGAGTATCGTCAATTCCGCACACCTTTTTATTAGATAAAAATGGAGGAATTATACTCAACAAAAACTCGACCTATACTATTGAACAAAAATTAAAAGAAATTTTTGGCTTTTAAGTTAATATTACCTCTAAAATTGTATATATTTGTTTAATTACTACAAAAAATAAAACATTGAAAATATCAAAAGAATTAAAATCAGGTATCATTGCAATTATTGCATTGGCAGTAACATTTTGGGGCTATAACTTTCTAAAAAAACAAAACTTATTTACCACAAGTAAGGTTTATTATTCAGAATTTAATAACATTCAAGGTTTAACACCTGCAAGTATCGTTACTATTAATGGTTTTCATGTTGGTAATGTTACTAACATTAAATTTAACCCTAAAAAAAGAGGGAATATTATTGTTGAATACAATATGAATAAAGATTTTTCTTTCTCAAAAAAGAGTACTACAAAAATAACACCTTCATTAATGGGTGGAGCAGAATTATCAATCATACCAAGTTACGAAGGCGAAAATGCAGTTTCTGGCGATTATTTAATAGGTTCGTCTGATGCAGGAATGATGAGTTCGTTAGCTGATAAACTTTCACCACTTGAAAGTAAATTAAACGCTACGCTAAAAGATGCAGATCAGTTATTAATAAATTTTAATAATATTTTAGACACAAAAACACAAACAAATTTAAAAAGTGCCATTGCAAATTTAGATGTTACGCTAAAACATTTTAAAGGCGCTTCTGTTTCATTAGAAAAATTATTAGCCGATAGCCAACCAAAAATTAGTTCTTTATTAAAAAATGCAGACAATGCAGTTGCTAATTTTGACACACTTGCAGCTGATTTTAAAGAAGCCAACTTAGTGGGTAATTTAAACCAAACAATGACTGAATTACAAAATGTACTCGGTAAATTCGACACATTAATGGCAGACATGAATAAAGGCGAAGGTACAATTGGTAAATTGTTAAAAGACGAGGCTTTGTATACTAATTTAGAAAATGCGTCTAAAGAATTGGAAGAGCTTTTAAGAGAATTTAAATTACATCCAAAACGCTTTGTTCATATTTCTGTTTTTGGAAAAAAAGAAAAACCGTACATTAAAGACACTTTAAACTAAAACTAAAATGCAATATATACCAAACATTCTTTTTGCTATACTATTAATTGTTGGAGCAGGTTTTTTTATTAAAAACATAAAAAAAATCATCCGAAACATCAAACTTGGTAAAAGTATTGATAGAACCGATAACAAATCCGAACGATGGAGAAATATGATAAACATAGCTCTTGGTCAATCAAAAATGGTTAGACGACCAGTTGCTGGAATACTACATATTATTGTTTATGTTGGTTTTATTATTATTAATATTGAAGTAATAGAAATAATACTTGACGGCTTATTAGGCACACATAGACTTTTTGCACCTTTAGGTGGCTTTTACAGCTTTTTAATTGGCTCTTTTGAAATTTTAGCCTTTTTAGTATTGGTATCGGTTACTATTTTTTGGATTAGAAGAATGGTTGTTAGAATACCGCGATTTTGGAATAAAGAAATGAAAGGTTTTCCAAAAAATGACGCACTTTACATTCTATATTTTGAAATGATATTGATGAGTTTGTTTTTATTAATGAACGCTTTTGATATTAATTTGCAAAATTTAGAATCACCACATTATATAAAAGCAGGTGCTTTTCCGATAAGCCAATTTATTGCACCTTTATTTGCAGGAATAGCCGAAGGCTCTTTAATTATTTTTGAACGAACTGCTTGGTGGATTCATATTATAGGGATTTTTATATTTTTGAATTACTTATATTATTCAAAGCATTTACATATTTTACTTGCATTTCCTAATACATTTTATGCTAATTTAGAATTAAAAGGAAAATTTAAAAACAACAGTACAGTTACCGAAGAAGTAAAGTTGATGTTAGATCCAGATGCTGATCCTTATGCAATGCCAGAAGAAAATCCTGATGCTGAAATAGAAAAATTTGGAGCAAGTGATGTTGCTGATTTAAATTGGGTGCAATTAATGAATGCATATACTTGTACAGAATGTGGTCGATGTACTTCGGTGTGTCCTGCAAACTTAACAGGTAAAGAATTATCGCCAAGAAATATCATGATGAAAACTCGTGATAGATTAGAAGAAGTTGGAAAAAACATTGATAAAAATGGAGAATTTAAAGACGACAATAAGCAATTATTAAACGATTATATTACGCCTGAAGAATTATGGGCATGTACAACTTGTAATGCTTGTGTAGAAGAATGCCCAATAAACATTGACCCTTTATCCATTATTATGGATATGCGTCAATTTTTAGTAATGGAGCAATCTGCAGCACCACAAGAGTTAAACATGATGATGACCAATATTGAAAACAACGGTGCGCCATGGCAGTACAACCAAATGGACAGGTTAAATTGGAAAGATGAAGAGTAAGTTGTAACAGAATAGAGTAGAGAGAAGGAAAGATAAAGAGTAATTAAATAGTTTAAAATAGAAATTGTTTTTTGAAAAAACCAATAAGATAATGACAAAAAAATTAGAAGAGTTAAAAGATAAAGATGGTAATCTAATCAGTCCACAATTAGAAGATGGTGTTAAAAACTACCTTATTGATATTGATGGAACAATTTGTGATGATATTCCAAACGAAGAACCAGAAAGAATGTTAACTGCAAAAGTATATCCTGATGCATTAATTACACTTAATAAGTGGTATGATGAAGGACATTTAATTTGTTTTTTTACATCACGTACCGAACAACATAGAGCATATACCGAAACTTGGTTAAAGAAAAACGGCTTTAAATACCACAGTCTTTTAATGGGTAAACCAAGAGGTGGCAATTACCATTGGATAGATAATCATTTAGTAAAAGCAACAAGATATAGAGGTAAATTTACCGATTTAATTGAAAAAGATGTTACCATTCAAGTTTTTGACGATGGTAAGCATTAAATACTTCTAAAATTTAAAAAATAAAGAAATATGATAGTTCCAACAATGGCAGAAATGATGGCACAAGGTAAGCAACCAGAAATTTTATTTTGGGTTGGTGCTGCTGGAAGTTATGATGATAGAGCAAAAAAAATTACACGTGCATTTGTGAAAATATTGCATGCTGCAAAAGTAGATTTTGCCGTATTAGGTACCGAAGAAACTTCTACTGGCGATGTTGCCAAACGTGCTGGAAATGAAATGCTTTTTCAAATGCAAGCCATGATGAACATTGAAGTTTTAAATAGCTATGAAATAAAAACAATTGTAACTGCAGATCCGCACTCATTTAACACACTAAAAAACGAATATCCTGAATTAGGAGGAAACTACAAAGTGTACCATCACACACAATATATTAGTAAACTTATTAAAGAAGGACGATTAACGCTTAGTAGCAAAAAGTTAAATAATAAAAATGTTACATTTCACGACCCATGTTATTTAGGTAGAGCAAATGGCGAATTTGAAAGTCCGAGAGATATTATAAAAAAATTAGGTACTAAATATACCGAAATGAAACGAAGCAAATCTACTGCGCTTTGTTGTGGTGCTGGAGGCGCACAAATGTTTAAAGATGCCGAAAAAGGCAATAAAGAAATAAATGTTTTAAGAACCGAAGATGCTATTGAGGTAAACCCCGAAATTATCGCAACAGCTTGTCCTTATTGCAATACAATGATGACCGATGGTGTTAAAGTAAAAGAAAAAGAAAAAACAATTCAAGTATTAGATATTGCCGAATTAATAGCTAATGCTAACGAATTATAATAAAATTAAAATGGAAGAGAATAGTTTAGAAGAATTAAACAAATTAGAAGAGCAGATAATACAAACCCAGAACCTGCTCAATAAAACAAAAAGTAACGATGGAACTGTAGCAAAATTTAAACGACAACGAAATATATTTATTTTAACCACTATTTTACTTTTAGCTGGTTTGCTTTTTTCGTATTTTTATTTTAATAAAGGCTTTTTAAATACAAAAACAAACAACGAAAACGCTTTAATTATTGATAAAGATTCTTTAACAATTTACAAAGACGGATATTATAAAAGTTTGGAATTAGCATATCCTGTTGCGCAAGATAACAAACCGTCTATAAAAGATGAAAAAGTAATATATAGCGTACAAATAGGTGCTTTTAAAGATTTTACATTTACATCTGAAAGTTTGTCCAATCTTGCAGAATTTCAATCTAATGGGTATAACAAATTTAATATTGGTAATTATAAAACCTATGCCGAAGCTAAAGTATTAAAAGACAGCTTACAAAAGTTGGGTTTTAGAGATTGCTTTTTATCTGCCATTTCGTTTGGACAACCAATAAACATTAGAGAAGCTTTACTTTTAAGTGATGAGCCACAATTTTTAGAGCAATAGTAAATGCTAAAAAACTATATTCAAGCAGCACGTTTGAGAACATTGCCATTATCTATTTCTGGAATAATAGTAGGTAGTTTTATAGCCTACGCTAATGGATATAATAATATATTAATATTTATTTTAGCCATACTTACAACTATTGGGTTTCAAATAATTTCAAATTTTGCAAATGATTATGGCGATGGCGTAAAAGGAACTGATAATGAAAATAGAATTGGTCCAGAAAGAGCTTTGCAAACTGGAGCTATTAAGCCAAAACAAATGCTTAATGCTATAATTATTACGAGTACTATCACTTTTATTATTGCTTTGATGCTTATATACGTTTCTTTTGGAAAAGATAATTTTACCTATTCAATTGTTTTTTTTATTTTAGGTATTGCAAGTATTGCTGCTGCAATAAAATATACAATGGGTGAAAATGCTTACGGCTATAGCGGTTTTGGAGATGTTTTTGTCTTCTTGTTTTTTGGTATTTTAAGTGTTTGTGGCACTTATTTTTTATTTTCTAATCAACTTGATTTAACTGTTTTTTTACCTGCCTTTTCTGTTGGTTTTTTAAGTACAGCAGTTCTTAACTTAAACAATATGCGTGATATTGAAAATGATAGAAATGCTAATAAAAATACACTTGTTGTGAAAATGGGTAGTAAAAACGCAAAATTTTACCATTACACATTAATTATTGGTAGCTTTATATGTGTAACTATCTATACGGTTATTAATTTTAAAAGTATGAAACAGTTGTTATTTATAATTGCATATATACCTATTGCAATCCATTTTTTTAAAGTTATAAAAACGACTACTCCTGAAAATTATGATCCTGAGTTAAAAAAAGTCGCTTTGAGTACTTTTTTGTTTGCCATTCTTTTTGGAATTGGCTTAGTTTTATAGAATGGGATTCCCATTCTTAAAAATTCAATTAATGTTCATAATTTACACTAATCTACTTTTATTAAACGAATACTTTCTTTTAAAATAGCTATTTTCTTTTGTTTGTAAAGATTTCCGATACATCGTTTAAACGCTTTTTTACTTAATCCAAATTCGTTTTTAATATCTTCTGGCGCACTTTTGTCAGTAAAAAATAATTGTCCGTTCGCTTCAACTAATTTTGTTAAAATAAGCTCACTATTAGGATCAATGCTTTGCCTATAACCCAAAGGTTCTAACACAATATCTAACTTTCCATCTTCTCTAATGTTTTTTAAATAAGCCGTAGTTTTATCGCCTAAAAATATTTTCTTATGAATGTCTGATGTGAAAATTAACCCTTTAAATAAATTATTTACAATAACTTGTATACCAATATCTGTTTTTCTGTAAGGAATTATTTCAACTTTATCACCTATTGCAATAGTAATATCATCAAAAAACACAAAATCATTTTCTTTACAAGAACCAACTAATCTATCAGTTTCTTCATCAATATACATAAAAACCAAATACCAATTGCCTACATACATTGTTTCGGTTTGCTCTGCAAAAGGAACTAATAAATCTTTAGGAATACCAATATCCATAAAAGCACCAACATTATTTGCATCTTTTACTTGTAAATAAGCAAATTTATTTACCTCAATTAATGGCGTCATAGCAGTAGCTGTAAATTGATCTTCGCTATTTAAATAAATAAAAACATCAATTAGCTCATCCAATTCAACATCATCTGCATTTGAATAATCGTCTGGTAATAAAACCTCATTGTTTTGATCATCTATTAAGTATGTACCAAATTCTGAAATTCTACTTACTTTTAACCTATTTATCTTTCCTAATTTCATTGAATTACTAATTTACTGCAAAATTACAATTTTAATATGGTTTTAAGTTTGTAATTATAGAGTTCAAATAAAATTATCTTAAGCGATTTTTTATTTGCTTATTCATTTATATTTTACAATTTATATTTTATTTTTGTGGCATATTAAAATAGATATGAAATACAGACAGCTTACAACAGAACAATTGAATGAAATGCATGAAGAATTTGCCGTTTTTTTGGCTACACAAAAAATAGATTCTGATAAGTGGCAAGAAATAAAAGATACAAGTCCAGAAATGGTTGCCGAAGAAATAAATTTATTTAGCGATTTAGTTTGGGAAAAAGTTTTAAGTAAAATTAAATATTTAACTAATTTTTCTGGTAATAGTTTGAATTTATTTAGATTAGATGAGGAACTTATTTACAGAATTGTAATAAAATGTGAAAAAGAGAATTTTGACTTTTCAAAAAAAGAGGATTATAATTGGTTTATAAACAATTCAAAAGATACTTCAATAACATATTTTAAAGGACAAAAAACGTATTTTAAAGAAAAAAATTTAGAAAAATTTGAGCTTATTGAAAAAGGTTGTACTATGGATAAAGGCGAACTTTTCGAACTGGTTTCATCAATATCAAATAAATTATAATCTTATTTGATTTTTAATTAAAAAAGCCATTTAGTAATTACTAAATGGCTTTTTTTTTATTCAGCTAATAATTTTATTTGTTAATCCATTTTTTAAACGAAATTTCATCGTTAATAATACCTGAAATATCTGCAATAGCTATTCGCTCTTGCTTCATGGTATCACGATAGCGTATTGTAACGGTATTATCTTCTTTAGTTTGATGATCTACAGTAATACAAAATGGTGTTCCGTTAGCATCTTGCCTTCTATATCGTCTACCAACCGCATCTTTCTCGTCGTAAGTTACATTAAAATCGTATTTTAAATCATTTACTATTTCGTGTGCTATTTCTGGCAAACCATCTTTTTTAAGCAAAGGCAATATAGCTACTTTATTTGGTGCTAAAATTGCTGGAAGTTTTAAAACTATTCTTGACTTTCCGTCTTCTAACTCTTCTTCAATTAACGAATTAGAAAAAACAGCTAAAAACATTCTATCTAAACCAATTGATGTTTCAATAACATATGGTACATAACTGGAATTTGATTCATGATCGAAAAAGCGTAATTTTTTACCAGAGTGTTCTTCGTGTGCTTTTAAATCAAAATCGGTTCTTGAATGTATACCTTCTAATTCTTTAAAACCAAAAGGGAATTTAAATTCAATATCTGTTGCTGCATTAGCGTAATGTGCTAATTTTTCATGATCGTGAAAACGGTAATTATCGATACCTAAACCTAAAGAATGATGCCATTTTAAACGATTTTCTTTCCAAGTATTAAACCATTTAGAATCGGTTCCTGGTTTTACAAAAAATTGCATTTCCATTTGTTCAAATTCACGCATTCTAAAAATAAATTGTCTTGCAACAATTTCATTTCTAAAGGCTTTACCTGTTTGTGCAATACCAAAAGGCAATTTCATTCTACCTGTTTTTTGCACATTAGCAAAGTTTACAAAAATACCTTGTGCAGTTTCTGGACGTAAATACAAATCCATTGCCGAAGCTGCATCGGCACCTAATTTTGTGCCAAACATTAAGTTAAATTGCTTAACATCAGTCCAGTTTTTTGAGCCTGATAACGGACAACCAATTTCTAATTCTTCGATTAATAGTTTAACATCGGCTAAATCTTCTTTTTCTAATGATTTTCCTAAACGAGAAAGTATTGTATTAATTTTTTCTTGATAGCCTAAAACTCGACCATTTGTAGTTATAAATTCATCTTTATTAAACGAATCTCCAAAGCGTTTTGCTGCTTTAGCAACTTCTTTATCAATTTTTTTTTCAATTTTAGCACAATAGTCTTCAATCAATACATCTGCTCTGTATCTTTTGTTAGAATCTTTATTATCTATTAACGGGTCGCTAAAAGCATCAACATGACCTGAAGCTTTCCATGTAGTTGGATGCATAAATATTGCAGTGTCAATACCTACAATGTTTTCATTCATTTGCACCATTGATTTCCACCAATATTCTCTAATATTCTTTTTTAATTCAACACCATTTTGTGCATAATCGTAAACGGCACTTAAGCCGTCGTAAATTTCACTAGATTGAAATATGTAACCATATTCTTTTGCGTGAGATATTACTTTTTTAAATTTATCTTCTTGTTTTGCCATAATGCAAAAATAAAAAATTACAAATAATAAAAGCTTTAATTCAACACTTTTATTATTTGTAATTTTTCAATAGTTATTTTAAATAAAAATTGCGCTTATTTTATGTCTTGTAATTCTTCAGGTTTTTCATCTTCTTCAACATCTTTAAAAATAGCATCGTCTTTTGAATAATCAATTGCTTCTTCTTTGGTTTGTTCAAAAGCCTCCTTTTCTTTAGCTAAATTTTGCTTTATGTTATAAAGATATGCTAAAAATAAAAGGGCAAATAATGATATAATAATGATAATAACCTTGTTATTTGCCTTTGCTGGCTTTGAATTTGATGGCAAAACCTTCTTATTGCTTTTAGCTACTTTTACATCTTGCTTTTTCTCAATTACCTTTAGAGGCTTTTGAGAAATATTTTCTTTTTTAGTTAAAGTTTTTACTTTATTTATTACTTCTTCCTTTTTAGTACTAACCACTTCTTTTTTATTCGACTTTTCTACAGTATTAGTTTTTAAAGGCTTTTTAACTTCTCCTTTTTTTTGCTCTATCGCATTTTTTTTATCTTTTTCTATAGTTTTAGAAATGGTTGCCTGTAATTTACTTGGTTTTGATTTTTCAATTTCATCCAAATTAGATTTAAGTTTCTCTATTTCGTTTAACTTAATTTCTTTAACTGTAGGCTTTGTTTCTATTTTAGCTTCTTTATTTTTTTGCTTTTCAGTTTCAACTTTATCTACTTTTGCAATAGACTTAGTATCATTATTTTTTTGAGTCGCTAGTTTTTTTAATGCCTGTAGCTCTTTTCTTAATTCAATTAATGATTTTTCCTGCTTTTCAACTTTTTTAAAAGCAGGTTTGTCAATCTCATTTTCTTTATCAATTTCAATTAACCTTTTTTCTAACTTAAGCTTAATTTTTTCAATTTGAGCTTTTCTTTCTTTCTCAGTCATAATTAAAATGGGGAATATCTAATTACTTAAGTGTTTTTTTAACTGTACCAACTTTTTTACCTTCTAAATAAAAATCGATAGTATAACTACCTTTTTCTAGTTTTACATCTCCAAACTTGATAAGAATATCACTTGCAAGAGTCGCTTTTTTATAAGGTATTTTACTAAATTCGGAATAACGTAATGATTCGCCATTATCAGTTGTAAAAGTCCCCTTTTTAGTAATTAATTCGCCATTAGGATTTTTAATTATTACATAAGCTGTAATGTCTTTATTTTGTGCAATTGGGTTTTCGTTTAATACAAAGCTTGTTTTAAAAGCATCTACTCTTCTTGCTCTGTCAGTTTCTTTATAGCTACCTTTTCTGTCTCTATATGTAGTTACTGAAAAGTTTGATGCTTTTACAATTTCGCCTATTGCTACTTTTTTTGCTAAATCTAAATTTTGATCTGTTAATGTGTTATTATAGGTCGTTTGTTTTTCTAAATTAACTGTTAAACTATCTTTATCTCTATTAAGATCAGAATTTTCTACATTTAATAAGTCATTACTTCTAACTAAAGAATCGTTTTTTCTAATTAATCTATCAGAAATAGTATTTAAATCTTTAATTTTATTTTTGTAAAATTTGATTAATTTCCAATTAGAATTTTTTATTTTTTTAATAGAAGCCTTAAATTCTGCTATTTGATTTTTTTGTTCAGTCAATTCTTCAGACAACATAGTGTTTTTAGAAATTTCTGCATCATATTGGCTTTCCAATTTTGTTAAATCGCCCAATAAATTATCTTTTTCGATTTGCATTTCGCTTTCAATAGCTACATGCTTTTTATTTTGATTATAAGTATAGTAACCCATACCTGCTATAATTAATATTAATATTGCAATAATGGCTTTCTTTATGTTATCTGACATGATTTTTTGTTTTTTAATTTATTTTACAAAAGTAAATAAATAATTAATATTATTTACACTTTATT
>Ga0256840_1003626_pt1 | contig 12299 bp, 14 predicted proteins | sample 355202metaG_FD_185969 | JGI IMG/M metagenome (GOLD analysis project Ga0256840, IMG submission 185969) | Hydrothermal vent microbial communities from Mid Atlantic Ridge, Atlantic Ocean - 355-202 | ecosystem: Environmental > Aquatic > Marine > Hydrothermal vents | place: Atlantic Ocean: Mid...
TCTTAGCTTTCTATCTAACGCTCCTAAAGGCTCATCTAAAAGCAAAATTGACGGTTTTAAAACAAGTGATCTAGCTATGGCGACTCTTTGTCTCTGTCCACCACTAAGCTCAGTTACCTTTTTCTTCTCAAATCCTTCTAATCCAACTCTTGAGAGCATCTTGGTAACTCTGCTTTTAATCTCTTCTTTTGAAATTTTTTCTCTTTTTAATCCAAAAGCCACATTCTCTTCAACATTCATCATAGGGAAGAGTGCTAAATTTTGAAAGACTATATTAACAGGTCTCTTCTCAGGAGGTATGCCCTTCATCGATTTTCCATTTATAAGGATCTCTCCGCTACTTTGCTCCTCAAAACCTGAAATCATTCTAAGAAGTGTAGTCTTGCCACAACCAGATGGTCCAAGGATGGAAAAAAAACCACCCTCCTCTACAAAGAAATCTATCCCATCAACCGCTTTAAAATCAGCGAAATACTTCTTTAAATCTACCACTTCAAGAATTTTATTCATCACTTTCAACCTAGTTTTAAAATAAAAAAACTCTCCAACGAAAGCTCTATTATTTTAAACCCAAATTATGCAATAGGCTAGGTAAAAAGTGCTAATTTAGTGAATCCTATTGCATAATTTGGGTTAAACCGCCCTAGCAACATAGGGCAGTTTTATTGTTATTTTGCAGCTTTTATTCTATCTAGTGCTTCAGATTCAATTTTATCAAATCCAGATGGAAGTGCAGGATACCACTTGATGTTATCTAAATCAGCTTTAGAGTAAGATCTGTTGAAGTTTTCTTTGATCTCAGGCTTAAAGTACTGAGCTGCATCTTTTGAAACTGACATATAGTTACTCTCATTTGTAAGGTATGCAGCATTTTGAGGTTTTAAAATGAAATTAATCCACTTATAAGCAGCCTTAACATTTTTAGATTTAGCAGGGATTGCAAATGTATCTATCCAACCTAGAGCCCCACTCTTTGGACAAACAAAATCAATGTATGGCTTCTCTTTGTGAACTTGCCAACCTATAGCATCCCAACCAGATTCAACCCATACATCCTCATTCATAACAAGAGCTTTTTGAGTATCTCCACTTGTCCAGTAAGTTTTAACCAAATGTTTAGACTCTATTAGTTTTTTTGTAACTTTATCTATAAGCTTTTTATATGCCTCTTTGTCATTATAGTACTTAAACGGATTATAACCCATTCCAAAAGCAGCTCCAATTAAAAGAGGTCTTTTAAGTCTGTAAGATATACGACCAGCATACTTTGGATTCCACAAATCTGACCAATCATTCGCCTCAGGAGCCATCTTTTTGTTGATTATTAACCCTGTTGTTCCATAGATATGAGGTACAGCATAAGGCTTACCATTAACCGCACTAATCTTCTTAGCAGCATCTACCATAGAACCCACTATTTGATCTGTGTTTATCTTTGTGTAATCAATAGGCTTATAAATTTTATACTTTTTTTGAGCAAAACTGATTCTATCAACACTTGGTTGAGCCAAATCAAACCCACCACCTCTAGTAGCTCTAAGTTTTGCTACCATCTCTTCATTGTTTGAATAAGTTACCTTTACCTTTATACCAGTCTCTTTCTCAAACTTCTCTACCAATGCCTTTGGAGCATAACCTTTCCAAGTGATTAATCTTAGAGTCTCTTGAGCCATAAGTGATACAGATGCAAATGTCAATGTTGCCAAACCAGCAACCAATATCTTCTTCATACAATTCTCCTAAAATAATTTTGTTAGGAGAATTGTACTACTCATTAATTACAATATGGTTACAACCAAATTCTCAATCCTGATCTTCCCCTCTAGCTCATACTCATAAACTCTATCTCCAAATCTTTTATAAACCTCATCAAACGAGCTACACTCCTTGCAAAAATCTAAAAGTTCATCACCCTCTTCTACCTTGCTAGCTCCAAATCTATTAGCAAACTTCTCTATATCATATATGGGTTTTGCTAGCCCATCTTTTAAAAGTCTATTTGTACCGTTACTATCGCCAATCCTGTGAGGAAATACATAGATCTCTTTTTTCATCTCGAGTGCAAACTCTACACTTCTCATACTTCCACTATCCTCATCTGCCTCTGCTACAACTAAAACCTCTCCAAGAGCTACTACCAACTCATTTCTAACAACAAAACTCCAAGGAGTCGCCCTAAATCCATTTTCAAACTGACTTAAAAGCAGACCCTCTTTTTCAATTCTCTCAAGCAGAGATGAATTAACCTTCGGGTATCTTATATCTGTGCCATTTGCTAAAACTGCTGTGGTGTATTTCGCATTTTTGTGAGCCATAGCATCAACACCCATTGCACCTCCACTAACTATACATACTCCTCTATCACTAAGTGATCGACTCAAGAGTGCAACAACTTTTTTTGTATAATTCATAGGTCTTCTAGTGCCAACAATTGATACTTTTGGAAAACTCAAAAGCTCAAACTTCCCTCTATAGTACAACTCATCTGGGTATTTTCTCATAGAGTTCAACTCTTCTATATTAAACTCAACTCTCATTACAACTCTTTAACATATACAAGCTGAACTTCTCTAAATAACTCTTTCGCATTTATAAGTACTTCTAAAGTATTTTTATGTGGATGCCCAATGGCAACTGCATACCCTCTTTTTTTCGCAATATTCACAGCTTTTTTCAACTGCTCTTTTATGAGATTTTTTTGGGGATTATTATCTATAAATATATCTCTTGATATAAGTCTAAAACCCATATCCCTAGAAATTTTAGGAGCTTTTGTTTTTGCTGTTGTTCTACTATCTATAAAAACTAAGCCCTCCTCTTTCATAATCTTTAAAAGTGACTTCATAGAGTTATAATCTGCTGTAAATTTACTTCCTGTATGATTGTTATAGTAAACTATATTGGGAAATTTACTCTTTAAAAGTTTTATTTTATTTTGTAAAGTTTCATAAGAGTCACTTGTTAGTAGAGTTACTTCCTCTGCTCTTTTATATCTTAATGCCTCTGTAGGTAGATGTAAAAGAGCAAAATCAAACTCCTTAGAGAGTTTTATTGTATTTGGATGTCTGCTTGAAGGAGGAAAAAAAGATGGATTTATTTTATATGGAATTTTTTTAAGTAGTTTAACCTGATAAGCAAATGAAACATCATCTATGATTATTGCTAATTTTGGTTTACCATGGTAAATCTCCTGCTTGACTCTGTTTTTGGTATGTTTTTGTGTATCTGTAGTTTTTAAACTCTCTTTATAATCCTTGATTTCAGAAAACTCATAGCGAGAATCACTTTTTTCGCTTTTTCTAACCGGAGGAAGTGGTACTACTTTTTTCGATTCTATCGATTTTTTTTCACTATTTTTTAACCTTTTCTTTTCATCTTCTAACATCTTTTTCATTTTATCCATAAGCTCTTTGGTAGATTTTTCTTGAGCAATTTTGGATTCATTAGTAGATTTTTGAATCAACTCAAAATAGTTTACCCCATAAACTATTAGAACAGATGATACAATACAAAGAAGAGCTATCGCTATCTTTTTTTTTGAAGATATAGAAGACTTTTTACTCTTTCTCTTTTTTCTATTTCTTGCCAAGGAGTATCTCTACTTCAAGCATATCTATATTTTGATTATTGTGGGTTGTTATTTTAACATCACTAACTTCTGTATACTTCTTTATAACCTCTATCAAGTCATTTCTCAAATCATCAAGATAGGGAAGTTTACAATTTACCCTCTCATGAGCTAGCATAATAGTCAACCTATCCTTTGCCACACTAGCGCTACTCTTCTTTTTTCCAAATAATTTGTCAAAAAAACTCATCTGAAAATACCTTTTATAGACGCAAAAAGACCCTTTTTAGGAGTTAAATCCAAAAACTCAACATCCTCACCTAAAACTCTTTTTGAAATTCTTCTATAAGCTTCTGCTGAGAGAGATTTTTCTTTGTTTATGATTGGCTCACCTACATTGGTTGAACCTATAATCTCCTCATCATCTGGAACAACTCCAATCAAAGGAAGAGCTAGTATGCTTAAAACATCCTCTACACTTAGCATATTGCCACTCTCTACCATATCTGGCTTTAGTCTATTTATAATCACATGTTTTTGAACTTCTAGTCCCTGTTTTGCCTTTTCACTTTTTGCATCTATTATGCCTATTACTCTATCGGCATCTCTAACTGAGCTTACATCCGGAGTAGAGACTATGAGTGCACGATCTGCTAAAAAGATGGAGTGCTCAAAGCCACTTTCAATTCCAGCTGGTGAATCAAGCAAGACTATGTCAAACTCCTCTTTTAAACTTAAAAGAAGTTTTTCCACTTTGTCTCTCTCTAGCACATCTTTATCTTTTGTCTGACTAGCTGGTAAAAAGTAGAGATTTTTTGCTTTTTTATCATTTATAAGAGCTTGTGAGAGATTACAGCGCTCCTCCATTACATCCACAACATCATAGACAATTCTATTTTCTAAGCCCAAAATCATATCTAGGTTTCTAAGGCCTATATCGAAATCAATCGCTACAACCTTTTGCCCAAGATTTGCCAAACCAACTGCTAAGTTTGCTGTAGTTGTAGATTTTCCAACACCGCCTTTGCCTGAAGTTACAGTTATAATAGTTCCCATCGATGCTCCATAAGAAATATACATGTAGAGACCAGCTTGCTCTACATGTAAAAATTAAGTTTTTTAGTTTTCGTCTTTATTGATGATTTTTTTAGAAGTAATCCAAGGCATCATGCCTCTAAGTTTCTTTCCTGTTTGCTCTATGAGGCTTCTCTCAGCATTTGCTCTCTCAGCATTCATTCTAGTATATCCAGCTTTCTTTTCCAAGATGAAATCTTTTGCAAATCTTCCATCTTGAATTTCAGCCAAAATCTCTTTCATAGCCTTTTTAGACTCTTCATTTATAACTCTCTTTCCGCTTACATAATCTCCATACTCCGCTGTGTTGCTTATGGAGTATCTCATATCTGCGATTCCGCCTTGATACATCAAATCAACTATAAGCTTAAGCTCATGCAAACACTCAAAGTAAGCCATCTCAGGCTCATAACCAGCCTCTGTTAGAGTTTCAAATCCGGCTTGAACTAGGCTTACTACACCACCGCAAAGAACAGCTTGCTCACCAAATAAATCAGTCTCGGTCTCATCTTTAAAAGTAGTCTCAATAATTCCCGTTCTTCCTCCACCGATCGCACTAGCATAACTTAGAGCTATAGCTTTGGCATTTCCACTAGCATCTTGCTCAACTGCAATCAGATCTGGAATACCACCACCATTTACAAACTCGTTTCTAACCGTATGTCCCGGAGCCTTTGGAGCAACCATGATGCAATCAACTCCCTTTGGAGTCTTGATCTGCCCATAGTGAATGTTAAACCCATGACCAAAAGCTATAACATTTCCCTCTTCCAAGTTTGGCTCAATCTCAGATTTAAAAACATCTGCTTGAATCTCATCTGGAAGCAAGATCATAATAACATCTGCCTCTTTTGTAGCCTCAGCCACACTCTTTACACTAAAACCTTTCGCCTCAGCCTTTTTCCAAGAGCTTCCACCCTCTCTTAGACCAACAACAACCTCAACGCCACTATCTCTTAAATTTTCAGCATGAGCATGACCTTGTGAGCCAAATCCAATCATTGCAACTTTCTTAGAGCGAATTATGCTCAAATCACAGTCATTATCATAATATACAGTTATAGCCATATAGTACCCTTTTTAGTATTTTTTCGTATATTATCCAAACTTTACTTAGTCTGCTATAAATCATTCTCCATTTTTCTTGCAGGAAGTATAAATGCAATTGCAATTAAAACTATAGCTATACCTCCGGCTACATAGATTGCAGGAATTGACTCCAAAAGAGAGTTGTACTTTTCTACACCAGTATTTGCTAAAGTTGTTTTACCACCAAGAATTTTATTAAACAAGAGTGTACCTTTTAGATCTCCATAAACTAACATATAAACAAATGCTCCAATCAATCCACCAAATATAAAAACAAGTGCATCTTTTCTTCCAGCACCCGCTCCAACTACACTAGTACCAGGACAAAATCCACTAATTGCCCATCCTACTCCAAAAATAAGACCTCCAACTATAACTCCCATATAAGCAGTTTTTACACTAAAGTGAGGGTTTAAAATACCTAAGCTCATAAATAAAAATAGCAGTAAACTACTAAAACCTATAGCAAACAATATAACTTTCATCAAAGTAAAATCTTTAAGTCTAAGCATATTTATCAATCTATGTGGATTTGCTGCACCTGTTTTTTGAAGGATAAAACCAAAAGCTAAACCAAATACCAAAGCTAAAATAACTGAACTCATAATTACTCTCCTTTATTTTTAAAAAGAATCATAGCTGTTGGAATTGCAGCTAAAAAAGTTGCAAATGCAAAAAGATAACCACTTATAGAAGTTTGCATCATACCACTCATCATATGACCACTTGAGCAACCACCAGCCATCCTAGCTCCAAAAAGAACTAAAAATCCTCCTATAAAAACTATAATGTATCTTTTTAAATGAGAGTCACCTAGGCTCTCTCTCCAAACTTTTGGTATAACCCTTTCCTCTTTATCATCTTTATTTTCTTGCATACTGTAAGCTAAAAAACCTCCTATTATCATAGCAACAACAAATACAAAACTATAATTTAATGGATTTGCCACATTTTTTGCATATTTTCCTCCACTCTTATTTAAATAAGCATTTGGACTTGAGTAACCCTTTTTAGCTGTATCATCTTTCACAACTAATTCACTATTTACACTCTTCCACAAAATTCCATCTAAAATTACAAATTGTGTTGAAACTCCAATTGGCTTTACAACAGCAACAGTTATGATGAAAATAAGTCCTAAAAGGACACCACTAACCTTCCAATTCCACTCTTTTTGTTTAAGTAGATTCATCTTCTCTCCTTATTTTTATCACACAGTAGTATAATAATGAATTATATTTATATTTTATTAAATTTTGCTTTAAATATAATTTTAACTTATTTTTTGATACTTCTTGAAAACTTTTTGTCTTATCAAATAAAGCAAAATATAATGAGAGTATTGTTAAAATAGTAAAAAATCACTAAAAAAAAGAGGTAAAGTATCATGGAAGAAAGCATACTAAAAAAGATAAAATCTCTACCACCACTAGATGATACAATCTTAAAAATACAAAGAATTTGTACAGATAAAAATAGCTCCTTAAATGATCTGGTGAAGGTAGTTGAAAGTGACCCTATGCTTACAGCAAACATCCTCAAATCTGCAAACTCTCCACTGTATGGCTTTAGTAGAGAGATTAAAAATATATCTCATGCTATCTCGCTTTTTGGTATGGCAACCATAAGAGGTTTCGCTCTATCTTCAGCTATCAAAAAAAATTTAAAGATAGACTTATCGCCATATGGTGTCTCAAATTCAAAATTTTTAAGTATCAGTACATCTCAAAGTGCTTTGATGCTAAACTGGTACTCTAAAGTAGATAGAAAGATGCTCGATATCTTAACACCAGCCTCCTTTTTAATGGAAGTTGGAAAGATCATAATTTCACATGAAATAAAGGAACAAAAGTTAGAAGAAAAATTCTCTGAAGCATTAAAAGAGATCTCAACTCCACAAGAGCTATCTGACTTAGAAAGAGAGATTATTGGATTTAACAATGAAGAGATAACTGCAAAGATTTTTGAGCAGTGGAACTTAGAGCCTGAACTTGTAAGTGCTATTGGCTACTCAAACTTGCCCGAAGATACTCCAGAAGAAATTTTACCATACTCAAAAGCTCTTTTGATTGTAAAAACTGCTATAAATATTTTTGAACAGTTAAGTGATGAGTCTATCAAAAAAGCTATATCGCTTTTGGAGTCTTACGAAATGGATACTGAAAAATTTAATCAAGCGGTAGAAAAAGTTCAAAATTGAAAGAGTTTTTAACTAGACTTAGCCAAGAGGAGATTTCCAAAGAGGAGATTCCAAGTGAATTTACCTCTTTGGTTGAAGAGTTACATAGGAAAAAAATTTTAAAAGAGAAATTCGGAAAGTACAAGTTTGATTCTCGCTATAGAGCAGGAGTAATTGACATCTCCTCAACCGGTACAGGCTTTGTAAATACCCTTGCAAACTCACATAAAAAAGATTTACTAGTAGAGGCAAATGAAACCAAAAATGCCAACAGGGGTGATTTGGTTATAGTTAGAAAACTACACTCTAAAAATGGCAGACCAAAAGCAAAAGTTGTCTTTATAGCTAAAAGGCTAAATCCAACTAGCATAGTCTATACAAAGCTTCAACAAAAAAGAGTAGTAGGCATAAACATAAAAACTGAACTTACCCAGGAGATTACAGCAACTCAAAAATCTCTCAAACAGCTCCCACCAAATACAGTTTTAAAAATAGACAATGAAACTGGAGCTATTTTAGAGGTTTTGGGAGTTTTGGATGATCCAAAAGTGGATGAAAAAATCTCCCTAGCCATTTACAACAAAGAGGAGTTCTTCTCTAGTGAGGCTGAACTAGAAGCAAAAGCTCATGGCACAGTAGTAGACAAATCCTTCTACTCACAAAGGGTCGATTTAACTCACCTTCCATTTTGCACAATCGATCCAAATGATGCAAAAGATTTTGATGATGCAATCTATTTTGATAAGGAAAACTATGCACTCTATGTTGCAATCGCCGATGTAAGTGAGTATCTTTTTGACATGGGACACATCGACAAAGAGGCAAAAAAAAGAGGATTTTCTATCTATTTTCCACACAAATCCATACCTATGCTCCCAAGAACTCTAAGTGAGGGAATCTGCTCACTAAAACCAAATGAGCTAAGACTTGCCTTTACATTTAAAATTACATTAGACAAAGAGAGCTTAAAGCCCATAAAAGAGGAGCTGTTTGACTCCATAATCCTCTCAAAAAGAAGATTTACATACGATGAGATAGATAACTATTTAGAAGGCAACACAAAAGATGCGGATAAAACAGATAAAGAGATTTTAGACTTTTTACTACCTTTACATGTAGTTACAAACAAGCTTAGAAAGATAAGACTAAAAGATGCATTTAATTTTCGCACAAGCGAAATAAGAATGAAACTAAATAGCAATCAAGAGCTAGTTGAGACTACCTTGGAGAGCGAAACAGACTCTCATGCACTCATAGAGGACTGTATGCTTCTAGCCAATAAAGCTGCATCAAAAAGGCTTGATTATGGGGTTTTTAGGACTCACGGGGAGCCAAGCTATGATAAAATAGAAAAGCTTTTAAGCGATTTGCTATATGTAGGCATAGATGTAAGATTTAGACCAGATTTACCAAGCCTCATAAGAGAGATTCAGCAAAAAGCTGATGTTCTAAACTTAAGAGAAGATGTAGATAAGCTCATCATTAAAGCTCAACAAAAAGCAATCTATGAAGAGATAAACAAGGGACATTTTGGTCTTGGTTTTAGTAGCTACACTCACTTTACTTCACCAATTAGAAGATATAGCGATTTGATGCTCCATAGACTTCTAAAGGCAGATTTAAGGGGTGATAAAAAGAGAAAGAAATTTCTACTTAAAGATATAGAAGATATATGTAAAAGAGTAAGTGACTTAGAAAGAGAGAGTGACAGAGTTGCTTGGGATTTTATGGATAGAAAGTTTGCAAGATGGGCAGACAAACACAATGGCGAAAACTTCAAAGCAATCATCACAGACACCTCTTCAAAAAATATAATTGCAAAGATTGATGACACTATAAAAGGCGCTAGAGTCTTTTTGCTTGACGAAGATGCCGAACTTTTTGAGAGAGTAGTTGTAAAGCTTATTGAATCTAACATAGCAACAGGAAAAATTTGGGCAAAGGTAGTAAAAAAACAAGATGTATAGACAAGAGCTGGAAAATTTGATAAAAAATAGTTCTCTGCCAAGATATTTTCTTCTTTATGGTGAGTGTGATTATCAGGTAAGTCTCTACTCTAAAAAAATTTTATCATCTTGGAATAGTTTTGAAGATGAGATTTTAAGCTTCTATTTTGATGAGTATGATTTTAAAACAGCAAAAAATCATCTTGCTCAATCATCTTTATTTGGTGGAAACAATATACTACTCATAAAAACAGATAAAACTATACCAAAAAAGGAACTAGATACACTTATAAGTCTAACAAAAAAGAGTGAAAACTCCTTTTTTATGTTAATATCTTTAGCAGATCAATCAAAAGCAAAAAATTTACAAAAGGCATTTGGAAAAAATTTTGCTAGATTTTTCAACTTTAACCTAAATGAAGCGATAAATACACTATATAACAGTTCAAAAAATATTGGCTTAGACATAGATAGATACGCATTAAATCATCTATATGTACTACACTCAGAGAATATATCATTGTGTTTAAACGAACTTCACAAACTCAAACTTTTAGAAAAAAAGATTTCAATAAACGATATAGATAATTATGTTTATGGATTAGGAAGCATTGGTTTAGAAAGTTTTGTTGAATCTCTACTTACAATAAAGGATATAAAATCCATACCATTAATGTTGGAACAATTAGGAGGAGTAGATGAGATAAGAGTTATAAATTCTATACAAAACTTTGTATCTACACTCCTTATGTTTCATCTTTATATTAAAGCAAAAGGACAACCAAATGTTGTGGAAATCATTGGTTATCCATTACCACCAAAGATAGCTCAAAAAAAAGCAGCACTTAGCTTGAAATTTGATATAAAAACATTTAGAACAATGCTAGATATTTTAAAAGATGCTGAATTTGCATTAAAAAAGCAAAAAAACTTAGATAAAAATTCATACTTAATATCCACTTTAATAAAACTACAAAGTTATTTATAGTATAATCCGCGTTCGTACAAATGTACTATTTTCTTGCTCTACGGGAAACTGTAGAGTCAAATCCACAAGGAGAAACAATGACAAGACATTATGAGTTGCTTTTTGTCCTTAAGCCCACATTGGCTGAAGAGGAATTAAAAGCAAAAGTTGATTTTCTAAAAGAGGTTTTAGAAAAAAATGGTGCGCAAATCAAAGCACTGCAAGAGATGGGAACTAGAAAACTAGCTTACCCTGTACAGAAGTTTGAACGCGGATACTATGGTGTTTTTTATTTTATTGCTCCAACATCTGCTATCTTAGAAGTTGAAAGAAATCTTAGAATTAGTGAAGATTTTATAAAATTTATGACAGTTAAGCATGAAAAACAAAAAGAGATTGCTCACTGGAATAAAGCAATTGAAAAATTTGCATCTAAAAAAGAGGATGTTCAAGAAAAAGAGGCAGAAGAAGCTTAAGGAGCCTTAACATGTTTAATAAAGTGATATTAGTAGGTAATTTAACAAGAGATATTGAGTTGAGATATACCAGTAGTGGAACTGCTGTTTCTGGTACTGCTATAGCGACAAGTAGGAAATTTAAAGCTCAAGATGGGACACAAAGAGAAGAAGTATGCTTTATAGACATTACTTTTTTTGGTAGGACTGCAGAGATTGCAAACCAGTACCTAAGAAAAGGAAGTAAAGTACTTGTTGAGGGACGATTAAAACTTGAGCAATGGAGTGATCAAAATGGTCAAAAAAGAAGTAAGCATTCAGTGACTGTTGAAACACTCCAAATGCTAGGCAGTAGAGAAGAGGGAACTCAGCAAGGCTATTCTCAATCCTATTCTAACTCAAATCAAAAATTTGAACAACCTACAACATATCAAGAACCAAAAAGCAGACAACATGTTAAGGAGGAATCTATTCCTGAAATTAATATAGATGAAGATGAGATTCCATTTTAGAAAATAAAATTATGAAGGATAAAAAAATGGCACCAGAAAGAAGAAAATATGCTAGAAAGTACTGCAAGTACTGTGAAGCAAAAATTGAGTATATAGACTACAAAGATACAAAACTACTAAAACAAGCTCTTTCAGAGCGTTATAAAATTATGCCTCGTCGTTTGACTGGCACATGTAAAAAGCATCAGGAGATGGTTGAACTTGCTATAAAAAGAGCAAGACACACAGCTCTTATACCTTACATTATAGATAGAAAAAATGTAGTTCCACACCCATTTGACATACTTCAGGGGTAACCAAAAGTGAGCCGTTTGGCTCACTTTATAGCAATTTTCAAAACCTCTTCTATCCTACTAACTGGAACGATCTCTAGATTTTCTTTCACTTCATCTGGAATATCTTTTAAATCATTTTCATAATTTTTCTTAGGAATCAAAACTTTTTTTATCTTTGCTTTGTAAGCTGCTATTAGCTTCTCTTTTAAGCCTCCAATTGGTAAAACCTTTCCT
>Ga0256840_1003627_pt1 | contig 12299 bp, 10 predicted proteins | sample 355202metaG_FD_185969 | JGI IMG/M metagenome (GOLD analysis project Ga0256840, IMG submission 185969) | Hydrothermal vent microbial communities from Mid Atlantic Ridge, Atlantic Ocean - 355-202 | ecosystem: Environmental > Aquatic > Marine > Hydrothermal vents | place: Atlantic Ocean: Mid...
TATGATAACCAATTCGGGGTGTAGCGTAGCCCGGTTATCGCGCCACGTTTGGGACGTGGAGGCCGCAGGTTCGAATCCTGCCACCCCGACAAAATGCTATGTAATGGAGGCGTAGCTCAGCTGGATAGAGCATCGCCCTTCTAAGGCGACGGTCATAGGTTCGAATCCTATCGCCTTCACAGAAACCCTTTTAATCATTTGATTTTAAGGGTTTTATGTTTAAGAGTGTCAATTCAACTTTAAAACACGCTGTAATTTATTTATTTTTTTTAGTAAACTTAAATTGATTAAGTCCATTTTAATGTATTATTCATTAACTCTCATTAATAAATAATCTGTCATCCCTTCAGCAAAATATTTAGCTAATAAAGAATCATCTTGTTGTTTTTCGCAATTCACAATAGTGGTTATGTAGGCTACTTGCTCTTTTTGAGTTGTTATTTTAGGAAAAATAGGTGGACAGTTGTTTGCCATTAGTATGGCTCCAATTAAAATTCTGCAAACTCTACCATTACCATCTGCAAAAGGATGAATTTCATTTAAAAATTTATTGTGTAAATAAGCAATTCGTGTAAGTATATGTTTTTCTTCAATAGCATTATTAATATCATTAATCCTATCATTTAGCATACTTACATAAGTAGCCATTATAATCTCTAAATTATAATGAGGAGCATATTCTTTGTTTTCAAAAAAAGGTTTTCTTGCTCCAACAACAGGTATATTTCTATATTCACCAACCCATTCTGGTTTGTATTCAATTTCCCAAGCAACAGGACTTTCCATTAAACTACAATGTATTTCTTTAATTGTTTTTTCCGTTAAACGGAAGTTTTTTAAATTATCCAACAAATTTTTAAGTACATTCTGATGGTCTGACACACCAATTAAAGAAGTTAGATTAATACCTCTTACAGTTTCATTATTCAAAAACTTTATAGTATCTCCATAATCTAATTTTGCATCTTCAACACGTGCAGAATAAAAGGAATAATCATTAATCAACGAATTTTCAAATGCGACAGACCATTCTTTTCTTGGATATTTCTCTTGAAATCTTAAAAGAGCATCGTTAAACTTTAATAAATAATTTGGTAACATTGTATTACCCATTATATTTGTTAAACATAAAAAGCGCCCATTTTTTTATATCGTGAGGATAAGCAAACAAGATATTATTTTTCTTAAAAAAAGTCTTTCCATAAAAGTAAGTTTGAAAATCATTTTTAAAGGTATTAGGTATAGTATCAATTGCAACAGCATCTGTTGTAATTGATAATTTTTTTAATAATAAGATGTCTTGTCTTGTTACTAACATACTGCAAATGTATTAAATATTTTCTATTTCTAACCAAAAATAATTATTTTTACGACATGCAAATTCTTTATTTTTTTAATATCTCACCTTATACTTGTACAGTTTTAAAAAAGACACCTAAATTTATAAATAAAAATACAAAAGAACATAAAGAACCAATTCATAATTTAATTAATATTAAGTTTGAGTAGTTGCTTACTTGTTAATTTTTCAATAGAACAAATGTCAATTTTTTTATTCCTTATAATTGTATTGAATATTTATAGTTTCATCTTTTCTAGCCAAAACTTCTTCATAAACTACTTCAATTTCCTCTAGAGGTGGAATGGGAATATAATTGCCATTATCATCAAAACGCAAATCAAAATTATCTTTTACGTAATCATCTTTTTCCCAATCGTATTGTGGCAGTTTAGGACTAGATTTTCTGTATCTCATAGCAAAAAAAATACCTACTATTAAACCAGATAAATGTCCTTCCCATGAGATTTCTTCTTTGGTAGGAAAAATATACCAAATCATTCCTCCATAAAGAAAAATAACCATTAATGATACTGCAATTAACCGATAATATTTTTGAAATAAACCACTAAAAAAGATAAATCCAAATAGCAAATAAACAATACCACTTGCTCCAATATGATACGAGTTTCTACCTATAATCCATGTTAGAAATCCTAAAAGTAATGTACCTTGAATTAAAACTTTAAAGGCTACTTTTCGGTAAAAATAAAACAAGGTAACTAACAATACAAAAATAGGAATGGAATTATTAAATAAATGCTTTAAATTACCATGAACAAAGGGAGAAACTACTATGCCAATAAGTCCTTTTAAGGTTCTAGGGTACAATCCATATTTAGTAAAATTAAAGCCAAAAGTAATTTCAAGCCAAAAAACAACCCATAAAAACAATACAAAATACAATGGGAATGCAATGGTAAGTGTAGAGAATTTAAACGGATTTTGTTCTTTGAGTTTCATATTTATTATTCTTTCAAAAATAAAACCAAAGTTTATAATCGGTTAAAATGGCAGTTTTTGAATAAGTGTTAGTTTTAAGTTATTCAAAAAAAACACAAACAAAACACTTGTTCTTCATTCAGAATTCTTAATTTTACAGAATGAATACAACGCCATTAGCAGAGCGCATACGACCAAAAAAACTGGCAGATTATATTTCACAACAACATTTAGTTGGTGAGAACGGAAAATTAACCAGCTTAATTAAAAATGGTATCATTCCAAGTTTAATTTTTTGGGGTCCTCCAGGAATTGGAAAGACCACTTTGGCACATATTATTGCAAACGAATCGGAACGTCCTTTTTATGCTTTAAGCGCTATTAACTCTGGAGTGAAAGATGTTAGAAGTGTTATTGAAAAAGCAAAAAATAGTGGAGGGTTATTTACAACTAAAAATCCCATTTTATTTATCGATGAAATTCATCGTTTTAGTAAATCGCAGCAAGACTCTTTACTTGGAGCTGTTGAAAAAGGTTGGGTTACCTTAATTGGTGCAACTACTGAAAATCCAAGTTTTGAAGTTATTCTTGCCTTATTGTCTCGTTGTCAAGTTTATACGTTAAATGCTTTTGGAAAAGAAGATTTACTGGCTTTGCTAAACAGAGCTTTAACTAAAGATGATTACTTAGCAAAAAAAGACATCAATTTAAAAGAAACTGATTTATTACTTCAATATTCGGGAGGAGATGCTAGAAAGCTATTAAATATTTTTGAATTGTTAGTCAATTCCGTTAAGGAACCTATTGTGGTTACCAATGATTTAGTGCAAGAAAATATTCAAGCAAATTTAGTGCGTTATGACAAAACAGGCGAACAACATTACGATATTATTTCTGCTTTTATAAAATCCATTCGTGGTTCTGACCCAAATGCCGCAATTTACTGGTTAGCGAGAATGATTGATGGTGGAGAAGATGTGAAATTTATAGCACGTAGATTGTTAATTTTAGCTTCCGAAGATATTGGTAACGCCAATCCAACAGCTTTAATAATGGCAAACAATACTTTTCAAGCAGTATCAGTAATTGGAAATCCAGAATCAAGAATAATTTTGGCACAATGTGTCGTTTATTTGGCAAATTCAGCTAAAAGCAATTCGTCTTATTTGGCAATTGACAAAGCCTTAGCTCTGGTAAAAGAAACTGGCAATTTGTCCGTTCCTTTAGCTTTGCGAAATGCACCTACCAAATTAATGAAAGATTTAGGTTACGGTAAGCAGTACAAATATTCACATAATTACGAAAATGGTTTTGTAATTCAAGAGTTTCTTCCAAAAGAAATTAAAAATACTACATTTTACGAACCGAGTGATAATCAGCGAGAGAATACTTTTAGAGAATTGTTGAAAAAACGTTGGAAAGGGAAGTATAATTATTGATAAAATTTACGAATACTCATTAAGTTTAATACACCTACTCATTATTTTAAGACAAATCCATATTTTATTAGTTACTATCTGTTTTTTTTTTAAATTTGTAAAAAAAACAATTTGAAAACAATTAAACAGCTATTATTAGCACCTCTCTTCCTTATTTTTTTTAATAATTATGCGCAATGCAACGATCAACAAACAATTACTATTTGTGATATGACACAAATAGATTTTGACAATGATGGAACAAATGATGGTATCATAAATTTATTTGATGAGTATAATAGCATAGCAGGAGTAACTCCAATTACGAGTAGTGATGGGCAATGGTATGATCCTAATTTTAATTATGCTCTTAATGAAACTAATGGTAATTTACATTTATGGGATTTATCAAATGCCTCAGAAACAGAATCGGATTATCATTTTCAATTTATCAATACAAATTCAGCTTGTACAGATGGAATACTGATTGATATGAATGTAGTTATTGGTCCTTTTTCTGGTTTTTCTGTACCAACCATTGGTAATAACGATGTAAATATTGAAATTTGTGATTCTCCAGAGTTATTTACAAGATGCAATATTGCTATTTATTTTGATTTATTCCAAACCTTACTTTCAACACCAAGTGCTCATTCTAATGGAACTTGGACATATTTAGGTAATAGTCCTAATTTTATTGGTATTGATGAAGGACGATATTTAATTGCAGACATTCCTTATCAAGCAGGTCCGCCGTTAATTGATGATGAAGTTTTTGAATTCAAATATACTGTACCAGGAATGACACCTTGTGCTGCAACTATGGAAACTACGGTTAAAGTATCGGTTGTACGAAGTGGTTTTTCAGGCTTTGCTAATAAAATTGATATTTGTGAAGAAGAATTAATTGCAGGTAATTTTAATATGGATATAAATTTAAGAGATGATGCTTACCTTGTAAATGAAGATATTGAAGGAACTTGGTCATCTGATATGGATCCAACAAATCAAATTTCTACACCTAATGACTCGCAAGTAAATTTAGCAGAAGTATATAATGATTTAATATTGACAAACCCTAGATTTAGATGTAGTTCATATTATTTTAAATACAGTGTAGATAGCCGTTCTAATGTGTGTTTTGATTATGATAGTACAGTGCGTTTTACCTTTTTTGAATCTTTTAGACCTTTTGAGCAAGAAGCTCCAGAAAACATTTGTGTAGCAGACCATCCTTTATCATTAAATTTATATGATTTAATCACTTTCTCTGAAGAAAACGGAGTACTCTATGATTATCCAAATAGAAAATACACCAATTGGAAACTTGTTTCTGGACCATCAAATTTAGGCTTAGTTTCAAATACAGGATTACTAGAAACTGTACTTGAAGATCCAGACTACACCTCGCTTGGAACAATTGATTTGTCTAATATTACCAATGACGATGTAGGAACTTATGTGTTTGAGTATATTGTTGATGAAGAATATAATTGTAAAATGCATCCTTATGTTGGTAGTTCTCTTTTTAATGGAGAAATCACTTATGATGTGCCAGATGGTTGTAGCTATGACGATTTTACATCACCACCTTGCGGAGGACAAACAGCGCAAATAACCCTTAACATTCACCCTTATAATTATCCAGGTGAAAATACTTCAGGATTAGAATTATGTCAAGCAGATGTTAATAATCCATTAGATTTAATAAGTTTATTAAACGATAATGGAATAGATACTATTTATACAGGTTCAGAAGCTTTCTGGTTAAATTTGGATACCAATGAGGTTATTGATAACCCTTTTACTATTCCAGATTTTGAAGACGAAATAAATTTTAATTTACAATACAATATTACAGCAAATGATTGTTTTGAAACGGCTGATTTGAGTTTTACGCTCTATGAACAATACAAAGCAGGTTCAGATAATTCAATTACAGTTTGTATAGATGATGATGAATTTGAACTTTTTGATATGTTAAATGGAAATCCAAATGAAAATGGTACATGGTCTGGTCCAAATAATTTTACTTCTACGAATCATTTAGTAACATTTAATCCAGAAACTTTTTCTGAAGGGAATTATATTTATACTGTACCAAGTAACGGAATTTGTAATGAACAAGTTGCAACGGTTGAGGTGATTATTGCACCATTAGCTATTGCTGGAGATAATGTAGAAGAGCAAGTTTGTATTTTAGAAGGCAGTATTGATTTGTTAAGTTTACTCGATTCAAATGCAGATGCAGGAGGAACTTTTATTGATACCGATAATACCAATGCCTTAAACGGTTCAGTAGTTGATTTAGGTTTGTTAAATGCAGAGATTTATCATTTTCAATACCAAGTGCAACCAAATACTGTCTGTGAAATGGCAAGTTCAGAAATTTTATTAGAAGTCATTTCAGTCCCAGCTCCAATAGCAAATAATCAATCTTTTTGTATTGGTTATGGTGCTACCATAGCAGATTTAGAAGTGCAATCTAATTTGTCAGATTTTAATTGGTATGATAATATTGATGATACAATGCCAATAGACGAAACGGAAACCTTAACAGATAATGAAGATTATTATGTTGCAGCTGTAGCTGATAGTGGCTGTGAATCTGAAAGAACAAAAATAGCGGTAACTTTAATTCAGTTTGGAGAGCAAGGTTGTGAACCTTGTATTAGTGATGGAGTAACACCAAATAATGATGGAGAAAATGATACACTAAGTTTGTGTGATTTACCAAATGTTTATCCAAATTTTGATTTAAAAATATTTAACCGTTACGGAAATACTATTTATACAGCAGATGCAAATACACCTTTATTTGAAGGTGTTTCCAACGTAAAGCTAACACTAGGCGATCAAGTACCTGCTGGTGTTTATTTTTATATTTTTAATCCAAATGATGGCTTAACCAAACCAATTCAAGGAGATTTTTATTTAAGTAGATAATATAAAATACGCATGTTCAGTATAAAACAAAAAAAATGAATTCATGAAAAAGATACTAATCCTACTGCTATTTTATAGCATAACATTAAGTGCTCAACAAGAATCACATTACACACAGTATATGTATAATATGAGTATTGTAAATCCTGCTTATATGACTAATGAGCCTGGAGTTTATCAACTAGGAAGTTTGTACAGAAAGCAATGGATATCTATTTCTGGAGCACCAACAACGGCAAACGTATTTGCGCATATCCCTGTAAATGATCAAATTGAGTTAAGTGTTAATTACGTTAATGATCAAATAGGAAACCATATCAAACTGTCTAGGAACTTGTTTAATATAGATATGGCATATAAAATTAAGTTAGATGAAGTTAAAAATTTATCATTTGGATTAAAGTCTGGAGGAGAAAATTTAACTTTAGACGCATCATCTAGTAATGTTGCATCAGACTCTTCTTTAGAAAACATAAATAATACTGTTTTTACACTTGGAGCAGGTGTTTTTCTTTTTACTGATAACTACTATTTAGGTTTATCTGTTCCTAATTTATTGCCTACAAAAATTAAAAACTCCAATTCAGAAAGTAGTTATACAACAGTTGCACATCTTAATTTAATTGGAGGTTATGTTTTTGATTTGTCTGATATGATAAAATTTAAACCTTCAGCAATTGTAAGAGGAACTATAGGTACACCTTTGAGCTTTGACTTGTCTTTAAATGCTTTGTATAATAACCAATTTGAATTGGGAATTTCTTATCGTTTGGAAGATTCTCTTGGCGCAATGGCAACGGTTAATGTAACACCTAATTTGCGCTTAGGCTATGCCTATGACTACACGATAAGTGATTTAAAAGATTACAATAACGGAAGTCATGAATTTATTTTATTATACAAATTTGACTTTCTTAGTTTAGGAAAAAAATATTCATCTCCAAGATTTTATTAATGATGAAAAAAAGAACACAAAACAGATTAAAAAAACAATTACTACCTTTATTTTTATTGATGAGTTTTGTTTTTTATGCACAAAAAACAACAAGAGCAGACCGTTTTTTTAATAACGGAGATTATTTGAATGCAGCTAAATATTATGAAATTCAATTAGAAAACAAGTATGCTAAAAAAGCCATTCAAAATATAGCAACTAGCTATTACAATATTTTTGAATATAGAGACGCTGCCTACTTTTTAAAGGAATTAGTAAATGGGAATTTTAATGAAGACGATAAAACGTATGATAACAAGTATAATTTTATGCTCTTTCAAGTGCAAGCAGCTTTAGGAAATTATGAAAACGGATTGGATTACCTTCAAAAATACAATCAGAATTTAAACTTACCTTTTAATAAAAAAGAAAATGTAGCATTGATTGAAGAAATAAGATTAAAAAACCCTGATTATACCATAAAAAAGACACACTACAATTCCATTTACTCTGATTTTGGTGCAGTAAAAAAAGGCGATGTTGTTTATTTTACATCAGATAGAGGAAAAGAGCTGTTAAAAAAAGAGTATAAATGGACACATCAATCATTTTTAAATATTTATAGTGTAAAGGTTAATAGTGAGTTAGATACAGTAAGTAGCATTGTAAAACTAACAGAAAGTATCAACTCTAAATTGCATGAAGGGAATTTTTGCTTTTCAAAAGATGGAAATACCATTTATGTATCCAAAAGTAATTCCGTTAAAGGAAAAAAGGTTTTTGACAAACAGAAAAACAACAATATTCATTTATACAAAGCCATTAAAGTAGCTGGGAAATGGTCTAAATTAGAAAAATTACCTTTCAATGCCTTAGGATATTCTTATCAGCATCCTGCCTTAAACCCTAAAGAAGATAAACTCTACTTCTCATCAAATAGAGAAGGTGGTTTTGGAGAGTATGATTTGTATTACGTTACAATTAAAGATACTATTTATGGAGAACCTGTTAATTTAGGAGCAACCATCAACACATCACATAGAGAGCATTTTCCGTTTATCTCAAAAAAAGGAAATTTATTTTTCTCATCAAACGGTCATTTGGGATTAGGAATGTTAGATAATTTTGTTTCAGAAAAAATAAAGGGTGAATTTACAGAACCAATAAATTTGGGTGTTCCAATCAATTCAAAATACGATGATTTTAATGTAAATTATTTTAATGATAAACAAGGTTTTTTCGCTTCAAACAGAAATCAAAAACAAGATGATATTTTTTCGTTTACACAAATTGGTGAAATTTTTATTAGAGAATATATCAATACTTTTGAAATAAGAGATTATGATACAAAAGCATTTATTTCAAATGTAACAGTAAGTTTGTTGAATAAAAAAAATAAAGAAATCTATAATAATACATTAGATTCTGATGCTGTTTTTAATGTAAATATTCTACCAAGCTATTACCGATTAAAAGCAACTTGTAAAGGCTATAAAGAAAATGAAAATGTGTTTAAAGTTTTAGAAAAACAAAACCAGAAACACATTTTGTATTTACATAAAATACCAGCAAAAATAATTCCTTCTCCACTTCCTCCGAAACCTATCGATCCTATTGTAAAAGTAATGAAAGAAAAAGGAATTAATAAGGACTTAAAAGAAAAAGATCCTAAAAGATTTGAACTGCTTACAGATGTTAAAGGACCACCAATTGTGGAAAGAAACGGAAAATTATATTTTGAAATGCCTCCAATTTATTTTGATTTTGATATGTGGAATATCCGTGAAGATTCTAGGCTTATTTTAAATGAATTAGCAAAAAAATTAGATAGATATCCTAATATTTACCTAAAAATAAATTCTTATACAGATAGCAGAGGAACAAAAATGTATAATCAAGTTTTGTCTGAACGAAGAGCAGAATCAACTAGAAATTATCTCGCATTAGAAACATACATCAATGCTCGTAGATTTAAGTTTGAAGGATTTGGAGAAACACATCCTATAATTCCTTGTGAAATACCATCAAATTGCACAGAAGATGAACATCAGCTCAATAGACGTAGTGAATTTGAAATCATAAAATACTAAAATGACAAAGGAAATAGAACGAAAATTTTTAGTAAAAGGAGATTTTATGCCTTTTGTTTCAAAAAAACACGAAATAAAACAAGGCTTTTTATCTTCTGTTCCAGAACGCACTGTAAGAGTACGTATTAAAGATAAAAAAGGCTACTTAACTATTAAAGGAATTGGCAATAAATCAGGTACAACACGCTATGAATTTGAAAAGGAAATTCCTTACACAGATGCACAAGATTTATTAAAAATTTGCGAAGAAGGAATCATAGAAAAAACACGCTATATTATACCAACAGCAAACAACTTATTTTTTGAAGTAGATGTGTTTTATGGAGCTAATAAAGGGTTAAAAATTGCAGAAATAGAACTGCCATCAGAAGAAACAAAATTTGAAAAACCTAATTGGTTAGGTAAAGAAGTTACAGGTGATGTAAGGTACTTTAATTCAAATTTAAAAAAGATTCCATTTAAATTATGGAAAAAATAAAAGTCATTATTTCAGACACTGTTATTTGATAAATTATTAGGTTTTTGACGTTGTTTATGAATGATATCTTATTTCTGCAATCATAATTAATGTTGTTTTTTTATTAACATTATGGTTGTCAGTTTGTTGTGATCTGTCTTGTGTCTTGTAGCAGAGCGGTTTTAAGTCTTTTGTCAGACTAATGATTTTTATATTTACTTTTGCCTTTGAATATTAAAATAATTAGGATATAACTTTACATAAACACCAAATGAAATTTTCAAAAAAAACAATTCAAAACATCCTTTTTTACGGATTTATAGTTTTTCTATTTACTCCTTACGGTTCAAGCACACGAGGAAAACTTATTCAAGGAGTGTCTTATGTTAAATCGTTTATTTTGCCTTCAAAAGCAATAGATGTTAGTGAGCGTCAAAATATTTCTTCATTAGATTTATCTTTAAAAGGAGTGGTAAATGCTTCATATATTAATCTAAAAGACCAAAAAGGAAAAGTAATACTTCTCAATTATTGGGCAACTTGGTGTCCACCTTGTAGAGGTGAAATGCCTTCACTCCAAAGTTTATATAATGATTATAAAGACAAAATTATTTTTGTGTTTTTAACTCAAGATGAAAAAACAAAAATTGATAAGTTTTATCAAGAGAATAATTACAAGTTACCAACCTATCAAGCAATGAGCAATCCTTCACCAGAAATTAATACCAGAACACTTCCTACTACATTTGTAATTGATAAGGATGGAAAATTAGCCTTTAAAGAAACTGGAGCTTCCAATTGGAATAGTGGTTCGGTTCGCCGTATGTTAGACACCTTACTAGCCGAATAAATCAGGTTTTTAAATTAAAATATTCTTTTTTTTAGAGAGTTATTAACCATTTTAAATTTGAAATGATTTATTTTAAATAAATATTGATTTTTATCAGAAATACGTTTTTAATTAAAGAGGTTTTTAATAATTAAATTATTGTTCTTCAGAAAATTAAGACGTACAATATAAAACAATACGACTTCGCTTCAAAATCAAATCAAATTTCACGAAAACGTTTTAATTTGATAAAAAAAATAAGAAAAAACTTTTTTAATCTTAAAATGAATTATATTTGTAGGATAAAATAACACATTAAAACATTTTAAAAAATGGAAAATAAAATAAATGATTTCATGGATTATGTAAAAGCTCGTAATCCTCACGAACCTGAGTTCTTACAAGCAGTTCATGAAGTTGCCGAAGCAATTATTCCTTTTATTGAAAGTACACCTAAATATAAAGGTAAAAAATTATTAGAAAGAATGGTTGAGCCAGAAAGAACTTTAATGTTTAGAGTCCCTTGGGTTGATGATAAAGGAAACACACAAGTAAATAGAGGTTTTAGAATAGAATTTAATTCAGCTATTGGTCCTTACAAAGGAGGTTTACGTTTTCATCCATCAGTAAACTTATCTATTTTAAAATTCTTAGGTTTCGAACAAGTTTTCAAAAACTCTTTAACTACTTTGCCAATGGGTGGAGGAAAAGGAGGATCTGACTTTGATCCAAAAGGAAAATCAGATTTAGAAGTAATGCGTTTTACACAAGCTTTTATGAGTGAATTATTCCGTCATATTGGTGCAAATACCGATGTTCCTGCTGGAGATATTGGTGTTGGTGGTCGTGAAATAGGTTTCTTATTTGGACAATATAAAAAATTACGTAATGAATTTGTTGGTGTTTTAACTGGTAAAGCAATGAGTTATGGAGGTTCTTTAATTCGTCCAGAAGCTACAGGTTACGGTGATGTTTATTTCTCTGAAATGATGTTAGGAACAAAAGGAGATTCATTAAAAGGTAAAATTGCGGTTATTTCTGGTTCTGGAAATGTAGCGCAATACGCTACTGAAAAAGCAACTCAATTAGGAGCAAAAGTAGTTACTTTATCAGATTCATCTGGATATATTTACGATGCTGACGGTATTGATGCAGATAAATTAGCTTTTGTTTTAGAATTGAAAAATGTAAAACGTGGAAGAATTAGCGAATATGTAGAAAAATATCCAAATGCAAAATTCTTTAAAGGTGAAAAACCTTGGTCTGTTAAATGTGATGTTGCTTACCCTTGTGCTACTCAAAATGAGTTAAACGAAGAAGCTGCAAAAACATTAGTTGCAAATA
>Ga0256840_1003628_pt1 | contig 12297 bp, 12 predicted proteins | sample 355202metaG_FD_185969 | JGI IMG/M metagenome (GOLD analysis project Ga0256840, IMG submission 185969) | Hydrothermal vent microbial communities from Mid Atlantic Ridge, Atlantic Ocean - 355-202 | ecosystem: Environmental > Aquatic > Marine > Hydrothermal vents | place: Atlantic Ocean: Mid...
AAATGAAACTTCAAAAAATCACCCTATTACTCATCTGCTTATTTTCTTCGGTAAGCATACTGGCTCAGACACCAGTCATTACCTACTACGACTCGCTCCATGTCAATATCAAAGAGACCTATAGTATTATAGGCAATGACAAAGACCGTATTGACGGGGCATTTGTACAATATTATATTGGTGGTGGCAAGCAGGTAATCGGTAATTTCAAAGACGGAAAAAAAATTGGAACTTTCGAGGAATTCTATCCTAACGGACAGATAATGAGGAAGTTATTCTTTGAAAACAATGTTAAAAATGGTGAAATTTTAGTTTGGAACAAAGAAGGGAAGCTACTCCAAAAAGGACAATATAAAAATGATACGCTCACAGGAAAGTTTGTAATTTATTATGACACAGAAAAACCTAAAAGAGAAAGCAATCTAGTGAAAGGTGTGCCTGAAGGTGCTGTAACTGATTTTTACCCAAATGGAAATATCAAAGAAATCAAAAATCATAAAGATGGTAGACCTCACGGGTTACTTCAATCATATCATGAAAATGAACAGCTAAGAGTAGAGGCTAATTACTTAGAAGGAAGCATTGACGGCAATCGAAAAATATATTATCAGAATGGTCAATTAAAATCCATCGCACATTACACGAAGGGTGAAAAGGAAGGTGTTTTTGAACACTATAGTTACAATGGTCAATTAAGACTAAAGGGCCGCAACAAAATTATCATGCACGGCACTAAATCCTTTTCAGTATTGGATGGGGAAAACGTTGCTTACTATGATAATGGCGCATTAAAACATAAATATATGTATTATGATGGTTATCGAAATGGAGAAAATAAAAGCTATCACCTCAATGGAAAAATAAAAACCATTACTACCTACTCTAATAACGAAAATAATATCAAAGAAGTTGAATATTATGAAAATGGTAAACTTAAAAACAAAACAACTTTTAAAGATGGTAAGCCTGTTGACACCTGGGAATACTTCCATAACAACGGAAAAATTCATATACGGGAGTCATACCAAGCAGGCAGGCGACACGGAATCAGGCTAACTTTTGACGAAGAAGGAAACAAAACACTTGAAGAACCTTACAAAAACAATCTTATCATTGGTATTGTTAAAGAATTCTATCCTTCTGGAAAACTAAAAAGCGAGACCAATTACCACATTGGAAAAAAATCTGGAGAATACAAAAGCTATCATGAGAATGGTGTGATTGCTGAACAAGGAAAGTTCATTAACAATCAAAAACATGGTATTTGGCAAATTTTTGACGCGACAGGAAAGTTAGTAAAAGAGGAAACTTATAAAAGAGGTAAACTAGAGAAGAAAGAGTGAATTTCTAATTTCTAATTTCTAATTTCTAAAAAAATTACGAAGCCTTAAGTTACACAACAAGCGATATTGGACAAGAATATCTCCTTCCCCTATTTGTTTTATGCCTACCAATTCTTATTTTTGAACCATGGTTGATAACGCTATAAAAGAGACACATTTCAATTTTAAAAATCAAACTGGTTTTTACAAAGGAAAGGTAAGAGATGTATATTTTTTTGGCGACAAAATGGCGATGGTTGCCTCCGATAGACTATCCGCTTTTGATGTGGTGCTGCCAAGAGCAATTCCCTACAAAGGGCAGATACTCAATCAAATTGCCATTAAATTTCTTCGTGAAACAAGTGATATCGTTCCAAATTGGGTGATTAGTTCGCCTGATCCCAATGTAACTGTTGGACATAAGTGCGAGCCTTTTAAAGTAGAGATGGTGATTAGAGGTTATTTAGCAGGGCATGCTTGGAGAGAATATAAACTAGGAAAAAGAATACTGTGCGGGATAGCAATGCCCGATGGATTGAAAGAAAACGACCGGCTACCTAAACCGATTATCACGCCTACTACTAAAGCAGACGTAGGACATGACGAAGACATTTCAAGGGAAGAAATTCTCAAACAAGAAATTGTGATGAAAGCTGACTATGAACAACTTGAAAAATATACAAGAGCACTATTTCAACGAGGCACAGAGATTGCGGCGAAAAATGGATTAATATTGGTAGATACGAAATATGAATTTGGAAAAATTGGAGATTCAATCCATCTGATAGATGAAATTCACACGCCTGATTCTTCAAGGTATTTTTATAAAAACGGCTATGAAGAAAGACAAAAAAATAATGAGGTGCAAAAACAGCTGTCGAAAGAATTTGTACGTCAATGGTTAATAAAAAACGGGTTTCAAGGAAAAGAAAGTCAGGAAATTCCTGAAATGACTGATGAATTAGTAAATTCCATTTCGAATAGGTATATTGAACTGTATGAAAAAGTGACAGGTGAAGCATTTGTAAAATCAGATGCTGAAAATATTTTAAAAAGAATTGAAGATAATATTAGTAAATCTATTAGCGTTAACCTGCTTTAGGCAAACTATAATACACATATAATAGCACATGAAATACTCCATAAACAAAACTGACAATCACTGTACATTTAAGCTTGATGAGCAAAAATTAGACAGCACATTATCAGCAGATATAAAATCAGAATTCCTAACGCTACAAGCCGAAGGTGTTAAAAATTTAATATTTGACCTTTCAGAGGTGAAGTACACAGATTCTTCAGGGCTAAGTGCCATATTAGTTGGCAATAGGGTTTTTACTGAACCTAATTATTTTATTCTGGCAGGAGTCAGTGATCATGTTATGAAACTCATCAAAATTTCTCAGCTAGATAAAGTACTTAATATTTTACCTACTGTTGAGGAATCAATCGATGCCGTATTCATGCATGAAATTGAAAAAGAATTAGGAGAAGAAAGTGAAGAAGAAGATCAAATCTTATAATTCTTAGACACATTGGGATTCGAACTCACAATTTTAGGTGCCAACTCAGCCAAACCTGCCTACGGAAGAAACCAAACTGCGCAGATATTGGTCATTCAGAATATTCATTTTCTAATTGATTGCGGGGAAGGAACACAACTATTATTGCAAAAATACCACCCCAAAACTAGCCAAATAGAACACATATTCATCAGTCATCTGCATGGTGATCATTATTTTGGACTGATCGGTTTATTGTCCACCATGCACCTTGGCAGAAGGGTGAAACCATTGTCTATTTATGGTCCTCCAGAACTTGCTGATATTATTACTTTACAATTAAAAGCCGCTAACACAACGCTGAGCTACCCCGTTGAGTTTCACAAATTGACAATGGACAAAGCGGTTCAAATATTTGAAAATGAGAAGGTTACAATAGAGACCATTCCGCTGTCGCACAAAATACCTTGCAATGGATTTCTTTTTAAAGAAAAACAAAAACCAAGAAGAATTGATAAAGAAAAACTACCTGAAAGTTTTTCTTTGGCAGATAGGATTGCACTGAAAAATGGGGAGGATATTTTGGATGACAAAGGAAATATCAAATTTTATAACAAAGAATACACACTACCGCCAAGGAAATCGAGGTCCTATGCCTATTGTACGGATACAAAATATAAAGAAGATATTATCGATCAAATATCAGGTGTAGACTTACTATATCATGAAGCAACTTTTCTTAACGATAGAGAAACTAGGGCCGCAGAAACATTTCACTGCACAACTGAGCAAGCTGCCACTATTGCCAAAAAGGCAAAGGTTGAAAAATTAATCATTGGGCATTATTCATCTCGCTATAAAGATCTGGGAGATTTTCATAGTCAAGCAAAAGCTGTTTTTGAAAATACTATTCTAGCCATCGAAGGCGAGGTGACTAAAGTAGTTGATTAAACAAATTCTATACAATATAATTCTCTTTGATGAAAATCATTGTTACCATATTTCTTAATCTCCTAGTTATCTCTTCTTTACATGCTCAGATAAAAAAAACTGATGAAAGAATTTTAGATTCAGTCAAGGTTATTCAGCAGGTTGACTCAATTAATACAATCCTTTTAGGGGAAAATGACACCTTAAAACTACCAATTGCTGATTCATTATGGCTGGATTCACTCCACGCTCCTAAAATGGTGCATATAAGAAAAAAGCTATTAGATTCTCTGTTGAGCCCATTTTACATGCTATCAACAGATACTATCAACAACGATACCATACCCAAAAGCATCGTTTTTCTTCCTCGATATCGGATGTATATAGATAAATATACCAGAGATACATCCTATATCTCTTTACCGAAAACTACAGGTTTTTTAGACTTATTGACCAATACATCAAGGATAGATACTTTAAAAATATCAAACCACATTGCCCCGCTAAAAATAAAACGTGTAGAAATAAGTCAAATTCCTGTATGGTGGGAAAATGAAAATAGCATTGGGCTTAATCTCAATGAAGTTGGCTTCATCAACTGGAATGCTGGTGGAAGTAACGCTATTTCGGGAGTATTAAAAATCAACTTGGCTCGAACATACGAACGGCGATATACGCTATGGATCAATGAAGCTTCTATTCGCTATGGGTTAAACGTGCAGGAAGATAAAGGATTAACCAAAACAGATGATGAAATCAAATTAGGATCTACATTTGGCTACAGAAAAGATACCATTTCAAACTGGTACTACTCAGCAAAATTTAATTTCCAAACACAATTTACAAATGGCTTCAGATATCCTAATACTGATAACCCAATTTCTCGATTATTCGCTCCTGCCTATTTACACTTTGGTATAGGAACACAGTATAAACTAAAATCAAAATTATTCTCTCTCTACCTATCACCCATCACACTAAAATCTACTTTTGTACTTGACAAAACACTATCAAACGAAGGTGCATTTGGGATTGAAGAAGGCAGAAAATCTAGACATGAATTGGGTGCGTTACTACAAGGAAATTGGGAAAAGGAAATCATCAAGAATATTGCCATGTCAAATACACTGGCACTGTATAGCGACTATCTAAACAAATTTGGAAACATTGATATTGACTGGGTTTTGAAATTTGATTTTAAAATCAACAGTTACGTGAGTGCAAGTTTTAGAACCCATTTGATATATGATGATGATATAAAATATAAAGAAGATATTGATGGTGATGGGAAATTAGAAACTTTAGGGGCTAGAGTTCAACTAAAACAACAAATAGGTATTGGGCTGATTTATAAGTTTAAGCTCTGATTTAATTCACTAACTCCCAAGGTTAAAAGATCCATGATTAGAATCAATCAATGCGCCATTTTCACATTTTAAAACTCGTTCTGGATAATCCTTGATGAGTTGATAGTTATGTGTTGCCATCAATATCGCTGTGCCGCTATTATTAATCTTTTGAAAAAGCTGATGGATACCATCCGCCACTTTAGGATCTAAATTTCCAGTAGGTTCATCCGCTACTAATAATGTAGGCTCATTAATCAATGCCCTAGCGATTACCACCCTTTGTTGCTCGCCTCCAGAAAGTTGATGTGGCATTTTATTTTCAATCGCACCCAATCCAACTTGCATGAGTATTTCGGCAATTCTTTTTTTCATCTTCTCTTTGTTTTTCCAGCCAGTGGCTTTCATTACAAAGTTTAGATTCTCTGCAACGGTTCTATCATTAAGTAGTTGAAAATCCTGAAAAACAATACCCAGTTTTCTTCTGAGCATCGATACTTTTGAGCTTTTAATTTTTTTTAAATCAAATCCTGCTACCTTCACTTCGCCTACTTGCAAAGGCAAGTCAGCATATAAGGTTTTAAGCAGTGAAGACTTCCCGCTACCTGTTCTTCCAACAAGGTATAAAAAAGCACCCTTTTCAATTTCAAAGCTCACATTTTCTAATACAGTCTGCTCCCCTTGAAAAATGGAAACGTTTTTTGCAACAACAACAGGTTCAGTAGAAAAAGGCATAATTAAATATCTAGTTTTTGTAATTTACCAAAGGGTAACTGATTAATCAAGTCTCTAAGCACCTCTTCCTTCCCTTCCAACCCATACTTTTCTAGTTTCTTAATTGGTCGATCAGTTCGAAAATAGGCGACCAAAACAAAATCATCATTCCGTAACTGAATGTAATCTGGTATTTTAGCTTTGCCCTTTATTTTGATAATGTACATTTATTTTATGCCTGCGATTTTTTATAATCTGCTAAAAACGTAGCCAACCCGCTGTCAGTCAAAGGATGCTTAAGTAACCCTGTTATTACTTTCAATGGACATGTCACCACATCTGCTCCTATTTCTGCACATTCTATAAGATGTGTAGTATGCCTTACTGAAGCCGCTAAAACCTCGGTCATGAAACCATAATTATCAAAAATATCAACAATTTGCTCAATTAATTCTAATCCATTGGCGCCGATATCATCGAGTCTTCCAATAAATGGAGAAACATAAGATGCGCCTGCTTTCGCAGCTAAAAGTGCCTGCCCAGCCGAAAATATTAACGTACAATTGGTACGAATTCCTTTTGAAGACAAATACTTAATGGCTTTAATCCCATCCTTTAGCATTGGTATCTTTACGACTATCTTAGGATCAATTTTAGCAAGTGCTTCTCCTTCCTTAATCATTCCTTTATAATCTGTTGATATCACTTCCGCACTCACATTATTATCAACGATTTTACAAATAGCTTTGTAATGTGCCTTTATATTTTTTTCACCTTTGATACCTACTTTTGCCATCAATGATGGATTAGTGGTTACGCCATCAAGTACACCTAAATCATAGGCTTCTTTTATCTCATCAAGGTCTGCAGTATCTACGAAAAATTTCATCTAGTATCAGTTTTAAGTTTGAGGTGGTAAATTTAAAGGATTCCCTATCAATATAGAAATGTATCAATAAAGGTTTTCTCAAAAAGAAAAAAAGTGGCAAACCAGATATCGCACCGCTCAACCACCTACCCTTGCTTCCTTCCAGACCTGGGGGATTCGACAGGAGCTAGTCGCACCGATTTGCCGACGCAAAAGTAATCACTTTTTTATTTTCTAATGAATGAAATTAAAAAATTTCGCAATTATTCTTCTAATCGTTAAAATCACATTCGATTAATCCCCCTTCTTGCATCAATTTCCTATATTTGTCAGGTTTCAAACTGATAAAAAATGAATATGCTCACAAAAATAAACGAAGCAGTACAATATATCCAAAACCAAAATACAGATGTGCCGCAATTTGGGATTATTCTAGGCACAGGGCTAGGTGCGCTGGTCAATGAAGTGGAAATCTCGCACACCATTCCCTATGAAGACATTCCAAATTTTCCTGTCTCTACGGTAGAAAGTCACAAAGGAAAATTAATCTTTGGTAAACTTGGAGGCAAAAAAGTGGTAGTCATGCAAGGACGCTTTCACTATTACGAAGGCTACTCGATGCAAGAAGTAACATTCCCGGTGAGAGTAATGAAATTTTTAGGCATCCAAAAATTATTTGTCTCCAACGCATCAGGCGGGGTGAATCCTGATTATGAAATCAGTGACTTGATGATTCTTAATGACCATATCAACTTGCTTCCTGAAAGTCCATTGCGTGGAAAGAATCCTGAAGAGTTTGGCCCAAGATTTCCAGACATGAGCGAGCCTTATGATACAAAAATGATTGCACAGGCAGTAGCAATTGCCCAAGAAAATCATATCAAATACCAACAAGGTGTTTATGCAAGTCTCACTGGGCCAACATTAGAAACACCCGCAGAATACAAATATGTACGAATCATCGGTGCCGATGCAGTAGGCATGTCCACCGTGCCAGAAGTAATTGTTGCAAGACAAATGGGTTTACCCTGCTTCGCTATTTCGGTAATTACTGACCTCGGGGTTGAAGGAAAAATAAAAGAAGTGTCGCTAGAAGATGTGGTGGCTGCCGCCATGAAAGCAGAGCCTGGGATGACTAAAATAATTTCAGAACTTATCAAAATGCAATAAATATGCATCCTGTACTTTTTAAATTCCTCGTACCCGAATTTTTACAGGGGTTTTTACCTGCTGAAATAACAATCTTTACTTATGGTGCGCTGATTGCCTTAGGAGCAATTCTAGCTGCTTTCTACGCTGCTATCCAATACAAAAAGGCACTTGATATTCCCTTTCACGAAACAAACAACCTTATATTAATTGTCATCATTGCTGCAGTAGTTGGGGGGAAGTTTTTCTTCTTCTTCGAAAATCCAAGTTACTATTTCGGCACCCCAAGCAACATGCTAAAAAGTGGTGGCAGCGGCTTTGTATTTTATGGATCCTTGATTTTTGTCATCACTTCCTTATTTATATATTTCAAAATCAAGAAACTACCTGCGATGCAAATGCTAGACATCATTGCAATCTCAGGTACCATCGTTCATTTTTTTGGAAGACTCGGCTGCTTCAATGCTGGATGTTGCCATGGCACTCCATATGATGGTATATTTTCTGTGATTTTCACCGACCCCGTCTGCATGGCGAAACCTTTAGGCACACCACTACATCCCACACAATTATACAGTGCCTTTAGTATTTTGACCATTTTTGTGGTGCTTATTATTCTAAAAAACAGAAAGAAATTCCATGGTCAAATATTCTTAACTTATGTGATCTTATATGCCATTGCTAGAGGAATTATTGAAATGTTCAGAGGTGACTATGCTAGAGGGTACATCATAGAAAATTTATTGACGCACTCACAACTTATTTCAATCATCTTACTAATTGTAACAGGTTATTTCTATTCTAAACTCAGGAAAAATAAAATCAATGACAAGACTAAAAAATAAAATTGCCATCATCACGGGAGGTGCAGCAGGTATCGGAAAAGCTGCCGCTTTCAAATTTGCCAAAGAAGGTGCAACCGTCATTATTTGGGATATCAATAAAGAAAAATGTGCCGAAACTGTAGCAGCATTAGAATCAAAAGGCTATGCTTGTGATGCGCATGTCTTAGATACCACCAACGCCAAAGAGACAGAAAAAATGGCAAAATTGGTAGCCGAAAAATATGGAAAGATTCACATCCTCGTCAATAATGCGGGAATCACCCGTGATGCTACTTTCAAAAAAATGACTTTTGCGGAATGGCAACAAGTAATTGATGTCAACCTGACCGGTGTTTTCAATTGCACCAAAGCTATTTCGCCCTATATGATTGACAATAATTATGGTAGAATTATCAACACCTCATCGGTCGTGGGGTTGTACGGTAATTTTGGGCAAACTAACTATTCCACCACCAAAGCAGGTTTGATTGGTTTTACCAAATCTCTTGCCAAAGAGCTTGGCAAATACAATATCACTGTCAATGCCGTAGCACCAGGTTTCATTGCTACTGAAATGATAAAGAGCATCCCTAAAAAAGTAGTAGAAATGATGATGAAAATATCTCCCCTCAATAGACTTGGTACGCCAGAAGATGTCGCCAACTCGTACCTGTTTTTAGCATCAGATGAGGCGGCATATATCAGTGGTGCGGTGATTAGTGTTGATGGAGCAATGGGTTAATCCCCCTAGGCCTGTGTCCTCACCATAGTCGTTAACTTAAGGGTGGATGCAATCATGTTTCAACAAGAATTTATGCTGTCAAAGTTCCCTGAAAGGGCTCAATCTTTTAAAGTAGGGCATCGCCCTACTTGTAAAAACACCTGTTAACAAGCCCTGAAAGGGCACTAGCTTACTTTTTTACCATAGCATCTACAAAATAGAACCTTTATCATCTTCCTAAAAACAGGCAACGCTTTACTTTGCTGTTTTGGCTTTGTTGGGTCAGATTTTATCCAAGAAATATAAATGAGAGAGGACATTTAGAAGTGTTCTGTGAGGACACAGACCACGGAGAAATGAGAAAAAATACCTTTAAATTCCACTAAGTTAACGACTATGGTGAGGACACAGACCATGGAAAGAGTAGCTTGTGAATTGTTGCTTTTAATTACAAAATATTATTAATTTTGTCGCAAATGAAATCACAGAACAAAAAATCAAATAGTATTTTAGTCTTTTCAAGATGGACTAGGAAAAGCTATGCGATTTTTGCAAGCCTTCATAAAGCAATTAACATTGCACGGCTATCTGTTAACATCTGCAAATATTCTTTTAGCAAAAACCAATCTTTACTACAGCTAGCAAGCCAAGGTTTAGGCATTGATACTTCCGAAAATGATTTGGAAGATAAGGCTATTTTATTCTCCGATTGGCTTACTATTCTAGGATTGATAACCGCAGGTACTTACGATTCAAAATACAAATTAAGAAACATAATCCATGTTATACATTTATAGCATGGATTTTTTTATGACAAAAATATGATAAGAAAAAAACAAACATTATTCCTCCTACTCTCACTAATGTGCAATATACTACTGGCACAAAACGATACAATCAAACTCAAGGAAGTGATCATATCATCTAGCAGAATAGATTTACCCTTTTCAGAAAACTCCCGCACTATAAATATTATTTCTTCCAAAGAAATTCAAAGAAGTGCCGCCACTAATGTTGCAGATTTACTGCAGCAGGTCGCAGGAATTGATGTGCGAAGGCGAGGAATAGACGGCATGCAATCTGATTTATACATTCGTGGAGGAAGCTTCGAGCAGACGCTAATACTCATTGATGGATTCAAAACCGAAGACCCTCAAACAGGGCATCATACCATGAATATGATGATACCATTGGAGAATATTGAACGAATAGAAATTGTAAAAGGACCTGCAGCAAGGATTTTTGGGCAAAATGCATTCTCTGGCGCCATCAATATTGTTACCAAAAAAAATGTAAAGACCCAAGCCACAATTAAAGTTGCTTTAGGTTCATTTGATCGGAAATCTGTCAGCCTCTCTGGTACACTAAAATTAGGAAGCTCCTCCCACCAAGTGTACGCTTCTAACAATACTAGCGATGGCTATCGAGAGAACACTGATTTCAAAAATAAAAATTATTTCGTCAAAAGCAGTTTCAATACCGACAAACTACCCATTGACCTCATCGCAAGTTATGGCAACCGTAAATTTGGCGCTAATAATTTTTACACCAACAACCCGGACTTTAACGAGTACGAAGAAACAGCAACAAGTTTGGTCGGCATCTCCACAGAAATCAACAAAAACAACCTGCGTATCAAACCAAAAATATTCTGGAAAAGAAACCAAGACAAGTTCACATTGAAGCGTGAAGATGCAAGTTTTCCAGAAAATCACAACACCTCCAATAAAATAGGCGCTGAAATTAATGCTTCCTATTTATCAAAAATTGGCATCACAGGTTTCGGTATTGAGGTGGCAAAAATCACGTTGTCTAGCAATAACCTAGGCGACCAAAACAGGACACAGTTCAGTGCTTTTTTGGAACAGCGATTCACCAAGCTAGGGAACAAATTAGACATCACCCCTGGCGTTTCATTAAATTACTTTTCAGATTTTAAATTCCATGCTTTTCCAGGCATCGATATTGGTTACAAAATCAATGGGCAAATTAAAATCTATGGGAATCTTGGCTACTCGTACCGAGTGCCGACCTACACCGAATTATATATCAACATTCCCAACTTACTATCTGGGAATAGCGAATTAAAACCAGAAAAATCATGGGCACAAGAAGTAGGCATGAAATACAATACTGACAATTTCGCTTTCAGCACAGCCTTATTCAGAAGAGAAGCAAGTGATCTGATTGATTATGTAAAAGCAACAACAGACAGCCCATTTTATTTAGCCCAGAACCTACGAAAAATCACCACCACAGGATTTGAAGCCAGTGCCAGCTATCAATTCCTAATCAATGCACATGACCAATCCTTCAAATTAAACTATACATTTTTGGAAGATGATTATAACAATATAGCTGTATTTAAGTCTCGATATCTCATTAATACCTCCATCAAACATCACTTTACAGCTACCTTAGATACTAAATTCCTAGCCTTTCTGGAACAAAGCATCTCTTACAGATTTGTAGAGCGCCCCACCAATAGTTACCATGTAATGGATGCAAAAGTAACAGGACAGTTCAAATCTATCACGCTCTATGCATTGTTTAACAATATTTTTGATGCTGCCTACAGCGAAAAAGAATTTGTGCCCATGCCGAAGGCAAATGTCGTATTTGGACTGTCTTATTTGATTGAGTAGTAATCAACATACTGCTGTTAATCCACAAACCTTCTTTTGTACAATTAGCAAAGAATAGTAACTTGTAGCCAAGAAATATAGCAGCATCTAAGTTATAGAGACGTAACCAGCTAAACGCTAGGTGAAAAAATAAGCCAAAAGAAAAAATAAGTAACTATTCAGGAGGGTAATTTAGCCGTTAGCCTAAGAATATGCAGAATGTTAGCTTTATTTTTAATAGATGTATCAATAACTGAACGTAAAACGGCAAAATCCATAGCCGAACCCAAGGTTATA
>Ga0256840_1003629_pt1 | contig 12297 bp, 14 predicted proteins | sample 355202metaG_FD_185969 | JGI IMG/M metagenome (GOLD analysis project Ga0256840, IMG submission 185969) | Hydrothermal vent microbial communities from Mid Atlantic Ridge, Atlantic Ocean - 355-202 | ecosystem: Environmental > Aquatic > Marine > Hydrothermal vents | place: Atlantic Ocean: Mid...
ATACTTGAACATGGATGTTGAAGAAAACGAGAAAGATGAAGAGAATGAAATAGTTGCTTGAAAAAGGGCTTTTTAAGCTTTTAAGGATGCAGGAATAATTTTACAGCAAATACTTGACACAACCCCGGGACAGGGCGAAACACTAAAACAAGGGATTAATTTTACTTATCAGTGGGAAAAACCGGTTGCAGCCATTTTTGATTATTTCAACATTGATAAAGCATCAGTTATTGGTATCTCCTGGGGAGGGTATCTTGCATTACGGGCTTCTGCATTTGAGAAGAGAATTTCTGAAGCCGTTACTTTTGATGTGCTCTATGACGGTTATGATTGTATGACCAATCCATTTCCCTTCATTATGAAAATAGTTTTTAATATTCTGTTTTCATTAAAGGCAAAAAATCTGATTAACGGACTTATTTATAGAATAATGAAAAAGAATCTACTTGTCCATTGGGCAATAGAACATGGGCAGTATATCACGGGAACAGATACACCATTTGAGTTTTATGCGCACTTAAAAAAGCATACTCTCAAAGGTATTGAAAAGAATATTACCTGCAATGTGTTATTGCTGGCCGGCGAAAAAGACCATTATATCCCATTAAGGCATTACTATATATTGATGAAGAAAATAAAAAATGCAAATACTCTTACAGGAAGAATATTTACACAAGAAGAAGGTGGACAAGAGCATTGCCAGATAGGAAATCACACACTTGCAATAGATTATATTATAAACTGGTTAAATGAAAAGTATAAATTTTACTGCACTTAACAGCGGATAAATGGTTCGCTTTGGCTCACTCAAACCTACTTCGTGGGCTTCTTTTATGTATAAGGTACAATAAATTGATCCAGTGCGCCCAAGAAAATTGATCCGCTCCCGAGATAAATTTCTTCCAAAAAATGAGATAATGAGTTCAATCATTTTGACGCTGTTAACTATTAATGATGAAAGATAACAAAGCAGAGAGAATCTATTTTACATTTCTTGTAAAGATCATGCATGAAGACGAAGCCATTCATGTATGGAAAGATGTTGGAGAACTTCTTCATGGGAGGTAAAAATATGAAAAGCAAATTAAAATGTACCAAGTGTGGCCATGAATTTGTGTATGAGTGGATACCCGGTGCATCTTTTACAAGCATAAGATTTGGAAAGAAGAGATACATGCGATGCCCGAAATGTCATAAATGGTCTTGGTTCAATGTGTGGGATACGAAAATTAGTGAGAAAAAATAAATGAGCGGTTAAATTGAATTGGAAATGATATTATGCAAATCTCAGTTTTACTTTTTCTTTTCGCCATTGCATTGGTCCCTACTGCCTCTGTGGTCATATATCTTCGTATAAGAAATAAAAAATTACTCGCAATTGTAGGTTTGGGTGCATTTGCATGGCTTGTCGCTCTCATCAGGAGTGCTATACTTCAACCCACTTACCTTTTTATTGGATCTCCTCAACCTCCACCGATATGGTTCATAGGCTTTAGTGCAGTCTTAGCGGGAATCTTTGAGGAGGGTTTTCGATACAAATTCCTAAAATCCTTTGTTGAGGAGAGGACATGGCTTAATGGCGTTGCTTTTGGGTTGGGTGCGGCTTTCCTTGAAATCCTGTTGATATATTGCATTCCGATAATCAAGATTTTGATCATGGCTCAAGAATCGCTTAACTTTTTAGATATGCTTCCTGGAGCAGTTGAACGTAATCTAGCGGTATTGATTCATGTAGGATGTGCTTTATTAGTAATGCATAGCCTGAGGAATCGTTGGATACTTGGCATTGCTGTGTTTTTCCATTCTATTGTAGATTTCGTTGTGCCTACTATAGGATATTATTCATCTTTGACTACATGGCAAGTGGAATCTATAGTGGCGATATTTGCTGGAGTAGCTTTGGTTATTGTGTACTTAGAAAAAATATTCTTGAGCAAACTATTAGTGTAAAAAGTCAAGATATACAATCTCATCCTCAACAACATATCGTAGTTTGTTTTCGAAATAAGAACTACCTATTCCCGCCAGCTAATGCTACCTTCGGCTGTCGCCTTATTCAAAAAAGCGAAAAGACATTGCAAAGTATGCAATTTTGCTCTTCTCCAATCGCTTTACCGGAGGGAACTTTATGTCACGCAAAACCTTTGCAAACTTGCGATCGGTTCAGAAAGATCTTCGGCAGTTCAGAATGATAGCTTAGGTTATATAGAATATTTGAGTACTTGACGTTAATTTTAATTATATGGTATATTATAAAGTAGACTTGTATGGTATAATATAATTTACTTAAAATGAATTCAGCAAGTAGAATTAAAAATCACTCTTACAGGATACCCTCACTTATTGATTTGCATAATAATGTAGACCAATTTAGTAGTGTAACATTGGTTTTCTAATTACCAAATATCATGGATAGATATAGTGTAAAAAGCAAAGTTAAAAAAATCACAATCAAACAATATAGGCAATCATACAGCTCATTAGAGCATTAAGCCAGAGAGAAAATTGCGTAAGAGTTTAGGACTTTTCGAAAAAGACGTAAACGGCATTACAATCTCAATTAACAACAACAGCTTTTGGGGGGGTAATCAGTGAAATATTTAATCGCTCTTAGACCTTTTTCATTTATAGCTACATTCATTCCTGTAACTGTAGGAGCATTGATTGCGCAACAATATTCTTCTTTTTCTCTGTGGTTGTACCTGATTTCGTTGGTAGCAGCCATTTGTGTTCATGCTGGTGTGAATACAAGTAATGATTATTTTGATTACAAAAACGGTGTCGACAGGCCTGATACTTTAGGCTCAAGTGGTTTATTGGTTAAAAAGGTAATCTCCCTAAAAGAAATAATGATCATCAGTCTTGTGATGTTCTCCACCGGGATTGCTCTTGGATTCTTGTTGGTAAGTTATACTGGTTTTAACCTGTTGTGGTTTGGGTTGATTGGAATTATTGGTGGTTATTTTTACACGGCAAAACCTTTGAATCTGAAATATAGAGGATTCGGTTTGCCGCTTGTTTTTTTACTAATGGGCCCTTTTATGGTAATGGGGGCAGAGTATGTTCAAGCGCGTCGCCTAAGTTTATCAGGACTGATTGTGTCAATTCCAATTGGCATAGCCACAGTGCTGATTCTTTTGGCAAACGAAATTCGGGACACTCAAGATGATCGCAAAGTTGGATTGAAGTCGCTTCCAATATTGATAGGAGATTTAGCAGGTACACGACTTTACTTGTTCTTGGTACTTTTACAGTATCTAATGACAGCTATTTTGATATTTACAAACGTTCTCTCACGACTCAGTTGGCTTTCACTTTTTGCTCTTCCGGTGTATTTGGCAGTTTACCATCAACTTAGTGGCAAAGCTTACAAGAAATTTTCACCGGAAGATATTAGCGGTACGGATAAGAAAACAGCAATGGCAGAAATGATCTTTGGAGCAAGTTTGATAATTGGTCTTTTGTGAGGTGACAATCTAATGGAGCTTTTGTTTTTGAGGGCAAAGGAACATAAAAAGATTTCTTTTATAGCATTGTGGATTTTGATAGTGGCTGCTTTTGTGGGATTTTATGTGGTATTTAATACTCACTTTTTAAACTTTTGGTGGAATCTCTCTTCTGTGATAGTAGTTCTCGCTTTGTTGGGAATTTTAAGTCGGGGCGACATAGCCTGGAAGGTAAACAGATACGAGGCTGCAACTTTTATTTGGGTAAGCTTTGCTACTTACTTTCTTTTCTGGATTCTCAATTTCATTGCTTCTTTCTCAACGTTGTTTCGAAACGATATCAAGAATGTCTATACTCTTGGCAATGGGTTAAGTAGATGGGAAATAGCCATTTTCATTGTTGTGATAGCTATCGCTGAAGAACTTTTTTGGAGAGGATTCGTGACCAAAGCGTTTTTGGAGAGAACAGGAATCATAGTGTCATTATTTGTACCTGCTCTCATTTATGGCGCTGTGCATATTGCAACAGGTAATATTGCTTTAATGCTTAGCGCATTCATTCTTGGGCTGATTTGGGGAGCCATGTATATCCTAACTGGGAATGTCGCGGTTTCAATGTATTCTCATATCATCTGGGATCTTCTCATATTCATTGTTTTCCCTTTGAAATAGTGAAAAAGAGATGATAAGATGAAAAAAAATTCTATTGTTGATTTTTTTAAAATTTTATTTGTAGAAGTTCCTTCAATGCTTTTCAACATTGTAAGAATTTTGATGGGTGTGGTCGCACGTTACGGGAAGACAGGGGAAAAAATAGGCTTTTTCGTTGTAGGCGGTGTTGTGATCATTGGTGTACTACTTGTAATTGGTATTGAAGGTAGTTCCACAAACGCTTTTTGCTTGCAATGTCATCCTTATTTAGCCAAAGAGTTTTATGAAAGTCCCCATGGAAAAGCAGGTGTAACATGTGCAGATTGTCATATCCCTAAAAACATAGTTGGATTTACGAAAGTTAAACTTGGAGGATTACGTGAAACATGGATATATCTAACACAGCCTCACCCTACAACTTACAAAGACTGGTACGATCACTATAAAGTTAAATGGGAAAAGCTCGCTTACAAAGACAATCTCACTGAAAGTGCGTGCCTACAATGCCATGGTGCAGGCAAAGAATATCCTTATATGAAAGTAAAATTTGAAGGAATAAATATACATGAAGCACTTAAAGTAAAAGAAAAGGGGCTTTCGTGCTTTGATTGTCATTACAACTTTGTTCATGGATACCTTGGCTGGAGGGAGAAAATGAAATGAAGTCGTTCTTGAGGCTCTTTAGATCTATAAAATTGGCAATTGTTTTGATGATTTTAATAGCCACAGTAGCTGGCATAGGCACACTCATACCTCAAAATAACGAGCAAGCTTTTTACATCAGTCATTATGCTGGAATTGGAAAGTTAATCATCGTTTTTGGGCTCGATCACTACAGCCATTCTATCTTATTTGGAATATTATTATCTTTATTTTTCCTCAATGTGCTTGTTTGTGCGCTTTCAAGGATAGTAAAAACTTGGCCAGCTTTGTTCTCAAAGAACATAAGCACTTCTCGATTCGATCATGAGCTACCAATCGATTTTGCGCTTATCAAGAAAGAACTAAGAAAAATGGGTTTTAAATTAAGAAAATCCGGAGATAGCGTGCTCGCAACGCGTGGAATAATATCAAAACTTGGTCCGGATATCATACACGTAGGAATTTTGATGGCCATTATTGGAGGAATGGTCGTTGGTTTAACAACTACTCAGAAGACATTTTTTATGCAACCAGGTGATGTTGAACAAATAGGTACTCTTCATATAAAACTCATAGACTTTAAATTTCTTACCTATCCTAATGGTCAACCCAAAGACTGGATCTCCGTCGTTCAGGTAAGTGGCAAAAAAACAACGTACACAAAAAACATCACAGTTAACAATCCTTTAAACCTTGGCAATGGAAATTTGCTGTATCAAAGTTCTTATGATAAAAATTGGGATATAAAGTTGAAATTCAAAGGTTTAAATTATGAATATGAAGGACCAGCTGCGACCTCTATTAAATATGGTGGCTATACCATATATATTAGTGAGTTTATTCCGGACTTCAGGATTTCAGGCAATAATCAGGTCATTTCCGTCAGTGATGAACCGAAAAATCCTGCAATTTACGTAGAATATCAAAAAGACGGCAAACGGGTCGGAAGACAGTGGGTCTTTTCCAAATTTGATTTTCCAACAGATCCTAAAGATTTCCCGATAAAAGCTTCGATAGAAGGTTTCACTTCACATTTAACAACAGGGTTAATGTTAGTTCACTCAGAGGGTGACTGGTTAATATTCATTGCTCTCACACTTATTTCCATAGGAGTTCTTGCCACAATAACAAAAAGCTATGCAAAGATCATCATAAAACCTCACAATAACGGAACCCTTGTGAGAGTACTATTTGCAAAAGAAAAAGAGGAAATAACAAAAAAGATAACATCGCTAACTGTTGATCGTAAGACTCCAAAATAATCGTTTCCTCCTTAACATTTTTATGAGAGGTGAAGAAGAATGAACAGTGCCTTTTTCTACTCAGGAGCATTTTTTATCTATTTACTGGCTTTGATTGTAGAGCTGTTTTCCCTTTTATCAAAAAAAAGCTTTTTCCACAAGATTGGGATGTACACGTTATTCATCGGCTTCTTATTTCAAACACCTGGTCTGATTTTAAGAGGCATAGAGATGAATTTCATTCCGATAACAAATGTTTATGAAGCCGTCACTTTCGTAGCGTGGATAGGCGCCGTTGTGGTGTTTTATATGTATAAAACTCACAAAATCCCAGCAAGCGTTGGGTTTATCTCAACTGCGGTTCTTGTTGGTTTTTACGCAGTTTCATCTTCACCTCTGGTATCTCCAGAAATAGCGCCACCAGTTCCGATATTGCGAAGTTATTGGTTGGTACTTCACATTTCTTTTGCCTTTCTTGGTGAGGTCTTTTTCATCGTTTCGTTTGCCGCTGCACTCGCTTATTTGTTTTCAAAAACAAAAGAAAAGCGCGCCAGAATGGATGATCTCACTTACAAGACGATATTGATAGGTTTCCCGTTTTTTACTCTTGGTGCACTTGTTTTTGGTGCCATTTGGGCAAAATTCGCTTGGGGAAGATTTTGGAGCTGGGATCCTAAAGAGAGCTGGAGCCTTATAACATGGCTGTTCTATGCCGGGTATCTTCACTCAAGATATGTACTCAAATGGAAAGGAAAGAAAAGTATCATATTAGCTTTAGTAGCTTTTGCCGCGATGATATTTACCTTTTTTGGAGTCGACTTTCTTGGTGGTTTGCACAGCACGGAGGTGAGATGAAATGAATGTTGTTATATGTATAAAGCAAATTCCCGACACCACAAATGTCAGGATTGATCGTAAAACAAATAACCTCGTTAGAGAAGGGGTACCTTCGATCATCAATGCAGATGATTTAAGGGCTTTAGAGCTTGGTGCGAAGTTCAAAGAGGAATTTGGCGCGAAAATTTATGTCATAACGATGGGTCCTCCACAAGCAAAAGAGGCGTTGAAGGATGCTATTGCTTTCGGATTAGATGAAGCCATTTTGATCAGTGACAGAGTTTTTGCCGGATCAGATACGTTGGCGACTACTTATGTCTTATCACAAAGTATAAAAAAAATAGAAGAAGAAACAGGGCATGTAGATCTTGTTCTTACCGGAAAACAAGCCGCAGATGGGGATACAGGACAGGTGGGCCCGGGAATAGCAACACGACTCAACTTTGCGCTTGGTGCATATATAATGAAATTAGATGAAATCGATCTTAAAAACCAAGTAATATCAGCAATCCGAAGACTTGATAGAGGCTTTGAAAAAGTAAAGATCAAGATGCCAGCTTTGTTAACTATCATGTCAGATATAAATGAGCCTCGCTATCCAGATCTTCCAAATTTAATACACTCGATAAAGTATGAACCACGAGTTTGGAATTATAAAGACATAGATGCAGATTCAAAAAAATGTGGCTTTTTCGGTTCTCCAACTCAAGTTGTAAGAGCAAATATTCCTCCCGCAAGAAAAGGTGGCGATATAGTCTCCAAAAACGATGATCCAAACATTGCTGCTGACAAATTAATAGAAGCTCTCAAAAAGTTCAAGAACGCGAGATTAATAGAAACTTTGAGGCCACTTATTGAAGGTGACTTATGATGGAAAACAAGAGAATTTTTGTTTTAGTTGAAGTTGTCAACGATCAGCCACACCCTGTTTCTTGGGAACTTATAGGTAAAGCCAGAGAAATCGCTTCAAAACTCGAAGGAAGTGAAGTTTGGGGAATAGTACTTGGAAAAGATCGAGATCAAATATGTAATGAAGCTATTTATAGAGGGGCAAATAAAGTCTTATACGTAAAAGGCGAAGACTTGAATGATTACATAAACTATAAGTATAGGAAAGCAATTGTAGAAATGGTCAGAAAATATAAACCATGGGCATTCTTAGTTGGTGCTACGTTAGAGGGCAGAGAACTTGCAGGAACGATCGCGACAGAACTGAAAACAGGTTTAACTGCTGACTGTACCGGTCTGGATATCATACCAGATAAGGAACTTTTGGAAATGACGCGCCCAACATTTGGTGGAAATCTTATGGCCACTATAATGTGCCCAGAACACTTGCCTCAAATGGCAACAATTCGACCAGGTGTAATGCGTGAAATGCCTCCAGATAAATCTCGAACTGGTGAAATCATAGTCGAGGACTACACTTTACCTTCTTTAGAACCTCTGATAGAAGTACTCGAGCGCACCCCAGTAACAAGCAAAGTTAATTTGCAGTATGCTCCCGTTGTGGTTTCAGGCGGCAAAGGGGTTGGTGGGCCTGAGGGATTTAAACAGTTGAGAGAACTGGCAAATCTTCTTGGTGGAGAAATAGGAGCCTCAAGAGCCGCTGTCAAGCAGGGTTGGATATCGGATGAGTATCAAGTTGGACAAACCGGTAAAACTATACATCCGGTGATTTATATAGCTTGTGGTATTTCCGGTGCTATCCAGCATCTTGTAGGAATGAAAGAATCCAACATCATAATTGCAATAAATACCGATGAAAATGCTCCTATCTTTGGAATTTCGGATATTGGCATAGTTGGAGATCTCAATAAAGTTGTTCCAGCCTTAACTCAAAAGCTAAAGGCTTTATTGAGCAAGCCTAAAGCGGGGTGAGATGCGATCATGAAGATTGAATTCGACGTCGTTGTCATAGGCGCTGGCCCTTCAGGCCTATCAGCCGCCTATGTACTTGCTAAAAAAGGGTTGAAAGTGGCAGTCATTGAAAAAGGTGAATACCCAGGTTCAAAGAGTGTTATGGGCGGTGTTTTGTATATGAATCCATTAAAAGAATTGATCCCAAATGTCGTTCAATTGCTCAAAGAATCCAAAGCTGTTGAAAGAAATGTCATAGAGCAGAATATGTGGTTGGTAAATGAAAACAGCGTTTTAAAAATTGGCCATAGAAACCAAAAGTGGAAAGAAAAGCCGAACGCTTTCACAGTGTTAAGAGCTAATTTTGATAGATGGTTTGCCAAACAAGTTGAAGCAGCTGGAGCACTTGTGATACCAAAAACAAAGGTCGAGGATTTCATTAAAAATGGTGATGGAAAAATAGTGGGTGTCAAAACTACGCGTCCTGAAGGAGATGTGTACTGCAAAGCAGTGGTGGTATCAGAAGGTGTAAATCCCTTACTTACCATGAAAGCAGGACTAAGAAAAAAAGATATAGGTGCCAAAGATGTTGCCATCGCCGTGAAAGAGATTGTAGATGTTCCAGAAGCGGTTGTGAATAATCTTTTCAAGGTTGAGGGAGATTTTGGAGCAACCATCGAAATATTGGGAAGTTGGTCAGAAGGAATGGTTGGAATTGGATTTTTGTACGCCAACAGAGACTCCATTTCCATCGGTTGTGGAGTGCTAATTGAAGACCTAAGAAGAAAAAAAGTCAAGCCTTACGAACTCCTGGAGAATATGAAAAATCATCCAGCCATTGCTGATCTTCTTGGTGATTATCGAAATACGACAAAAGAATATTTGGCCCATCTTATACCTGAAGGAGGCTACTACGCAATGCCAAAAGTTTACGGAGATCGAATACTTGTTTGCGGAGATGCAGCAATGCTTGTTAACTCTGTACACAGGGAAGGTTCAAATCACGCGATAACTTCCGGAAGATTGGCTGGTGAAACGTTGCTTGAAGCATTTGAAAAGGGGGATTTCTCGGAAAAGACGTTGAAGAGCTACTATGACAGGCTTAATGATTCTTTCATCATCAAGGATCTGTACAAGTACAAAGATCTCACAGGCACCATTGAGAAAAATCGACACTTCATCGAAATCTATCCAGATATGTTGAACAATGCTGCCACAAAATTTTTAGATGTTGATGGAACACCAAAGGGAGAAGAGCAACTTGAGATTCTCAAAATGATAAGAGAAAATAGAAGCTTAGGCGGATTAACCCTTGACGCTTTAAAATTGTGGAACTCTGTGAGGTGATACTATGACAAGAATCGAAGACAAGCTCTTTTTGAATCGTTACCGTACAGATGAAAAGAATTCGCATCTTAAGATAAATGATGAGGAAATCTGTGCCAAAAAGTGCGAGGATCGTCCATGTATTAACGGTTGCCCCGCAGATGTTTACGACTGGGATGGCCAGCACATGGAGATCAGATATGAAGGTTGTCTTGAATGTGGCACTTGCAGAATTATATGCCCCTTCGAAAATATTGACTGGAACTATCCTAATGGTAATTACGGCATTCTCTATAAATTTGGGTGAGGTGATTTTTGTGATAAAGCTTGACAGAAAAAAGATGCCATACGTAAACACTGAAGGAACTGTCTTATGTAGCTCTTGCAGGGAAAGTTATGAAATTACTCAACGTCAAAAGTTGCACTCTATAATCGTTACCGAGTGTCCTCACTGTGGGCATCAGAATATAAACGTTTTTACGAATAGTATTAAATTTGTCGATGAAGTCCTGGAAAAAATAGAAGTGTTGAAGAAAGAACTTTTGGAATTACGTCAATCTTTGGAGATAGAGTTTAGCGAAGGAGCCTTTTTAGACAATTATCCTGAAGCTTTCCAAAGGGAAAGAGAAGAAATTCAGAATCCAAAACCCAAATTGCTATAAAGTATGTGGTGATCCAATTCAAAACACAGAAGAAGTTAGGAAAGGATCACAGAAGGGGCACCATGTGGAAGGGAGGTGAAAAGAATGAAAAAAAAGCTGCTGTTGATTTTACCAATTTTGGGAGCTGCTTTGGTTCTGTTTCTCGTCTTTTCAAGCTCAACCCTGGTTTTTGCACAAAATAACGGAAAAGTAGATCCGCTACTTCATGCAAGTCAAAGAGGATGCGCATCCTGCCATCGTGTAGTAAAAGAAAAAGGTGTAATTCACGATTACACACTCTACAATGAGGTTAAAGAAAAAGTTCCGGATCACCCGGCAATAGATAAGAAAAAGGCCGACACACAAGGCGTTCTTTACTGCTTGATCTGTCATGATAATATGGGAACCAAATCTTTCAGAAACATCATTCATCCAATTCATTTCTTTAGTTCTATATTCACTCAAAAACTCCATGGAAATTGTTTCTCCTGTCATGACATATCAAGCAAAGGCCAATTCGTGCTTTGGGACGAAGTAAAAGGCAAATACGGTGTGCACTAAACTACCTATCCCCGCTTTTTATAAGCGGGGATAGTTCTTAACTACTTAAAGTTTCAAGATCAAATTTGTTTTAAAGAAAACACTTCATCTAAGTAATTTGAAAGCCATGGATAGCTTTTTGCCATATCATTTACCGATGAATTCAAACGCCGGAAAGATTCTTCCACACATTTTGACTCTTCAATTATTCCAACGATCTCTTTAATGTTTTTGGTTTTAACAGCTTTTTCAAGAAGTTTTGGAGTTTTACAATTTTCTTTCATCACAAGCAGTGGAAAAGAAATTACTCCATTTTCCACATCTTTAAAAGTGTCATTTTCAAAAGCCGCTGCCGAATTTGAAAGATCGAGGATATCATCCATAACTTGGTAAAGCGTCCCTATTTTCTTTCCTATATCGTAAAATCTTTCAACTTTCACCTTTGCCAAAAATGCAGGTACAGAAGCTGCAAGACCAAACAGTTCACCTGTTTTTCCACTTGCTATGCTGAAGTATTCCTCCCAGTTCATATCAAAATTGAATGTATTCTCATATTCAATTATTTCAGCGTTTGCCATATTCACAAGAGTATCAGCAAAAGCATTGTTCAAGTCTTCTATTCCGTATTTCTTTATAACCTTAAAAGCCAAAACCATTAAAAGATCTCCAACAGACACAGCGGTCTTGTTTCCGACGATCCTTCTCAAACTTGCTCTACCCCTTCTGATCTTTGCTTCATCTATCACATCGTCATGTAAAAGGGAGGCAAGATGTATCAATTCCACCGCTACCATTCCGTCAAGAACTTTTTCTGGTTTCACCCCAAGATGCTTAGCAACCACAAAAGAGAGCTTAGGACGCAGCATCTTTCCACCCAAAGGAATGTGTTCAATTATCGAACTCATTGACGGAATTTCTCTTAAAATTTCTTCAATTTGCTCTCGTACTTCCAAAAAATTCATGTGACGCTCCTTTTTTACGGTATGTATACTCGATACACTTCAAAATTGAAGTCCAAAAAGTAATCATCGGCGATGACATTGCCTTGCAGGAGCCTCCGCAGCGTAGCGAGGACAGATCCGAAAGACAATTGTCAGAGCCATCAACACTTAT
>Ga0256840_1003630_pt1 | contig 12294 bp, 8 predicted proteins | sample 355202metaG_FD_185969 | JGI IMG/M metagenome (GOLD analysis project Ga0256840, IMG submission 185969) | Hydrothermal vent microbial communities from Mid Atlantic Ridge, Atlantic Ocean - 355-202 | ecosystem: Environmental > Aquatic > Marine > Hydrothermal vents | place: Atlantic Ocean: Mid...
CAGCAGGAATGCAAATATGGGATAGTAAGCCTGCCAGAAGGCTGCGGCAAGGCCGCTTGCAAAGAGTGGTATGATATAAAACAGCAACCTCCTCCGGTTCCTCCTACCAGACGAGAGCGCGAGGCTCACACCAAACAAACTCACACTGTACCAGAAGAGCATATAATTGTCGCCCCTGTAGTACCCTGCCATCGAGCGGAAAACGTGCCCGAAAAGCACGGCTAGGAACAGTGAAGATAAAAACGCTTCCGCCCTACCGTACAACCTCAAAACGGCCAGATAAAGGAAGAGCACCGTTAGAACGCCAAATATAACGGGGGTTACCCTGAAGGAGTTGTAGAGGGAGACTCCAAATACTGACAGGATCCTATAAACGTAGGCCGGTGTCATCCAGAGACCCAGGGGATGAAAATGCCCAATCTGCATCCCCCATGGACCAAAGGCATAGGGGAAGAAGTTCACCCAGCCGTGGGTCAGTCCGTACCGGACGTAGGCCAGATGAAAGTAGGGGTCGTAACCTAGGAGGTACCCGAAGCGCATGGGCAGGAGCCTGATGGCGGTCGCTATCGTAAGCAGGAGGGGAACCGCGTACCTGGGCCTTGCAACGGATTCCGCGAAACGGGAGAGTTTCCTGCCCAGTTCATCTTCATTCATTTAAACGCCCCCTATTTTCTACGACTTGATGGTAATCCTGAGATAAAAGCCTTGCGGATGCCGCACTTTTTTGTACAGGGACAAAGCGGGGTTCAGTCCCCCCTCTGTATCTTCGCGTGTCCCCCGACGAGACTTTTCTTCAGTTCGAGGTTTCTTATCTCACACTTCTCATCGATTATAGAGCGCCATATCGTTGAATTCCGGATGACAGTCTTCCCGAAGATTATCGAGTCACTTATGTCGGAGTTCTCTATCAGGCAGCCCTCCCCTATGTAGGCGTATGGGCCGATTATTGAACGACCAATGATTTTAGAGCCCTGCTTTATAACCACTGGAGGAATTACTTTGGCGTAGGAACCTATATGAATATCCTCCACGTGATTCTCCTTCAGCAGGGTCTTCAGAGCCTCAAGATAACTGTCTGCACTGCCGATGTCGTACCAGTACTCGTCGAAGCGATACGCGTGCACGGCAGCACCGCCCCTTACTAGCCACTCCAGGAAGTAGCCGGGGGCGTCCTTGTTCCCATCCCCAAGATAATCGTCGATCAGCTCCACCGTTTTGGCTGGGAGGGCGTACACCCCCGTACTTATAAGGGTGGACTCCGTCCTGAGAGGTTTCTCCTGGAACTCCACCACCCTATCCCCATCCAGCACAACAACACCGTAGCGTCTTGCCAGCTCCGGGTCGCCAACGTCGTACACGGCTATCAGAGGGTTCCCGTTGTAGTGTTTCAGGAAGTCCTGCAGATCAAAGGAGAATATGTTGTCCCCCGCTATCACAAGGTAATCATCCAAACCCAGCTCATCGACGGCCCTCTTCAGCGCCCCAACGGTCCCGAGCTTCTCCTCCTCATGCAGGGTGTCCTCAACCACCAGCCCGACACCATACCTATCAGCGTACGGCCTGAAGTGAGCCTCAAAGAACCTGTTCGTCGATATGTGCGTTTCCAGTCCGAGCCCCTTAACGTTCTCCATTATGTAATCCAGAATTGTCCTATTCCCCACCGGCAGGAGCGCCTTTGGATGATCCTTGGTGACAGGCCACAGTCTAGTAGCGTAGCCGCCGGCCATTATCAGTACCTTCACAATCATCACCATCGTCCTTTGATTAACATGTTACTTTCCACGTAGAAGAAGCTTTAAAGTGTTTTGCATTACCGCCTGTGGTGATATTGAAGTGAAGATTCTCATCACCGGCGGTGCAGGCTTTATAGGCTCCCACTTGGTGGACAGGTTGATGCTCCATGGCCATGAAGTCAGGGTTCTCGACGACCTGAGTGCGGGAAGCACAGAGAACATCGAACGCTGGCTTGATAATGAGCGCTTTGAGTTCGTAAGGGGCGACATGAGGGACCCCGATGTTTCCGAAGAGGCGGTCGAAGGAATGGAAGCCGTTTTTCACCTGGCCGCCAACCCGGAGGTTAGAATTGGTTCCCAGAGCCCGGAACTCCTATACGAAACCAACGTCGGAGTAACCCACAACCTCCTAGAAGCGGTCAAGGGTTCGGACGTCAAGTACCTGGTCTTCACAAGCTCATCGACGATCTACGGTGAGGCGGACGTTATCCCAACCCCCGAGGACTACGCCCCGCTCGAACCAATAAGCGTCTACGGTGGGGCGAAACTGGCAGCAGAGGCTTTAATCAGCGGCTATGCCCACACCTTCGGGTTCAGGGCCCTGATCTTCCGCCTAGCTAACATAATAGGGGAGCGCTCCAACCACGGGGTCATCTACGACTTCATAAACAAGCTCAGGAAGAACCCGGAGGAGCTTGAGATACTCGGCGACGGCACCCAGAGGAAGAGCTACCTCCACGTGAGCGACACCGTTGAGGGTATGCTCCACATCTTCGAGCACTTCAGGGGGAGCGATAAGACGGTGGACTTCTACAACCTCGGCAACGACGACTGGGTAACCGTTCTGGAGATAGCGGAGATAGTGAGTAATGAAATGGGACTCAGTCCTGAGTTCAACTTCACCGGAGGCGTCGATGGGGGCCGCGGCTGGAAAGGAGACGTCAAGTTCATGCGCCTTGACATCAAGAAGGCAAAGAACACAGGCTGGAGACCGGGGCTAAGCAGCTACGGGGCCGTCTCAAGAACCGTCAGGGAACTCCTTTGAACCCCTCCTCCCCCTCCTAGCTCACCTCTCACAGCGTCGAACCTCTCTCAAAGCTCTTTGGATAAGCCCTTTGAAACTGCACACAAATCTTCCGCCAGAAATGGCCGTTGTGGTGGGCCCGCGGGGCTTCGAACCCCGGACCTCCCGCTTATCAGGCGGGCGCTCTGACCAGGCTGAGCCACGGGCCCAAGAGAATTCTGGTGCCCGGGCCGGGATTTGAACCCGGGTCGCGGGATCGAGAGTCCCGCATGATTGACCGGGCTACACCACCCGGGCGCGTCCAATACCATAGAACCGAGGTCGCTTTAAAAAGTTTTCGGTTACTTCTCTCCAAGCTCCCCTTCGATGGTCTCAATCTCCGCATCAAGCACCCCACGAATCTTCTTCAGCAATTCAAGGTACTCCAGTATAGTTTCCCGGCTCATCCTCCTTTCGTACCCGTGACTCTCGAGTTTATCCTTCAGAGCCTCATGGTACTCAAGGGCGGTGTACAGCACCCTCAATGCAAGGTCATTTGACTTTTTAAGGTACTCCCAGCCCTTCCCGGTTAAACTGTACTTGACACGACGCACCCTACCTCTGTAATCCTCTCTCGGCTCAATTAGGCCCTCCTCAACCATCTTGTTGAGTATCGTGTACAGGTTGCTGTGGCTGGGCTTCCAGAGACCGACCGCAAGCCTCTCAAGCTCCTTTAGAATCTCGTAGCCGTGAGCCTCGCCCTTAAGCCCCACGATGACAAGAATTATGTCCTTAAGGGGCACCGTGAACAGTCCCTTTATTATCCTCCTCTCAACATCCTTTCCCATACCAACACCTCTAAACACGTATCTGTCCACAACTCTTTTAAACCCTTTCTCTTGAAGACATGTCGTAATAAGACATGTCATTAAAAAGAATGTCGTTGGTATTCATGTCGAAAAACGTCCTAAGGTGATGAAGATGGCTTGGAATGAATGGATAGCAAAGCACGCAAAACTCGTGGTCGCTGTGTGGATAGCGGCGATAATACTGGCGACTCCACTGGCCGCCAGGCTGAACAACGTCACGAACTACAGCATGAACCAGTTCCTGCCAAAGGACGTCGAGTCCGTCAAGGTGATGAACTCCCTCAGCGAGCAGTTCCCAGAGTTCGCCGGCAGCGAAAACCAGACCTACCTGCTGATAGACGGCATAAACGTAAACGACGAAAGGGCTAGGAACGATTACTACAGGTTCAAGGCCTCGGCCACAAGGTACGGTTACAACTTCACCTCCTACTACGACGCGCTGGACCTCCTCACAAACAAATCCTACGAGGTCGCACTCAACATCACCAAACTGACGGCCAACCTCACAGGCCAGCTTTACGAGAGCACGGTCGAGATGAACCGGACGTACGGCACACTGCTCAACAACCTCACGGAACTCGACAGAAGCGTGGAGTCCACCAGAGAGGCCATTAAAACAGCCGCCGAGGCCTACCTAAACCTCACCACCAACCTCAGCGAGGCCTACACCAGAATGATGATGCTCAGAAGCGCCCTGAACACGACCGATGCCGCCTACGTGGAGCTCAACAGGAACCTCACCGAGACATACGACATGCTGAGGAACGTAAACTCCACCATGTACAGGATCAACGCGGGATTATACACCCTCAACTCCACCTACGGGAAGGCCTACCTTGGCAGCATAGCCGTCTACCGCGCCCTTGAAGGAGAAGGAGCCTACTCCTCTGGATCACTCTCCCCCGATACAGCAGAGGCCATCGCAAACTCCCTGAACGTAACCCCACAGTTCGTTTACACAGTCTTCAACGCTACATACCCAGTTTATTCGGCGTACGGGGCCCAGGGAATAACCGATGCCCTCCTGGCGAACGTTACGAGGGGAATTGTCCTGGCTGGAGTGAACGACACGACCGAGAAGGAACTGGCCGAGGCCTACTCCTACGCCTTTTACCTGGGCGTCAAAAACACAGACGAGGAGCTTGGGAGCTACCATGCCATTGAGAGCATGCCGGAGAGGGTAATGGAGTCCACCGTTGGTAAAATAGCCTCCTCCGCCCTGGAGAACACCCCCAGGGTCGTACTCACCAGCGGTCAATCAATAAACCTCCCCGGATTCGGAAGGGTTGAGCCGGAACTCCTCGCAGAGGTCATCAACGCTTCTATAACGCTGGGCCCGAACCCCTCCCCTGAAAAAGTTGAATGGACAACCTCAGAATTCGCCCTCTCCTACATACGCTCCATCATGCCCAACAGCCCACTCCTGTCCCTATCCGACCCGAAAGAAGTCCTGCTCATCCTCCTCCGCAACGGCCCCACCAGGAAGCTTGAGGCAAGCCTTCTACGGGCCGGGGCTCTGAAGATGGCAGACAACGAAACCGCCCCCGTAGTGCCCCTGATCGTGAACGTCACAATGAACGCAGACCCCAGCGCCTCCGGAGTTCTCAGCACCAACAGCACCGCCCTTGAAGACGCCACCGTGAGTGCCATGGAGAGGATCATGGCGTCGAGAGGGATCTCACTGAGTGAAGAAGCCCTGAAGGCACTGTACGAAAGCGGCGGTAGCGTGGACTCAATAGGCAAAATAGCCGAGAACCTGATACGGTCAAAGCTCGTTGAGACGCTGAGGAACAGGAGGGTCCCAGAACCGGAGAGAACCGCGGACGCGATAGTTAATGCCGCTCTCAAAGACCCACAGGGAATAGCCAACGGCACCGCGCTGGAGAACACCACCGTCAATATCGTCGTAAGCCTCGCACCCTCCAACATGACTTCTCTGGGCGACGTGGTTAGACGCCTCTACGAAGGGGAGAGCGTTGAGGCCGTTGCCGGCGACCTCTTCCTCCAGGGGGTTCAAGAGAAACTGAAGAGCGAGGACATCCCGGCGGCCGTCAGGGACAGAATAATGGACACGGCCAAGCTCATCCCCGACGAGTACCCTCTGACCCAGGCCGAGGTGGAAAAGCTCGTCCGTGAAGACTCAATGGGCCTCATCTCCCGGGAACTATCCAAAAATCAGTTCACAAAGAACGTCAACGCGAGCCTCGTCGTGAACATAGGCATGAAGTTCAGGGGGCATCCCTACGCGATAACAAAGAACGACGTAAAACCAGTTGCCGACGCGATATACGGAAAGCTCTACTCAACCGCAGAACCCTTCATAAGCATGCTGAAGAGCAAGGACAACCGGACCCTCATGATAATCTTCGTCCCCAAGGGACTTCCCCATGAGAACGATATCGAAAAAGCCTCCCACGCTCAGTACGACAACGCCATCGGTGCTAAAAAGCTTGCCCTTGAAACATTCGGCAGGGACTACAGCGGCGTAAAGGCCTACGTCACCGGAACACCGGTTCAGACCTACGAGGCCATCAAGTACGGAAAGGAGGACAACGACAAGACCACCAAGTTCAGCGTCCTGGGTGCCTTCCTCGTCCTGCTGGCACTCATGGGGGCAGCCCTCCTCGCGACGATACTGCCCTTCACGGGCGTCGCCACCGCAACCCTAACCTCCCTTGGGGTCCTCTACCTGCTGGCAAAGGGCGACCTGGTGAACATAGGCAGCTGGGCCCAGATGCTGACCGTAACCACCGCCCTCGGCCTCGGCATAGACTACTCGACCTACTACGTCCACCGCTTCAAGGAGTTCATCGCTGAGGGCTACGACCATGAAAAAGCGGCCTCTGAAGCCCTTAGAAGGGCAAAAGATGCCGTCCTCGCCAGTGCTTCAACGGACATCATAGCCTTCGCCTCCTTCGTCCTCGCATACGAGTTCCCGATATTCAAAACAATAGGACTGATAGCCCCACTGGCCGTTATAATAGTCCTCATAGCCTCCCTAACCTTAATCCCCGCAATAACCGTACTAATAGGCGACAAACCGATCTTCTGGTGGCCCAGACACATCAAACACGTCCAGAACATCAACATCCACGAGAGAAGCAAGATAGCCGAATGGGTGACCAAACACGCCAAAGTCGTTGCCCTAGTGTTCCTGCTGATAGCGATTCCAGCCGCTTACAACTTCGCCAACTTCAACGGAACCCACGACGTCAAGCTCTTCATCCCCAAAGACAGCGAAACCTACCACTTCCTCAACATAGCCGACGAGAAGGTCGGGGCCGGCGTCACCTCACCCACCTACGTCATCGTGGACCTCGGTCACCCGGTGACCAACTCAGACCTCAAGACCATAGAAAAACTGAGCAAAGACATAGCCTCGATTAACGGCGTCGAGCACGTCTTCTCCCCAGCAATGCCCTACGGAACCCACGTGGACAACATGAGCATTGATACAGTAAAACAGCTTGGAGGGGACAAGTACATCTCCACCGATGATCACAAAATCCTCATAGAAGTCATAGGGAAGTATTCAGCCACCGACGACCGCTCAAAGGACATGGTAAAGGACATCAGGCACTACCTCAAGAAAGAGGAGGCCGAAGGAGTTATCAAAAGTGGAAAAGTCGGCGGAAACACGGCCCTGGCCCTCGACCTCAGCAACCTCATCAACAACGTCTTCTGGCACAGGATATTCCCGGTTGCCCTGCTGCTCATGTTCCTCTCCCTAGTCCCAACCCTCAAAGGACTCCCAGCAGTGCTCTCCACAATGGCCACCATAGCCACGGGCGTCCTCCTCAGCATCTGGCTCTCAAGCTGGCTCTTCGAGAAAGTCTTCAACCAGAGTGTCATGTGGTTCCTGCCCATGATGGTGTTCATAGTCCTCATGGGGGTCGGCATAGACTACAACAGCTTCTACCTGGTGAAGGCCAGGGACGAGTTCGAGAGGAGAAGCCCGAGGGACGCACTCATAGTCGCCGCCGGAACCATGGACACCCTCGTTATAGGCCTCGCGGCCGTCCTGGCAACCACCTACGGGGCCCTCATGACCGGCGCCAGCTGGGGCATCAGGGAGATAGGCTTCGCCCTAGCTGTTGGAGTTTTACTGACGAGCTTCGCCGCCGTTTACTTCCTGGGCCCCGCCCTTATGGAACTGGCGGGAGACAAAGCCTGGTGGCCCCTTCACAGGGTTGAAAAGAAATGACCAATTTCCTTTTCTCTTTTGTTTCAGGAACTCCCCAGAAGACCAGCATGGAAAGATTTATAAGCCAACTCCAGCAATGCCCCCCAGTGGAAAAACCACCTTTCTCGGAGGTGTTAGCAGTGGAGATGAAGTTAGAGGTACCCGTATGCACATCATGTGGAAAGGAGATAACCCCAAGAGAGCACGCCACTCACTTCGTCTGCCCCAACTGCGGCGAGGAGATAATCTGGCGCTGCGAATCCTGCAGAGTTCTCAGCGTGCCCTACAAGTGCCCCAAGTGCGGCTGGGAAGGACCATGAATCAGGAGGTGAAAAAATGAGCGACTTCAACCTCGTTGGCGTCATTAAAGTCATGCCCACCGACCCCGGAGTCAACCTCGACGAACTCGAAGGAAAGCTGAAAGAAACCCTCCCTGAGAAATTCGGCCTCGCCAAAGTTGAGCGCGAGCCGATAGCCTTCGGCCTCGTAGCCCTCAAGTTCTACGTCCTCGGGAGGGATGAGGAAGGCTACTCCTACGACGAGGTTGCCGATCTCTTTAGAGGGGTCGAGAACGTCGAGAGCGCGGAAGTTGAGACCGTTTCCAGGATTTGAACCCTTCCCTTTTCTCCTTAATATCCACCAACTTAAATTGCGACGGCCACACAAGAAATTAAAAGAAATGCACCTTACATTCTCAATTCAAGACTCAGCTTCGGCTTCCTCCACCCATCCAGAATCTCCCTCAACTCCTCGTTCTCGACCCTTGAGTAGAGGTCATCAAACCTCCCCTTTGCGTCTTCATCCCCACCCTTCCACCGGGCCAGCTCACCGACTGCCTTGAAGAAGTACTTGGTGTCATCCTCAAAGAGCTCCGCGAAGATGCCCACATTATCCGCGACAACGCTATAAGCCCCCTCGTTAAACAACCCCTCTATAAAGTCCGTAAGCGTGTCGAAGACAAGCCCAAACAGCTCATCACTGTCCTCCAGGGCCTTGAGAAGCGCGTCCCTGATGGCTAGGAACGCCTTCCTGTAATCCTCCCGACCAGCCCACACCTCGGCCTCTATGAGTTTGGCGTTGGCCTCCACCTCGTTATCACGCGGGCTCTTGTAGATTTCCCTGAGGAACGCCTCGGCCTCGTCGTAGTTCCCGAGTTCGTAGTGAAAATGCGCCAAATCCAGGTAACTTATAAGCAGGTTCCTCCCGTCACCGATCCTCTCGAATATCTCCCTGGCCCGTTCCATGAGCTTCAGGGCCTCCCCGTAGTCCCCAAGCTCGTCTCGCACTATCGCCATGTTGGCCAGCGTGAGACCTATCTCCTTCTCGTTTCCGAGGCCCTCCTCAAGCTCAAGAAGGGCCTTATATGTCTCCAGAGCCTTCTCAGGCATGCCGAAGTGGTCGTAGGCATCCGCCAGGTAGTAGAGGGCAGTTGCATGCTCCTCAGGGTCATTCCTCCTGCGCTCCGCCAGCTCCCGGTAGAGCTCAATGCCGCTCTCCACATCGTCGAGGTGCGCGTAAACATGCGCTATCTCGTGTGCCAGCTCGTAGGGATCGTCGCAGTCAACGACGGCCTCCTTAAGCCTCTCCAGCTCCTTCCTCAGTGTCTCCTCATCCTCGATGCCCTCGATGTAATCGTCAAAAAGCTCAAGCAGCTTCTCACAGTCCTTCTCGCTCAAAGCCTTCTCCCACTCCTTTCCGAGCTCCGTTTTCCATCACCTGATTCCGGTTCGCCGGACGGGTTAAAAAGGTATGGTCCCGTCTTACCGGTTTAAACTTAAACTTTACGTTACACACCTACCGTTTTAAAAAGCGTTAAAAATTCCCGCTTTGATTTCTGTATGGTAATACTAATAGTCAGATTAGTAGCACGATTGGTGGTGAAATTGATGAAAAGTGGCAAAAAGATCCCGGCACTGCTCCTGCTTTTGGTTTTAGTTTTCAGCGTGTTCAGCGCCGGTTGTATAGGTGAAAAAACAACCACAACTCCATCTACAACCACTCTCAAGCCAACCCAAAATGCTCAGGAACAAACGGCTTCCCCAACAACCGCCAGCAGATCCGGATATCCTATAACCATAACAGATTTCGCAGGAAGGAAGGTCACGATAGAAAAGCCGCCTGAGAGGGTTATCGTGCTGAGCAGCTACTGGGCAGAGATACTATCCATCCTCGGCGTTCAGAACAGAATAGTCGGTATAGGGAAGTACATCCCCTATGATCCCCACGTCCCGGAGGATGTGAGGAGCAAACCTGCTGTCGGCAGCAACTTCAAAGGCCTGAACTGGGAAACGGTTGCCGGCCTCAAACCCGATCTCATAATAATTGACTGGTACGGTGGAAAATATGCCGATGCCAGTACCATAAAGAAGGCCAAAGAGCTCGGCATTCCCGTTATAGCACTTACAGCAAAAAGCGTTGAGGATAACATCAAGGTTGTTGAGCTCTTAGGAAAAGTTTTCGGAAGAGAAAAGAAAGCTGAAGAACTCGCAAGCTGGATGAAGGAAAAGCTGAACGAGGTTAAAGAGATAGCGGGCCAGATTCCAGCAGACAGGAAAAAGAACGTTCTCCTCATAAGCGCCCCAAAAGACATAAACGGTCCTATAAGTGTGTATGCAAACGGTAGTGCATGGGCAAGCATAGTCCAGCTTGTGGGTGCTCACAACCTGGCTTTTGACAAAAACTTTAATACACCATGGCCAAAACTTGATCTTGAGAAGATCATCGCCTACTGGGGAGACAAAGCCGATGTCATAATCCTCACTTCATTCAGTAAAGAAAGGCTTGAAAAGGCGATAAACGGTATCAGAAATGATCCGAGATGGAGGGCAATAAAAGCGGTTAAAGAAGGCCACGTCTATGGGATTTTAGCGGGTTCCAAAGGATTCCTGGACTGGGGACCAAGGATAACAGTCGGCGTTTATCAGATGGCTAACATCATCTATCCCGAATATTATCCGGACTGGAAGCCGGTGGCAAAAGAGCTGTTTGAGAACTTCTACGGGGTTAAATACAACGCTCCGGTAACAGTAATGGATTCAATGGGCAGAAAGGTAACCTTTGAAAAGCCGCCTGAGAGGGTTATCGTGCTGAGCAGCTACTGGGCAGAGGTCATGCACTGTCTCGGACTCGACGACAAAATTGTTGGAATCGATAAGTACACTCCCAAAGACCAGTTTCTGCCAGAAAACATCAGGAAAAAACCCGTCGTCGGGACAACCTGGGAAAAAGCCATCAACTGGGAAACCGTGGCCGGCCTCAAACCCGATTTAATCCTGATGGGGCGCTGGAAGGGAGGCTTTACCAAGGGTGAGCAGGATGTTATTGAGAGATCTAAAGAACTTGGGATCAAGGTTCTTGCATTTGGAATTCCGGACTCCAATGCAACCGGAACAGAAATGCCCTATGAGAACATCAGGATAATAAGAGTGCTTGGAAAAGTCTTTGATAAGGAGAAGAGGGCTGAAGAACTGGCGAGCTTCCTGGAGAAGTACTACAACGAAGCTTTGGGCATAGCGAGCAGGATACCCGCCGATAAAAAGAAGAACGTTCTCGTAGTCTATGGATCATCCATAACAGGGAAATACGCAACGGGAGAAATAAGCATAGCATACAGGGGCTCGGCATACGCTCAAACCGCGGAGCTTGTGGGAGCGCACAACGTTGCGTTCGACTACAACTTCTCAACCCAGTATCCAAAGTTTGACCTCGAAAAGCTCATGGCATACTTCGGGAACAAGACAGACGTTTTAATAGTGGTTGATTGGGACGCAGAGAGGCTCAGTGAAGCTGTGGAAAAGATAAAGAGCGACCCGAGATGGCAGCAGATCAAAGCCGTTAAAGACGGCCATGTCGTTGGGATACTGGTGAGCTCATGGTCGAGAAACGCGGCAGCCCTCTACGGACCCAGATTTGTGACCGGAATCTATGCCTTCGGCCATGCAATTTATCCCGGGTACTACCCTGACTGGAAGCCAATATATCAGGAGCTCATCAAGAGATTCTACGGCATGGAGGGTTAATCGATGAACATGAAGATGAAAAGGCTCCTCTTCCTTTTTCTTTTAATTTCCCCCGTCTTTTCCCTGCTCATAAGCCTGTGTATAGGGTCTTATCGCATTCCGCTTCCCGCAATTATCAACATGCTCCTGATCAAAACCACACAGCTTGCCTCCACGGCCCTGACCAAGATAACCCTCGGAAGATTAAATCTTGATATTCAAAATCACTATCCGGACGTTTATCGCGTAATTCTGTTTGAGATAAGACTTCCCCGGGTCCTCCTAGCCATGATGGTGGGCTCGGCTTTGGCGGTCTCCGGGGCAGTCCTGCAGGCAATATTTAGAAATCCCCTCGTTAACAGCTATATTTTAGGGATTTCATCAGGGGCCGCCTTTGGAGCTGCCCTGGCAATAGGATTCTCCCTCGGTCTGGGCGTTACCCCCTTAGCGTTTGCTTTTGCCCTGCTCGCCGTGTTTTTGACAACGTCCCTCGCGAAGATGGGGGGCA
>Ga0256840_1003631_pt1 | contig 12285 bp, 10 predicted proteins | sample 355202metaG_FD_185969 | JGI IMG/M metagenome (GOLD analysis project Ga0256840, IMG submission 185969) | Hydrothermal vent microbial communities from Mid Atlantic Ridge, Atlantic Ocean - 355-202 | ecosystem: Environmental > Aquatic > Marine > Hydrothermal vents | place: Atlantic Ocean: Mid...
AAAACCATTGACGAATATTGGTGATTTTAGGCGGGTTAAACGTCCTGCAAAATTACCGGTGGTATTAACAGAACATGAGGTTCGATTAGTACTGAAATTTATTGAGCCAAAATACAAGCTGATGGCGGGTTTGCTTTATGGCTCTGGTTTGCGCCGAATTGAGCTGCATCGTTTGCGAATCAATGATGTTGATCTAGATTTAAAGCAGATAAGAGTCTGGAATGGCAAAGGGTATAAGCACAATACCGCAAGCGGATGCTTTTTACATGACATATAACAGTTTGTTAGATAGCAGCAGTCTAACTCGACTTTCTCAGCATCCAACAATAGTGTGATTTTTCCTATACTTCAATGAAGTATAAATAGTCTTTAATACTCAAGGGCAGATTCAATTGATATGACGTATTAACCACTCAATACCCCTACAGATTTTCTCAAATTCAATAATCAGCTACTCTTATTAACACGCTTCGTATAAAATCCGCCATCACCTTTCAATAGCGGCATAACACAATGACTGAACTCACAGTAGTAACTCATAACGGTAATTTTCATGCGGATGATGTTTTTAGCATCGCTGCGCTTAGGCTTGCTTTACCCGCTTTTAAGCTGGTTCGTACCCGTGATGTAGCGCTTATTGCTGAGGCTGATATTGTGTTGGATGTGGGTGGTGAATATAATGCTGATGCGGGTCGTTTTGATCATCACCAACGTGGTGGCGCGGGAGAGCGTGAAAATGGCATCCCTTATTCTTCGTTTGGTTTGATTTGGCAGAAGTATGGTTTAGAGATATGCGCTGGTAATCAAAGTGTGGCGAATGCTGTTGATGCGGGTTTGGTTTCGACCATTGATGCTGATGATTGTGGTTATGGTGAAAGAGCTGAGGGTATTAGCTTAAGCCGAACTATTTCTATGTTTAACCCTACTTGGCAAGAAGAGAGTGATTTTGATGCGGGTTTTGATGAGGCGGTGGAGTTTGCAACGCGCTTGTTAACGCGGTTTATAGCGTCTGCCAATGGCGGCATTAGTGCTAAGTCGATTGTTTCTAAAGCCATTGAGAATGCCGATGACCCACGCGTTATTGTGTTAGAAAAATATATCCCGTGGAAAAAAACGATTCTCAAGCAATCTGAGGATGCCTTGTATGTGCTTTACCCTTCACAGACGGGTCAATGGAGAATTCAAACTGTCCCAGTTGAACAAGGCTCGTTCGATAACAGAAAACCACTGCCGCAAAAGTGGGCTGGGCTATCTGGCGCAGAACTTATTGAGGCGACGGGTATTGATGATGCTATGTTCTGTCACAATGGCTTATTTATTGCGGGTGCAGAATCATTTGAAAGTACCATGAAGATGGCGGAACTTGCGCTAGAAGCCTGACCGAGAACTGATTAGCAGCAGTTAGATTTCATCAATCGGGTCTGGACAATATTGCCGTCTGCGGCAATTACCGCACTGCTCGCCAAGGTAGAGTGAATCAACCCACGCCATTAGCTCCGCCACTTGTTTTTGGTCGTCAAACCAGAAGCCCGCTTCAAAATTTCGTTTGTCTTTGTGTTTAGCGCCAAGCCCTGCTCCAGTTAAATTAGCGCTGCCAACAAATGCTCCTATCCCGTCAATGATAATCGCTTTGGTGTGGACGCGAGGGCATAAAATACGCTCGAAAATTTCGCTGTTAAACAACTCGGGGTAATCATCAAAATGTTGTCTAAAGCGAGGGCCTGGCTCTTTTGCATGTATCAATCTCACGCCTACCCCTTTTTCAACAAGACGTGACAACAACGCTAACAACGGTTCGAAGCCATAGCCTGTGTCTAGGTGTAAGTCTTTAATATCAGCGGTCACTATCCACACAAAGCGCCGTGCTTCTGGCAAGCGCTGTACCATGACTTCATCAAAAATGTCGCGATTTAGTAAGAGTTGGTGCATGGCTTAATCATATCAGGTCTACGGCTATGCTGATGGCTTATAGCTCAAACTTAAGGGCTTTATTCACCTAACACACAGGTTTCATGCGTCTCTAGCCAAAGCGGGTATTTAAACATTGCCCTTGAAAACAAGCGACTTTGCAGATGATAGCTTAACCAGCAACGCAGTTTGGAATATTGATCTTCTGCAAACACGGGTTTGTTGACTCTGGAAAACTGCCGAATAAAAGGTAGTAGCGCATAATCCAGCAAGCTGGGAGTAGCACCCATTAAAAATTTATGTTGCGCTAAACGATTTTCTAAACTTTGTACAAATGGCTCGCACTCAAGACGACAAGCTTCTAGATCATCACCATGAAAGCGCTTTGCGCGTTTGTATTTTTCTAGACTGGGTTTAAACTCAGTATCATTTCTGTCGATTATAGACAACATTTCAGGCAAGGCATCTGGATCATGTTTGTAAAGTAAATTATCTGGATCATTACAATTTAGCGCCCATAACATCACATCTAAGCTTTCATCAATCACCTTTTGTTCATCAAGAATCAATACAGGAACCGTTCCCTTGGGGGATGCTTGTAACATTTCACTGGGCTTGTCTTTCATGGTAATGGCACGAATTTGAACAACTTGTTGTGCCAATAAAATCGCTAACCGCGCGCGCATTGCATAGGGGCAATTTTGTAAAGAGTACAAAATGGGGAGGTTTACATAAGCTTGATTTTCTCTGATCATATACTGCCCTGCCGATGATCATATAGAGTGATTAGAATAATAGGCAACATCAAAATACCAAATCCTAGCACGATAGGAGTAACAGAATCATTATAATAATTCCCGATAAATGCCGCTATAACTATCGCTATTAAGGTACTAAATGAACCAATAATAGAAGCTGCAACCCCCGCCACATGCCCAAGCTCTTCCATTGCTAAACTATGCATATTGCCAAATAAAATACCGAAACAAAAATAAGCAACACTCGCGTAAAGCATAAAGCTCCAAAATGAGACATTTGAATCACTCAACAAGATAAATGTTAAATAACCACCAGAAATGACAAACAAGAGTAATGAGGCCCTAATCACTAGCCAGTGCATCCCCAGTTTTTCAACGACACGTGAGTTTACATAGGCTGAGAACATCATCACCACTGCCAGCGCCCCAAAGTACAGCGGGAAGCGTTCCCCTAGCTGAAAGTGCTCCTGAAATACCTGCTGTGCGGTGCTCAGGTAAGCCAGCACAGCGCCAAAAGTCAGTCCTTCCGTCAGCGTAAATAAGACCGCACGCCTATTTTCTAAGACTTCTTGAATAGATGACAGCGTTTGCTTAAAAGAAAAGGGAACACGTTGGTTTAGCGGTAATGTTTCAGGAAGGCGAATGGCAAGCCATGTTAAAGCAAATAAACCAAAAAGGATAAGCATCACAAAAATGCCTTGCCAGTTCGTCAGTAACATGATGCTTTGCCCAAGCAGCGGCGCAACCGTTGGCACCAGCATAAACACCATCATAATTAACGACATGACCTCTGCCATACCCCGACCTTTGTACAAATCACGGGTAATCGCGGTGGGGATCACTTGCGGCCCCGCAGCGCCGAACCCTTGTAAAACACGACCGAGCAATAACATGCTAAAACTCGTCGCAAAAATAGCGACTAAAGTGCCTATAAAAAAAATTCCAAAACCAGCATAAATAGGACGTTTACGCCCAAAACTATCCGAGGCAACACCAAATACCACCACCCCGAGTGCAAAACCTAGAAAAATAGAAGTGACAATATATTGACGATCATTACCCTTGCTTACACCAAATTCGGTACTTATTGATGACAGTGCAGGCAAGATAGAATCTATTGATAATGCATCGACAGCCACCAGCAGGCTCATCATAAAAATGAATTCAAAGCGTGATACGGTGTTTGTTTTTTGGGTCATGATTGAACTAATCGTTAGTAATCTCATCCTATATGAACGATATTTTATTCACATGCAAGAAATAACTTATGTGAATAAAAAACAGGCAATAAAACTACCGCCAGTCCGTAATTTTTAAATGTTTATCGTTAATTTTGTCGTTTTGATAAAGAGCAATGAATACCAAATAATCTGGTGGTAAAGTTTACGTAAATTCATCAAGGACGACAGTAACATGAAATTAAAACCATTATTTAAGCTTTCAATATTATCTTTATCCATGCTCTTTTTAGTCGCCTGTGGTGGTGGCTCAACTGGCGGCGGCGAAGCTGGCGGAAACGATATAGACAACCCAACACCTATCAAGTATGGCAATAACGCCACCGGCATCCACCAGTTTGGATTGGGAAGCGATAGTTCGGTTTATATGTACCGGTTAACTACAGAAGGTAAACAAAAAACGATACATGCGTTTACACAGAGTACAACAACAGGGACTATGCAAACCGCTGGCAGATTCAACACCCATAGTTCAGAGTTAGATGATGAGACATTTTATATTTATGATATTTTTAATGGTACAGACTTGGACCCCGATCATGACGGAAAGAAAAATTCTTATGGCATTCCCGGTAGAAAGATAAAGGCTGTAGTAAAGGGTGTATGGCTAAAACAATTAAAAGGAAAGCCTTTTCGTGTTACCCCCCTGCTTAACTATATTACTCTCGAAAATAATGACGCTATAAAAAATTATATAGGCTTAGAAGAAGCACTTAACAAAAGTGCTAAAGAATACTTAAAAAGTGACATCAACGGCGATGGTGAGATTAATATGCTTGATGTCATCACTTACAACCCCATTACAGATAGAAAACATACGAAAGACAGTTATAACTATTCGATCAGACATTGGTTTTCCATAAATAATGCAATTTCACCCATAGATTTGTTTTACCCAAAATCTGCTATAAAAAAATATGCGAAAGAAGGCGGGAAAATACTTAGCAATAAACAGATACTCTCTGCTGACAAAAAACACCTCTACTATGTAACAAAAACAGGGTTTTATATACTGGATGTGAGTGACTCTTACCATAAAGCCCCACTAGCGGGAAAAATTGAGATGCCATTTGAGGATAATTTGTTAGCCTACTCACCTATGGTGCTCACGAAAGATCGAAAGCATGTGTTGTTTATAATTGCAGGAAAAGGCCTTTATGTTATTAATGTTGAAAATCCAAACACCCCAAGACTAGTAACCCTTTACACGAGTCATAGAGGCTCTAACATAAAAGAATACAACTCTATTGTACTTTCTTATAATTCTAAGAAAGCATATCTTGTTTCAAATATTTACAATGATACAAACGAAAACCAAAGAGGAATTGATATTTTAGATATTAGTAACCTTTCTAAGATTCACAAAGTAGGCACTATTGACTACACCTCTACAAAAGAGGAGAGCGCCGATGTCATACTAGCTAGAAGTAGCAAAGTGGGTGATGATACTAAAGTGTATTTATGGTTTTCAAATAATCATTTGACGAACGAAAGGGTAGAAACATACGATATTACTAATCCTACCCACCCCAAAAGACTAGACAGTGAAACCACACACAACAAACAAAGTAATTATCTAATAAGATTTATAATGGAGTTTTTTCATAATACGGACTACAGGCAAGTCGTAAAAACAAAGCCTCTCACCTATTACCCATTGATTGATATAAACAATGGACAGCTTAGAATATATAAAGTGAATAAAGAATTTACAAAAGCCCCATAACGAAAGAGCTGGCCTGCCAGTTAAAAACTGGCAGGATTCTTTGCCCAAACGAACAGCGCTACAATTAACACCAGCTGTGCTCATCATAAAAATGAATTCAAAGTAATTCGTATGAGTAAAAATAGCTAATAAATTCTTCAAGGACGACAGTAACATGAAACTAAAACCATTATTTCAACTTTCAATATTATCTTTATCCATGCTCTTTTTGGTCGCCTGTGGTGGTGGCTCAACTGGTGGCGGGCAAGGCGGTGGAGCATCAAGTGGGGTAAAAAAACAAGCATCACAAGACGAGGTTAAAAGAGCGCTCCGCAATGTTAACAATCCAGCAGATAAAGAAACATCCGTTTTAGGTAAGAGAATTGCAGAAACAAAAGGCGATATTAGTTATGGCTTACCTGGTGGCATCGACAGCATGGTATTTGCGTTAACACCCTACGAACAAGGTTTTAAAGTTTTCTTTCATTCATTGTTAAGCGACCGACCAAAAGATGATCAAGAACATGTCTGTGACGAAGGTTTTGTGGTTCAAAATGGCAATGTGTTCTCGATGGGTCGAATCGCTGATAACCAAAATGAATTTGCAAATGATAATAGCAGCGAAGCCCCCTATTTGTATAAAGGCTATATAGAGAGTGGTGTCACTGACAGCTGTAGCCACTACAATAAAGATACCGTTTGGGTTGTAAGTGCTGATTACATTGAAGGCTTTAATCCATTACAACCTTATACTTTTATCCTTACTGGTGTGTCATCTGTTCACTATGATGACTTGGGCATGATCGATATAAGTATCAATGGTAAAAAAGATAAGACTAAAACAAACTTAAAATACCTAGGAGAAAAGCGAGGAGAAAGCGTTACAAAAACGGGCTACAAGCGTGGCTACCCCTCTAAAGAGTTCGCCTTTAATGCCACCATTACACCTTATGACAAAGGCTTTAGAGTTTTTGTACCCAGAAATGATTCTCAAATGTGTTTTTCTATAGATAGTGATGTTTATCAAGATGGTGCTAGGTATGAAATAGGTATTATTTCGGACTCATGGTACTCATATTTTGCAACTGCTAATAACGATAATGCCGGCTATGTGGAAAGCGGATTCTATAACTCGTGCTCTGAATTACCCGTAGACACAACGTATGTTGTCAAAGCGTCAAACGTAGGCTTTAACCCAAAAAGGCCCTATACCGTAAAGTTGGGTGGTGTGAAAAAAGACCCTTTTACAGATACAAGGCAAAGACAAGCTTTTGAAATTAAACCCAGTAAATAACGAGCAATTATTTACATAAAATTTGTACTTAAACGTTGGACCACATAATGCAAAACATGAAAATTCAAACAATTGTTTTTAGCCTAATATTACTTAGTGTAACTGCCTGTGGTGGCGCTAGTGATGGCAGAATGGAACCTGAAAGCTCAGGATCAGGTAATGGTGGCAATAACAGCAACGGACAATCCACACCACTAAACACCTGTCGAGAGGCTGATGGGATACCCATTAACATTGATGCATTAAAGAGAAAAATAAATAATAACGAAGATGTAACCCAAGTAAACACCTGCGCCATTACCAGTATGAATTCGCTATTTTTCGGTAATGAAACCTTCAACCAAGATATTAGTAACTGGAATGTCGGCGCAGTCACCAATATGACCCATATGTTTTGGGGCGCAAAGTCTTTCAATCAAGATATTAGTCGATGGGATGTGTCGCAGGTAAGAGATATGTCATACCTATTTCGTAGTGCATCCTCGTTTAACCAATACATAGGTAACTGGAATGTATCAAACGTTACCGATATGTCGATGATGTTTTATGACGCATTCGCCTTTAATCAACCGATAGGCTCCTGGGATGTATCGCATGTTGAAGATATGACATATATGTTTGCAAGTGCTAGTGCTTTCAATCAAGAGATAGGAAGCTGGGATGTAAACCATGTAGAACAAATGCCCTATATGTTTAATAGCGCAGCCTCGTTTAACCGGTTTTTACGCGAGTGGAATGTACGGCATGTGGTTAATGCTTTGGATTTTTATAGAGGCTCGGCATTAGAAGAAAACAATCTACCTATTTTTAATACTGGGGTTAAGTTTAGATAAACACCTCCAATAAACTCAACGAATAAAGACTTTTTCACGACATAGATGACGTACGAAAGTCCCTGCTATTTACAGAGTGAAGAAGATTTAAAATGAAAAAACTTATAGTACTATTGGCTACTTTATTTTTATTAGTAAGCTGCGGAAGCGGTGGCTCAGGCACTGCGGGATCAGGAGGCAGTGGAAATCTACAAATACTAGGTTGGATAAAAGCACCCGATGTAAGAGATATAGTCCTATCACCCGATGAAACTAAGGCATACGTATCTGTGTTTGACCGATATGATCACTTTGATGATAAGTTTAATGATCCAGGGCTAAGAGTGATTGATATTACTCAAGCAAGTAATCCGCGTATTACCGCTGTTTTACCTATACAAAATGAACACCAAACACAGTCATTAACCCAGCCAGAGGACATGGTAATATCGCCTGATGGTAAAACACTTTATATTATTTGGCATTACGCCTTAGGGTTAATAACGTATAACTTAGAAAATAAAATCTATACCATCCAAGAACATGACGCACCTTATGTGGGTGGGGGAAATAGCCTTGCAATTTCTTCTGATGGAAAAAAGATATTTACGACAGCACGTAGCAATGGTGGAGAATATGGCTATTTACTCCTAAAGGGCATTCGTGAGAATAAAAATATCTATGATATTAGTAGTTTATATATTCCATCTGAAAATTCGAGTTCTTCTGATGTTGAGATTTCAAAAGACAATAAAACCGCCTATGTGATTGATAGTAAGTTTGGCTTAAGCATAATTGATGTCAGTGATGATCAAAATCCAAAGCTCCTAAGCTCGCAAACGCTTCTCGATCCAAAAGAGATAGCCGTATCATCAGATGGCAAAACAGCATTTATTACAAGCTTTGTAGATGGAGTTGAAATATTCGATATAAGCAATAGAAAACAGCCTAAAAAACTGTCAACCATTCATATTAAAGCTTGGGATGGAGACAAGGTAGGTAGCTGGGATGTCATATTATCTAAAGACAATAGCAAACTCTATGTGGCAGCGGGTGGTCATGGACTAAGAGTATATGATGTTAAAGATCCAAAGAACCCCGCTCTACTTGCATCAAGGGTTCTTGATATAGAAGAGTTTGCGCCATACGCATCTGATTTAAATGATATAGCACTTTCAAAAGATGAAACAAAAATCTATGGCGGCACAGGGCTAGGCTTTGTTGTTATTGATGTGAGAGGTTTTTAAACAAAAGCTATACAGTTCAAACTGATCAACACCCTATTATAACTATAACTACAAGCCTTGACTATATTGTGCATTGGTTGACAAGGTAACAGTACGGCTAAGCTGATCGGCTACTTGCTGCATTGCTTCGTTACCATTGGCGCTTAACAACCTCTCAAATTGTTTGATCAAATCAGCTTTATCGTGCTCTTGCTTAGAGCCTGCGCCAATATTGGTAAGGTCGATAAAGAACTCGTCAAATAAATCGCCTAAATCTCTCACAATTTCAGCGTTTAAAAACTGTTCGTGGTTGTAGATGCTGGGGTAGCCACCGCGTTGTTTATCGACCGCAAACTTTACGCCTTTCACATTGGTTATGGTGGTTTCTTTTTTGCATTTCAGCATACAGCCATCTTCGATACTCGGTTTGTTACAGCCAACCGTTTGCTGAAAAAAGCACTGCCGAGAGGTCATCATTAAGATCGGATGATAGATGCTGTACAATAATTTAAAGTTCCCAGGGCGGGCAATTTTTTTGATTTGTATGCGGTTGATCTCGTTAGAAATAAACGCTCCTGCGCAGTTTAATTCTTCTTGCAAAGTTAATAAGGCATAGGAGTTAGTGGTATTTAGGAATGGGCCGGCGACCCATTCGATACCTCTTTCAACAGCTGCAAAGGCTACACCGGTATTGTTACTAACGATACGCACGGGTCGAATTGCATCTAATAAACGTACGGACTCATCATAATCTTTACCGATGAGTACCGCAGGAAACCACGGAATAAGTTGCGGATGCCGTTTAAAAATATCGATATGTTTATTGCAATCTTTCTTCCAACTCTCGGGCAATTTAAAGTAAACATCAGCATCCGTTAAATCACATAAAGTAACGTCTTTTTCATCAGCAATAAGTATTGATAAAGAATGCTTAGAGTCCTTTTTAGGGTGATGTTTCAACGCTGGCACGTCTATAGCCGCTTGTAAATCAACCTCGTTATTTAACAAGTAAGCGGCTTGGTTTTTTAGGGCCGTTAGCTCTTTAAAGGGGATGCTCAAATCATCCCCAAGCTCGCTGCAGTCAAAGCCCACAATACGATAATCATTGCTAGCAAGGTTTTTAAAACGTTTTTCGATTACGGCTTGGCTGATTGGCAACTCTTTTGTGGCCCGTAAGTAAGACTCACTGCATAGAGTATGAATGCGGGTATCCGCTTTATCACCTACGGCTAGGGTTAAGTTTAAAGGCTTATTTAGCTGACCAGAAACACTTATCTGTAACGGCTGTTTGGCGACACTGAGGTATTTTATTTTGTTGTTTAGCTCTTCACCAAGTTGATCTTTTTTTACAAATAAATCATCTTTTACTTCTTGGATTTGAATCACTGTTTTGGCATTACTGCTTTCTACCGCATGTTCAATACTGTGATCACGCGGATTGTCGATGAACATATCCTTAGTCAGGTTACCTTGCAAAAATGAATTGGTGAAGTCACGGTTAAATACGCGGTGCAGGTTTGAATCATCTGTGATTAACTTGCCCGACTCAACAAAGCGGTCAATTGACTTTCGCCACGTGTCCGTCACGGTATAAACATAGTGGGCATTTTTAATGCGCCCTTCAATTTTTAAAGAATCAACCTGCGCATCCACTAACTGCGGTAAATCAAAATAAGCCGAATTATCTTTTAAATTAAGCGGAAAACGATTACCCGCGGGGGTTATCTCGTATTCATCACGACACGCCTGACTGCAACTACCGCGATTACCCGAGTTACCCACGCTCACCGAGCTAGAATAACACTGCCCCGAGAACGCAATACACAAAGCGCCATGCACAAAGACTTCGGTAAGCACATCATACTCATGCGCTAGTGCTGATAATGATTTGATCTCATCAATATTGAGTTCACGCGATAAGTTAAGCCGCGATGCGCCAATTTTTGCCAAGAACTTAATCTGCCCTTCGTTATGCGTGGTGAGCTGGGTTGAGGCATGAATATCAAGCGCTGGAAAAAACTTTTTCACCAAATTAAACACCCCAAGGTCTTGCACAATAATGCCATCAAGCCCTGTGTTAACTAGTTTGTTAAGTAACTTAATTAGGGTGGGTAGTTCTTGCTCTAAGATCACCACGTTGATGGTTAAAAATACCTCACAGTTGTACTTGTGCGCAAGGCGAATAACACCCGTTAACTCATCAAATGAAAGATTAGAAGCACGGTTACGCGCATTGAATTTATCCAGCCCACAGTAAACCGCATTAGCACCTGCAATCACTGCCGCTTTAATCGCCTCAACATCACCGCCGGGGGCTAATAATTCAATTTTTCTCGTCATCGTTTTTGTGCTCATGTTTATTTTGCGGACTTACCTCAGCATGGATTTTAGCGCTATAAAGAAACTATCGCTATGGTCATGATGTTAAATAACATATTATCCTCTGGCTAATAACCTTCTGCAGCAACTCTAATCCTTCAAACAAACTCATGAACGAATCTACCCTTATAATTTTTTTGTTTGCAATCGCTATCGGCGCCTACGTTCAAACCGTCACAGGTTTTGCTATGGGATTGATTATTATGGGGATTACTGCCTCATTACAACTAATGCCAATATCATTTATTGCTGCTGTCATTAGCTTAACAGGCTTAACTAATGTGACGTTAGCCGTTTACAAAAATCATGATCACATTCATTGGCAAGTAGTTCGCACAATAATGACTGGTTTCGTACCAGCGGTGCTAGCAGGGATTTTTTTACTTTATTATCTAGATAAAGCCTCAACACAGTTACTCCAACTGATTTTGGGCATAGTCATTATGCTAGGCGGCGTGTTATTAATCCTAAAACCTCACCCCAATCCCAAAAAGCCATCGCCCTACTTTTCATTTTTAGCTGGCACAGCCTCTGGGCTTATGGGCGGCTTATTTAGCACCAGCGCACCGCCATTAATATTTTATTTGTACAAACAACAACTCACTATTAAAGAAATTCGTAACACGCTGTTGATGATATTTATGATCGGCTCGCTGATGCGTATTACCACCATTAGTATACAGGGGAATATTACAAAAGAGATTTTACTGTTTGCGCTATTTAGCTTGCCCATCGTATTTTTATTTACTTGGTTAGGCAAAAAATACCCGCCAGCACTCAGCGATATTAATATGCGCAGAGCAGCTTTTGGCTTGTTGATTATTCTGGGAGTTTCTACGACACTGACCGCTTGGTGATTGACTTATGGAGACCCTGATCAAGTCCAATTATATTTAGCTTGCCAAATCTGCCGATATTTTCCACGAAGATCGGCGCAATAGAGTGACTATTACGACTCACTTCAT
>Ga0256840_1003632_pt1 | contig 12284 bp, 9 predicted proteins | sample 355202metaG_FD_185969 | JGI IMG/M metagenome (GOLD analysis project Ga0256840, IMG submission 185969) | Hydrothermal vent microbial communities from Mid Atlantic Ridge, Atlantic Ocean - 355-202 | ecosystem: Environmental > Aquatic > Marine > Hydrothermal vents | place: Atlantic Ocean: Mid...
CCTCTCCTGTCGCCCTATTCCTAAAGCCACTCGCGTTTGTGGACGGGAATTATAGAAAAATCACGCCCCTTTGTCAAGGACTTTTCGGCTAAATTGTTGAATTTGTTCCCTTTCTTGACATTTTTACGGTTTACATGTAAATTTAAGCATTAATAAAGTATATGAACAAATCCTGTTTCAGACTCAATAGCTATACTAATATGCTCATCTTCTCTAAAAAGAGTAATTCTGCACTGCTCTCGTACCAGCATGCTTTTTCCTTTTTTTGTATACATACCGTCAAAAAGTTTTTGGTTATCGTATATAGGTCTACCGTAGTAATCAAAAGCTAAGCGTAATCGGCTAGCAGGCAATTTGCAGCCTCCGGAAAATGTTACATTATCGATGCCGTATTCATGACCAATGTTGAGTTCATTACTGGCTCTGTCTCCATCATATTGCGTAATAAGGTTACCTGAATACCCTCCAGTCAATAGTTTACTGCTGTCTAAAGGGTTAACAGCCACCTCTGAAAGGTCAGGATTACCGGTATGTCCGGCACCGTCTGAAAATATTGTGTACGCCCAGTGCCTGTCGGCTCCCTTTGCTTTCGTAAAAAAAATTTGCCATCGCGCTTTGTACCATTGCGCATCATTGGGGTTAAATTTATTATCAACCATTGCAAGGTGTTGCGTATAACGCAGATGTGAAGCCACCTGATGTGCAGCCTCAGCTAACAGGTCTCTTTGAAACAGTGGCGCCACTCCTGCAGAGAGTACTCCAATAATCACAATCACAATTACTAGTTCCAGCATACTAAAAGCAATACGCATGATCTAATACATCCTAATGTTTTTTGTTTAGAATAATACCAAAATGTTTCGATTTTTGAACTTATGGAGGATGAAGAGTGTATAAAATTTGTGATAATAACTACCTAAAACCGAATGGTTCTAGGTAGTCCGATGTTTTAAAATTTTTCTGCTTCTTGTACATCATATAAAATATCGTCCATTGGATGACGATACATCGGCATAGCCAAACGCTTTTCATCAAGAACATGACCGATAAAACCGATAGAACGCCCGACGATAAAGAAAGCATTCAGTGTACCGGACTCGATAAACTCATTGATCTCGTCTTCAGAGTAGCCCAGAGCGCGCCACATATCGACCATCAAAATACCAATAGTACCATCAACATTAAGAATAAGATTCTCTTTTTTAGATGTTGTCAACTGCTCAACTGTCAACGCATAATCCAGCAGTGGCGTTGCCGGAAAATACTCTTTTGCAAATTTTTTCAGTCCTTCAACTCTTAGATCAGGATTCTTCAGTGATTTGATACGGTGGCCAATACCCGGAATCGGCACCCCTTCTTTTTTCATATAATTTAAAAACGCTTTGGGATCAAGATTATTGTCATCGGCGTATTTGAAATATTTTGCCGCACCGTCAATGGCTCCTCCAAAACGTGGGCCAATGGTCAATAAACCGGTTACCAACGACTCAACAACCGATTTTCCCGCACGTGCTGTCACTTTGGCATTATGAGCACCCGATACTGCCGGTCCGTGATCTGCCACAGTTTTTAAAACAGTTTCAATAAACTGTGTTGCCCATTGCGGATACTGTTTCTTAAACCATAAAAGAGAGATAACATCGCCAATACCTTTACCGGTGTCAGGTGTTGCAACCGAACTAATCGGGAAACCGGCATACGTTGCCTCATCACCTCTGTCATCGGAAATAGTACAGATAAACTGCTTGGAACGTCTAACTTTCGGTACAACATTCAATGCCGGCTCTGCAATGTCTTTAATAATTCCTTCAGCATGCAACTCTTTATATACACCGTTAATGACTTCTGGGAGATCATTAAATGATGCCGGAACATGAATACCGGCTTCCGCCATAGCTTTGTTCTTGTACTCGGCTGTCTCTGTTTCCGCATTGGCAGATGCTCCGGCATGTCCAAACTGAACACCGGAGTCATAGTACTTGGCAATAGTACCGATACACCATGCAATAATCGGTTTTTTGATTTTTCCGGACTTCACAGCCTCAATGACTTTATACTCTTCTGTACCGCCGACTTCTCCAAGAAGAATCATATACTTCACATTTGGATTGTTTTCCATACGAAGCAAATTATCAATAAATACCGAACCTACGAAGCGGTCACCGCCAATAGCGACCCCTTCGGCAATGCCATCGGCATTAATAGAAATAATATTGGAAAGCTCATTAAACAATCCCCCTGAACGTGTAACCAAACCACACGAGCCCGGGCGATGCAACTTAGAGTTAATAATATTATCGATCGTACCACCGATGTTGGCAATTTTAAAAGCACCCGGAACAATGGCACCAACCGTTGCCGGACCGATAACCGTAACATTTTTTTCACGTGCAAAAGCATTCATTCCACGTGCCAATCGTTCGGGAATCCCCTCGGCTGTTATCATAATTGAACTAAATCCGCCAATGTTTAGTGCTTCCATAGTAACATCGTATGCCGTTCGAAATGATGCAAAATTCAGCAGTACATCAGCTTGCGGTTGTGCCGCTTTTGCTTCAGCGGTACTTTTATACAGCGGTACCATAATCTCATCGGCACCCCAAAAAAACTTTTCGAATTTATTGCCGCTGGTCGGAGCTACAATTGCTGCTACTGACGGTGTTTCTCGTTTAATCGTATAATCATAATCGAGCATGCGCTGAATAGCGGTTTTGTTGTTATTCCAAAAAATTGCTTGCGTGTTTTTATTAAATAATGACATTCGTTATCTCCCTACTTCTCTTCTAGTGCCATACGTACAATATCTGTAACGTGTGTTTCCGGCCCATATACCTCAATGTAAAGTCCCAATCTGTCTGCTGCTTCTTTGATGTCTTTAAGACCTTTTTCATAGTTTGGCCCGCCACGTCTAACATAAATTTTAACTCCAACTTCTTTCATTTTATCGGCATAGTTTTCAAATGCCTGAATAATGCCGGTAAAAGTTTTAGCAACGTCAGTAAAGTTGGCAATAGCTCCACCGATGATCATGATTTTATCACGTCCTTGAGGGTCTTTTTCCCGTGTCATAAGATCCAAAATTGTTTCGGCATAAAATTTGGTTTCACCCGTTGTCGGGCCTCCGGAATATTCACCGTAATTCGCCAGGTCTTCTATTCCGGCAAAATCAGCGATTGTATCAGCATAAACAACTGAGGCACCACCACCGGCAACCATAGTCCAGATACGCGCTTCCGGTTTTAACAGCGTCAACTTGAGAGAAGCACCGGTTTTAGCATCAGCCGCTTCGATTGCTTCAACCTCAGGAGATTTTGATTCCATTCCAAATGCTGTTGGATACTCAACGTCACCCCACTCATCTACCATCATAAATCCGGCGGTATCATCAAGTTTGGCTACCATATCTAAAAGCTCTACTTTATTGCCCTGAAGAACAAAAGGATTGATCTCAAGGTATGCAAAATTCAGATCTCTGTACGCTTTAAAAAATCCTACGGCAAACTTTGCAAATGCTTCTTTGTCTTTTTGAGCCACATCAGCAGGAATGTTAGCTCTGATTTTCGCCTCAATCTCTTCTTCGGTATCGGTGATTTTAAAGGTGACTTCCGTAACTTTTTCGTCCCACCCTTCTTCTACTTCCATACCACCTTCGGCTGACATGTAGAGTACATCATCATCACCGACGCAGGTAGCAGAAATATAATACTCTTCGTCTTGGGTATGCGGTGTAAATGGCTCTACAATAAAATGTGTTAGCATATCAACAGAAGCTTCACCGGTCGGAGTATCACCGTCGAATGAAAAATATACTTTCTGCTTAGAACTTGACTTTGCATCAATCCAAGAGGCAGCTTTCTCTAACGAGACATCTCCAGGCTTGGTATCTCGAAAGAGAACCAAATCATTTTTACCGCGTTTACCAAAAAGCATATCCGGTTTTGCTACCAAAGGCTTTTCACTTAACCACTTGTGAGTCTTAGCAGCTTCTTTAAGTTCTGATCCGTTTTGAACCAATACTGTTTCATATGCATACGTAAAGTCTGGAAAATATTTATTCCAATGCTTAGCCAAAATTGACTTTGCGTCAAATTCTCTTATCGCTTTTTGAGCCATTGCAATCCCTTCTTAATCATAAGTTGATTGGGATTATATCACGCGATAACTTTATTGTATGCGCAATTGACAACTTGCGCTTCGCCCAATCGACTATGTGTGTTGTTTTGTAACATAAGCCTTATAGATTGTTCGGTTTCTGTAACGTATGGTTACATTTTGCTCAATATTTTGAAAAGGTTTTTCATTGGTTAATAAAAGATTTTCACATTTCTTAATTCCGTAAAAACGCAGTCGTGCCTGCATTTTTTCATTTTCAGCGCTAATACATGTAATGTTCAAGTCCTTCAATTTTTGCGCCAACTCTTTAGCAATATGCATCTTGTAAGCAAAATGTTTTTTTGGTTTTTCTACATATGCGTATATCTCTTTATTAAAAAAAACAACTAACGTATTGAGTAAAAGTAATATAAAAGAGATGGCAAAAATCATTCGATAACGTCCCCGAAACTCTCGTAACCGTACCCGATAAGAGTGAAAAAAAGTCTGTGCCGCCAATGGTAAAATCACCATCAAATAGGGTGCAAAAATCTGCACTTCTATACGTTGTCGGAAGGAGAGTAACAGTGAAATAATCAAAGCCGTAAAGGCAAGGTACCAACTCATATCACGCTGGTCATTTATATAGGCTCGATACATTATATAGAACAGATAGATAAAAACAATTGGAGAGAAGATAGCAGCATATACGCCTAGTGTATCTAAAAAATGACCGCTAGGTACTCCTGATACTTCTAACGGATGAATTACAAATGCCGCTATTAACAGTAGTGTTAATACGCCCACCTTTTTATAAGATTTAGTAGCATACTCAAAAAATATGAGCCCTAAATATAAAAAGATAATTGACTGATCACTAAATAGCAATAAGGGTAATACAAGATATTCATACCGGCGGTGAAAATGGTAAATATACATGTAAAAAAAGAGTAAAAAAATGACCATTCCGGTAGGATCAACAACCAAAGCTGCACTGCTGACACCCGGAAGCAGCATATAAATCAGTACCAACCACAATCGATCTCGATCATATTTCAAATACTTTTTTGAGATCTTAAACAGTAACAGCACCGAAAGAAGATGCATCAGTATCATCGGTATACGCAACGCAACATCATTGACACCAAAAATGTCCAGTGATGTCGTAACAAGATAATGCAACACAGAGTGTTTTTCATATAATATTTGGGTTTCATAGTAACTAATAGAAAGGTCTATGAGTTCACTGTATAATATGAAGGCATCAATCCCCAACAATAATGCGAGGATCCATCGAGTATTCATAGTTGAAGAAAATTATCTAAAATCTCATGTCCAAATTCGCTCATAATCGATTCTGGATGGAATTGAACACCAAAGATGGGTCGGTCTTTAATTTGAAATGCCATCATCTCCTGATCATCTTGTGAAAATGCCATAGGAATAATAACATCCGGTAACGTCTCTTTCTCTACTATCAAGGAGTGGTAGCGTGTTGCTCTAAAGAGTTCCGGCATTTTACGAAACAGTTTACACTCTCCTTCGCGCTGTATCATTGACGTTTTCCCATGCATCATCTGTTTAGCACGTACCACTTTAGCACCGAAACTCTGCGCAATACTCTGATGCCCCAAGCAGATGCCCAAAATCGGCAACGTATCTTTAAAATGGCGAATTACATCCAAGCTGATTCCGGCTTCATTGGGAGTAGCAGGTCCGGGAGAGATAATTATTTTTTCAGGTTTTAAGGCAATAATCTCTTCAAGACTCAGTTCATCGTTTCGAATAACGTTTAAATCTGCCCCTAACTCCAAACAGTATTGCACAATATTATAGGTAAAACTATCATAATTATCTATCATTAAAATCATTGTGTGCTTCCTTCATTATTGGCAGGATTATAATCTATCTAATATGAAAGTCTCTTTAGGTGAGATCATGAGGTAAAAAGCCAGCAAATGACTGGCTCTTTAAAGGGTGCTCAGTGTTTAGTCGTTGCCTTCTTTGTTGTTGTAGATTTAGATGCAGTACGGCTTTTTTTGGTTTTATGCGATTTAGTACTTTTGTTACTATGCGTACTTTTTTTCTTTGTACTGCTACTCTTTTTCTTTACCGATTTTTTCTTACCTTTTTTAATATTTGCAATTAGGGAATCGCCAATACCTTTAACATTTTTCAAGTCATCAATCGACTTGAACTTTCCATATTTTTTTCTATATTTAATGATAGCTTCAGCTTTTTTTTCACCAATACCGCTAATACTCATTAGCTCTTCTTTGCTTGCTTTATTGACATTCATTGCCGCCATTAAGCTTCCCATAAGTAGAAGCATTACCATTAATTGTTTTAACATTACAAACCTTTACTATGAAATTACGTTGGAATTATAACATAAAAATTATCGAATTAACGCCAGCAACTCTTGCGTTTTTTCTTCCATCAACGTATGATCACCCTGTGATTCGACATTCAAGCGCAACAACGGCTCCGTATTGGAACTACGTAAATTAAATCGCCATGTTTCAAATTCCATACTTAGCCCATCGGTATAGTCAATGCTTAGACTCTTGCTTTCATAATGTTTTTTAATGGTCTCTATGACTAAAGGGGCATCTGCTACAGTACTGTTGATTTCACCGCTGGAAGGATATTTTTCAATACGAGCATTAACCAGTTCCGACATTGTTTTACCTGACTGCGACAGCAGTTCGGTAACCAGAAGCCATGGAATCATCCCACTGTCACAATAGGCAAAATCTTTAAAGTAATGGTGTGCACTCATCTCGCCTCCGTAAATAGCATCCTCATTACGCATACGCTCTTTAATAAATGCATGCCCCGATTTGCTCTGCACCACTTCACCGCCAACACTTCTGACAATATCAATGGTATTGTATGTTAAACGCGGATCATGAATAATTTTTTGAGCAGGCTGTTTTTCCAACAGGGATTGTGCCAACAGACCGACAATATAGTAACCTTCAATAAAACTACCCGTTTCATCAAAAAAGAAACAGCGGTCAAAATCACCATCCCATGCCAAACCGACATCTGCACCACTGGCAATGACCGCCTCCGAAGTAGCCGAACGGTTTTCCGGTAAAATAGGGTTTGGAATACCGTTAGGAAAGGTGCCGTCAGGTTCATGATGTACTTTAATAAACTCAAACGGCAGATATTTCTGCAGTAAATCAACAATCATACCGGCACCGCCGTTACCTGCATTCACAACAACTTTCAGAGGTTTTAGCCGTGCCGTATCAACATAGCTTAAAAGATGTTCGATATATTCTTTACGGTGATCAAAGTATTCTACCTTGCCTTTGGATGCTACTTCGGTAAAGTCATTCTGTTGCGCAACCGCTTTAATCTCCAGCAAACCGGTATCGCTACTAATAGGCTTTGATCCTTCACGTACAAACTTCATGCCGTTAAAGTCCATAGGGTTATGACTCGCTGTCACCACAATACCTCCGTCAAACTGAAATGCAAATGTCGCAAAATAGATCTCTTCGGTACCGCACATTCCAATATTATATACATCGACACCGGCATCAGTGAGTCCCGAAGTCAACGCATTGCAAAGCTCTTGGCTTGAGAGTCGAATATCATAACCTACCACCACTTTTTTTGGCCGAATGACTTCAGCATAGGCTCGACCAATCCGATATGCAATCTCTTCATTCAATTCATCGGGAATACGACCTCTGACATCATACGCTTTAAAACACTTAATTTGATTTTCCATTACCTTCCTTGTTTACCATGTTTTTAATTCATTATAGAGACTGTCGCGCTCTACGGGAATAAATCCGCTGTTTTTAATGAGCCGAACAAACTCATTTAAATTGAGACCCTGAGCACTGGCTGCTCCGGCTGCTGAATTAATCGACTCTTTTTCAATCGTTCCATCCAAATCATTGGCACCGAACTCTTGCGCAACCAGTGCTAAATTAACGGTTGAAGTCACCCAGTAAGCTTTAATATTGGCAATATTGTCTAATACGATACGGCTGATCGCCATCGTTTTTAAAATTTCGTGCGCCGTAATAAACTCTTGGATATTCAGATAATTATTTTCACTCTGATAGACCAACGGAATGAATGCATTAAACCCTCCTGTTCTGTCCTGCAAATCACGAATGCGCATCATATGGTCAATTCGGTCTCGACGCTTTTCAACATGACCAAACAGCATTGTCACGTTTGACATTTTACCACGCTCATGCCATTTTTGATGAATTTCCAGCCATTGTGACGAGCTTACTTTCCCTTTACAAATATAGTCACGGACCTGCTCGTCAAAAATTTCTGCACCGCCGCCAGGCATGGAGTCAACCCCGTTTTCTATCATAAGATCCAAGAGTTCATCATAAGTTTTATCATACTCTTCACATAAAAAATGTACTTCTGCTGCCGTCAATGCTTTTACATGTAATTGAGGATACGCCGTTTTTATCTTTTTAAAAATCTCTAAATACCACTGCAGACCGGTTTGAGGATTATGTGCCGAGACAATATGAACTTCCTTAATACCTCGCTGCACAATATCATTGACAATATGCATAATCTCATCATGCGTCATCGTATATTGGTGGGGATTTTTTCGACTTGCGGAGTAAGCACAAAATTTGCAGATATCCTTACAGACATTCGTCGGATTAATATGACGGTTAATATTAAAATAGCTCTTTTTTTTGTGGCGCTGCTGACGTTTAAAATCAGCCAGTTCACCTAACTCAAAGAGATCATAATCATAAAGAACAAGTGCTTCATCATAACTGATACGTTCTCCTGCTCTTATTTTTTCGGCAATATTCACGCTTCATCCTTTTAAGAGCGGCAATTATATCGAAATATCAGTATAATTAGCTTATGAAACTAGCCGAACAGATAGAAGATCTTATTGAACAAAACCGTAGTGATTTTGAAATATCCAAACTTTTTAAAGCACATATTAAAGAATACAGTGATTCACTCCATCAGCTCTTTGAAAAAAATCAGGGTAAAGACTTTCTGGTGAAGCACACCAAAGCATTCGATGCAATCATTTCACTCATGTACAAAACCATACTGCGACGTACGTTTAGCAACTATCTGCCCATGCGAAACTCCATCCCCATTGCTATTATTGCGTTAGGCAGTTACGGGCGCGAACAGCTCTGCGTCCACAGTGATATTGACCTGATGATTGTTTACGAAACCATAGATGGATACAACACACAGCTCATCATTGAAAAACTGCTCTATTTAGCATGGGATTCCGGATTAAAACTCGGTCATCGCGTTCATGATGTTCACGATATTTTTAAAGCTTCCCAAGAAGATCTGACTATCCGAACCTCGATGATGGAAGCTCGAATGATTATCGGTTCACAATTTACATGGGGTGCGACACAACGTGAACTGATGCGTATTCGACATGATCGCCCCAAAGCATACATGTTGGCAAAAATTGAGGAGGCTCACCAACGCCGTAAAAAATACCCGATTACAATGCAACCCAATATTAAAGAAGGTATTGGCTCACTGCGCGACTCACAGCTACTCTTTTGGATTGCTACAACAATCTACGGTGTCCAAAGTACTAAAGACCTCAGTGGCATAGTTTTTAGTGATGAGGCGTATCGCGGCTATCGCATTTCACTCGAACTGCTCTTTCGGGTTCGAAGCGCTCTGCATCTTATTGCCGGAAAACAACAAGATACGCTTCTCATGGAACATCTTCCTCAAATTGCAACGATGCTAGGTTTTAAAGACTCCAAAAAACTGGCAATGAGAATGTTTCATGCACTGTGGCGCGTTAATAATTTCACACAAATTTTTGTTACCAAAATGATACGTCCGTATCTGTACAAATCTACCGCATTTTCTCGTTTGAAAAAAGCTCGTATCTGCACACGCTATTATCTTCTCAATAACACGCTCTATACAACGTTTGACAACCGCCGACACGATATCAATACACTTCTTGAGCTTCTCGTTTCCCTTAAAGATATGCCATACCGTTTTGATGCAAGTATTTTACTGCAGTTTACCTATACCACTGTCAAACATCCACTGCGAAGCAAAACCTACACACTGCTGCGGAAACTTTTTGAACACCAATATACCTATCCATTTTTAAAGCTCTTCTACAATGCCGGTATTCTACATGAACTTATTGCTGCTTTTAGGAAGGTACAACATCTTCCGCAATTTGACGGTTACCATCACTATCCGGTCGATCTACACTCCATCCAATGCGTTAAAAGCTTAGAAAATATTCAAGAACCTTTTATTAAAGAGCTCTATGAATCACTTTCAACGGAAGAGCGAAGCATGTTAAAAATTGTCACTCTTATCCATGATACCGGAAAAGGAAGAACACAAAATCACAGCGATGTCGGAGCCAAACTCATCATCCCGTTGCTTAAAAAACTCAAATTCAATGAAAGTTTTCAAGAGTGTGCCTCACTGTTGGTAAAGCACCATGTCCTCATGAGCAATGTTGCTTACAACGAAGATATACACAGTGAAAAAACACTTTATAAATTTATGTCCAAAATCAAAACGCCGCAAAATTTAAAACTGCTCTACATTTTAACCTATGCCGATATTAACGGAGTGGGTCGCGGTGTCTATACTCCTTTTAGCTCCAAACTGCTACGAAAACTCTACCATGCGGCACTGGAGGTATCACAACAGCGCGACCGTATCAGTGATGCCAGTAAACGGCTACGACTGGAGCGTCGTATTAAAAGTGCACCGCAATATGTTTTGTTGCCAAAACTGTTACAAAAAAAGATACTCACCATCGAGTCAAACCTCTTTTTTTTCAAACATACTCCCAGTGAAATTATTACCATAGCCTTACAGGCTAAAGAAGTGAACAAATATAGCTATCGCATCAATAGCGACAACGGATTTACCATAGAAATACTGCGTCTTGTTCCACTGAATCTCGGCTATCTTTTGGGAAAGCTAAGCTACCTTGACGTTGCATCAATGGATATTTTTACGCTTTTTGACAATATTAAATACTTTAAAATCGAATTTTTGCATCAGCCCGAAGACAATACGCTTGAGCATATCAAAGAGATCATTGAAGACTCTTTCAACATGAGCAACAAGGTCACTGTGCCACAACCACGCATTGCTCCTCATGAAATCACGTTAGATTGTGAGCACTCACTCACCTATGCCCAACTGCACATTGTCACGACAAATCAACGCGGTCTTTTGGCATATATTGTCAAGCGATTGGACGATATGGATATCAATATTGCTACGGCAAAAATATATACAACAAAAAAACGGGCAAAAGATCACTTTTTAATAGAAAAAAAATCTAAATTATGTGATAATGCCAAACAAATAATAACGTTGTTATGCGAGGAAAATAGATAAATGTGCGGAATAGTCGGTTATATAGGAAACAAAGAGAGTAAACATATTTTACTTGACGGTCTGAAAGAGTTAGAATATCGCGGATATGACTCCGCCGGAATTGCCATCTTGGAAAACGATACTTTCAGATCCTTTAAAGCATTAGGGAAACTAAAGAATCTTGATGAGAAAATGGGGTCATTCGAGACCTCTTCTTTTTCCGTAGGTATCGGTCATACACGTTGGGCAACACATGGAAAACCGACGGAACTTAATGCCCACCCCCACTTAGGAGAGAGCTCTTATGTCGTTCACAACGGCATTATTGAAAACTATCAAGAGCTCAAAAAAGAGTTACAGGACAACGGTGTCACGTTTTTAAGCCAAACGGATACCGAAGTAATTGTTCATCTTTTTGAACAAAATTTACCTCATAGCAACAATGCTTTTGATGCATTTGAGAAGACTTTGAAACGTCTTGAGGGAGCCTATGCGATACTGCTGGTTCACAAAGATGAAAATGACATTATTCTTTTTGCCAAAAACGGTTCGCCCATGATTTTGGCGACCGACAATGACGGTGATATCTATTTTGCATCATCAGATGCACCGCTGATCGGTAAGGCCAATAACGTCATCTATCTGGATGACGGCCAGTACGGCTATGTTAAATCTCAAGAGATTCATATCTTTGACCATGAAGGAACCGAGGTGCATCCATCTTTCGCTACGCTACCTACGAGTAAACTCTCGGCTCAAAAGGAGGGCTATCGTTTTTTTATGGAAAAAGAGATTTATGAGCAGAGTGATGTTCTGTTAGATAC
>Ga0256840_1003633_pt1 | contig 12284 bp, 10 predicted proteins | sample 355202metaG_FD_185969 | JGI IMG/M metagenome (GOLD analysis project Ga0256840, IMG submission 185969) | Hydrothermal vent microbial communities from Mid Atlantic Ridge, Atlantic Ocean - 355-202 | ecosystem: Environmental > Aquatic > Marine > Hydrothermal vents | place: Atlantic Ocean: Mid...
TTATATATCCTGTATCAGTAGTTTATATGATAAATGTGTAGTCTTTCCTCGGTCTGTCATCCCAATTTGAGTACTTTTTACTAAATCTCTGGAATAGATGAATCTCTATTTCGTGATTTGGGTAAAAAGTTCAGCTATAATTTCTAAAATAAATCACAAGGTGAATGTCATGCCTTTTTCAAAACTAAATCTTTCCACTTCTTTACAGCGAGTACTTCAGGACAACAACTACCTCATACCAACTCCCATACAAAACAAAGTCATCCCTCTTGTACTAGAGAAAAAAGACATCATGGCTCAAGCACAAACAGGCTCAGGAAAAACTGCTTCTTTTGTCTTGCCCATAGTGGAGCTTTTATCTCAATCTCCCAGAGAGGGAAAACCTAAGATAAAAGTACTCGTACTCACCCCAACACGTGAACTTACCTTACAAGTATCAGAAAGTTTCAAAACGTTTGGTAAAGCACTTAAAGTGGTTTCAGTCATAGGAGGAGAAGGCATAGGAGAGCAGATCTATGCCATCCAAAAAGGCTGTGATGTTGTGGTAGCTACTTCAGGACGTTTTTTAGACGTACTGAGCAAAAAACAGATGACACTCAAACACTTAGAGTTCTTAGTACTAGACGAAGCAGACAAGATGCTAAACCTAGGCTTTTCTGAAGAACTAGATGCCATACTAGAAGCCATACCTTCTAAGCGGCAAAACTTACTCTTTTCAGCCACCTACCCCGAAAAGATGTTAGAGATAGCACACAAAGTTACCCAAAAAGCTGTCAAAGTTACCGTAGAAGATGAAACACCCACTGTTGCGAGCATAAAGCAACGTGTCATAGAAGTAAACCCTGAAAACAGAGGGCCACTACTACGAAACATACTCAAACGCGAAAAGTACAAACGTGTACTCGTCTTCATGGCAAACAAAAGAGCCACAGACAACATAGCTGCGAAGTTTAAAAAACGTGGCTACTTAGCAGAGTCTTTTCATGGAGACCTTACACAAGAAGACCGCAACTACACCATAGATGCCTTTAAATCTAACAAAATACAGATACTCTTTAGCACAGACATCATCTCTCGTGGGCTACACATAGAAGGCATTGACTGTGTCATAAACTTTGACTTACCACGCTCCCCTGCGGACTACATCCACCGTATAGGGAGAACAGGACGTGCAGGAGAGTCTGGTGTGGCCATAAGCTTCATAGGGCATGAGGAACAGGCACATTTCAAACTCATAGAAAAACGTAGCCAGATAAAACTTAAACGTGAAAGTGTTGAAGGCTTTGAACTTACTGGCGTTGCACCTCTTAGGGTTAAAGGCTCTGCACCTGTAAAGGGAAAAAAGAAGAGTAAAAAAGACAAACTTAGAGAAGCCAAAGCTAGAGAAGATAGCAAATAAATGCTAGTGAATGTTATACGTTTCTATTAACCTTGCTTAGGTATAATTTTTCACACTAAAATTAAGGATTAATGAATGAAAAGAATACTCGTAGCATCAATGATAGCAACATTGGGAACACAGCTCTACGCTGAAAATCATGCTGAACACACTGCTACAGCAGGTCATGCAGAAATGGCTACAGACGCTGTCATAGCCCAACAACGTGCAAAACTAGCAGACACTACTAAAGACAAAGGCTTTGGGCCACAGTCTCCAAGAGACATAGACACCATCGAAGGTGATAACACTTTAGACTTTAACGCTGCACCTCCTTACACAGAGATGAACCTTTGTAACATTCACTTCCATGAAAATGCCGAACATAAAGGTGGAGAGTTTACTAAGTACCAAGGAAATGGCGATGGACACGGTTACCTTAGTGGTTACGAGTACAGCGGTACACTCAACGAAGCAGAGCTTACACCAGTAGGACACAAAGTCTGTCCAAACAAACATGACTTCTTAGAGCCTGGTGACACCATAGAGATACACTACGTACACTCTACAGCTAAAGTAAACCCAGGTCCTACGCTAGGTTCATGTCTTAGTGATGCAGTGAAAAACCCACAGCTACGTGTTGAAGCACAAGTTTATGTACTTACTAACGATGGTAAAGGTAAAGACTTCATAAAGCTCACTGAGCATGGTATGAAAAATGGTTTTAACCAAGCCTTAAATATCCCTGACTATACAGGAATACCTGTGCGTTATGATGGCTCTACTACAGGTCCTGGCTACAACGAGATAGGCTCACCACTACAAGTCTCATGGTCTGTCCGTCCTAAAGTAGTTAAAGTTGACATCAAGTCTGTAGGAAAATGGTGTGAAGGCAACGTCTTTAAAGAAGACCACGGTCATGGTGTAAGAAACCTAGTGACTAACCCTGCTTTACTTTCTGACAACTAACACCTAAACGGCACTTTCGTGCCGTTAGCTCACCACAACTTACTTTTTACCTACCCACCAAACACATATATAGGGTCTAGTTCTATCTCGTCTATGCACTCTTGCAGGTCTTTTTGAGGTTCAAGTGCATCATAAGCAACCCACTTTGCATTTGCCATGATGCAGTACAGTTTCCATGTCATACTTTTGACTTCATACTTCATCTTTGCTATGGGTATGTCTACCCATACCGATGCATCATTACATTTGATGCGTGACTCCATGAGGGTTATGGTGTTATCTTCAAGTGCGTACTTGGACTTCACCTGATGCTGTGCATGTTCAGGGATGCGGTTTTTACAATACTTCTCCATCTGCATAATGGCTAGTTGCTTTTGTATGGGTGGTATCATGTCTTATCTCCTCTTACTTCAGTCTCTTCACAGCACTATCTATCTGCTCCAAAAAGTCCTCTTCCACTTTAGAGAGTTCATTTTTAGTTTTTTCTTTGTACTCCATATATGCTTGATTTGCTTTTTCCATGGCTTGTTCATGGCTTACTTTTCCTGCATGTTTGAGTATGTCTTTACCTGTCATGGTTAGAAAGTCATCTAGTCTTGCTATCCAGTCTTTCATGTACATAGGTTTTTGGTTCAGTGCTTGTATTTCTGCTACTTCTATGTAGGCGGTGACTATTCTGTTTAAGACATTGAGTTCTTCTTCATTTAGGTAGTTCTTTGCTATGCTGGACTCTTGTTTACTAGGTACTGAGCCTTTGAAGTTAGTCATGCCCATATGTGCTTTACTACTGTCAGCTCTTTGGTAGACTACTTCAGCAGTGGTATGACCATGTGTTGCCCAGTGCATTTTGTTTTGTATGGTTTTAAACAGTTGTTTGGAACTCTCAGAGCTTGGGTCGTAGTCTATGCTTGTGGCATAGATGTCTAGTACCTTTCGCCAAAACACCTTTTCGCTAGAGCGTATGTCACGTATGCGAGCGAGTAGCTCTTCAAAGTAACTACCTCCTCCTGTATTTTTAAGTAGCTCATCGTTCATGGCAAAGCCTTTTACGATGTACTCTTTGAGTACATTCGTAGCCCAGATACGAAAACGTGTTGCCTGCTTTGAGTTCACCCTATAGCCTACCGCTATGACCATGTCTAGGTTATAGAAGTCTATGTTTCTTTTGACTTTACGAGACCCTTCTTGGCGAACTTGTGCAATTTTTGCACAAGTTGAACTTTCTAGTTCCTCATCAGCCAATATATTTTTTATATGCTTAGTAATCACACTTCTTTCAGTAGCAAAGAGTTCCGCCATCTGCTTCTGATTGAGCCATAGCGTCTCATTTTCTAAACGTACATCTACTTTTATGTCGTTGTTTTCTGTTTTGTAGAGTAGAAATGAAGTTTGCATTATTTGTCCTTCTTTGGCTTGCCCAAAAGACTTTTAGCATTGCCTGCACTCACTATGGCTTCGCCTGTTTGTTTTTCTATCTCAAGTCTGGCTTGTTTGGCAGCGTTACCACCTTTTTGGGCTATGTCTTTGTTTTCATCCATACCTTGTGGTTGTTTCTTTTTAGATATCTCTGTAGTAGATGCTTCTGCTAACATGTTTAGTACCAGTTCTAAGTTTGACATGTTGTCTCTTAGGTTTTCTTTTTTGAGTCCTTTGTAACGCTTATACTCTTTTACATCTTTGCCTGCCCATGCTCTGGTTAGCTCGTTGGTCAGTATGGCATACTCTAAGCCCTGCTTCATTCCTCGTTCTGCCCATTCATCTGTAAGTTCTTTGCGTACTTCTATACTTTTGAGGCGTTGGTTTATCCACTCTTTTGAGTAGCCTTTGGCTAGGTAAGTCTCCATAGCACGGTCAAAAGCCAGCTCTGGGTCTTCTGTTTCTTCTATGCGTTCTACCCCTACTTTAGCGAGCCACATTTTAAAGGGTTCTGCTTTGGGTGAGGGTACAGACTGTATGAGCCGCAGTAGTTGCTCTGTGTCAGCTACATCTGTGAGTCTCATCTTGCCGTCTTTAGCTAGCATTTTCAAACCGTGACAATTTGTCACGGTTTCATTTCCTTCTACTCTAAGTCTCTGCTTTAACTTTCGCCAATAACCCTGTGGGTCTACACTCCCCGTCAATATCGCTATCACATCAACAACAGAAAAGTACCAAACCTCCAACTCCTCATCCCAATGTGTACGTACGCTTTGTTCTTCAAATAGTTTTAGTTTGTTTTCGTTAGACATGAGGTATCCTCTATTTTTGTACTATTATATCTGAGTGGAGACTGTTTACTTGAAAGTATGGCATATTGACATATTTTAAACTTTTAGCTATGCCACCCTAACCCTCTGAAGTAGCTTGTCTAATCATCTGACTATGTAGAGACATCGGTGAGCGTCTGTCTCTAGGAGTTTATTTTATAATAAAAAATTCAACTCATCTTCAAAACGATAAGCATACGCTAAATTACCATCTATTCTTATCTCTAATGAAAGTGTATTAGAAACAAACTCAGGTTTTATTTTAAATGTTGCAGTTTTGCTTTCTAGAGAAATTTGAGTAATATCTTCATTGTAAAATAATCCTGTATCATGGTTCGTTATTTTAAATGTAAAATCAAATTTATCATTCGTTGATTTAGAAAAAGTTATACGAAATACATCTTTCTCTAAAACAACATTTTCAACATAAAATCTATCTGCATAAAATAATCCATTTGTATATACCCGTATCTTATCTTCTAACTTCTTCCTGGTTTGAGTATCTAAATCATATAATAAAGTTTGTTTTTCTGCTTCTGAACGCACAATAACATATTTCATACAATCATAAATATCAATCTCATTAGGTATCAATACTTCGGCATGACGACAATAGGTGATATGACTGGGATTTGACTCATGGTATGTTGAACCTCTATGGTAAATATTGTCAAACTCTAATCTGTTTAAATCTTCTATATCACTATAAATCTCTACACCACTAGATGCAATGTTTCCCGAACTAAACTTGCTATCTTCTTTACTAAGCAATTTTACAAAATCAAAGAGCAAAAATATAGGTACAGGGCAATGAGCATTATTGTGTATTTTATTTCGTGGTTTAAACCCTTCATTGTGGTACTGAGTGGGAGTTAATGCTCCAAAGTAAAATCGTACATAGTCTTTGGCACTTAATCCTGTATTGCCTATAACGTCATCATCTGCATTATCATTGTGCATGAGTCCTAGCTGTAGTGCTTTGTTTCTGCTATAGAGTTTACTACTATTGAGGATAGAAACCACATTTGAAATATCACTAAAATGAAATAAAAACGCACTCCACCACTCTTGATATCCTGTATTGTGAGTTGATGCAAGTTCTTTTTGAAATGCCTTTACAAATGCTTCTCTACTCATACTATGCTACATCACCAAAGAGTATTTGGTCTTCTTCTTTTGTAGGCTGTTTATGAGAGAGTAGTCTCACTGCTATCTGAGAATTATCATCTCCTACCTCTGTGAGTACAAGGTAGTCAAGTTGAGCTAAAAAGACCATCACTACATTTGCATCTTTTGCTAAATTGGCAGAGAGCATATTGGCTATAAGCAAGCCGTTGCTCCTAAGTGCCTGCCATATACCTGTAAGTGCTACATGGTCTAAACATAGCTTTATATCGTCATGTTCAAGACAAAAAAGCTCTTCATCTTCAGCTTTTTCCATGGTGACTGTTATTTCTGCATCTTTGTAGTCAATGGTATTAATAAGCCCTGCATATCGACGTTTTAAGTCTGCTACAAACTCTATACTTGAAAGGTAGTTTGGTTCTCCATGAAGCCATGTATCCACTTCAGATTGATTGTAATGTTCTGGCTTGTAGGCATCTGCTTTGGCGATATGTATAAATACATCTATGGGTAAGTCTGCTAAATATTTCTCCATCAATGGCTTGACTTCATCTTCCCAAGACAAGCCACCATTGCCGCAACCAAGCATAGGAAAGGCTACAGACTTCACACCCAGTCTCTTATAGTTTTCTACAAATTTTTGTAATCCTTGTTCTATGTATTCTAGCTTAGAGGGGTGACGCCAGTTGGCTTTGGTGGGAAAGTTGAGTATCCATTTGTTGGGGGTTTTATAGACTTGCAGTTTACCCACAGTCAGTGTACCCTCTTCACAAAATTTCTGATAAGTTTTGAACATCTCTGGGTAAAGCCGCTTAAACTCCTTGGCAAGACCTTTACCCATTACCCCTACTGTGTTTACAGTATTGACCAGCACTTGGGCGTTTGATTCAAAGATATTTGTACGTACATAGGTTATCATGCTTTGCTCTCCATGCTGTTATTATACTCTATTTGACTCTCATTGTCCAAAGATTTTCTCCCCTCCACCACTGCTATCTCCTCTTCACTCAACCCATACAGTTCATACACCATTTGGTCTATCTGGGCTTCTAGTTCTTTGGTGTTTTGGTTTTGTTTTTTGAGGGTGATGATTTGGTCAGCTATGTCAATAAACTGTTTCTGTTCACATAGTTCAATCTTTTTGATTGGTAATTTTTTTACTGATGTAGCTTGAATTTCCGAGAAAACAGTTTTTGTTGATTTAAATTTATTTCTATAAATATAATCCATTAATTTTGAATTCATAATTGATAAAATATATTTTAAATCAATAATGCTTAAATAATCTTCTTTTGTATTTACAACAACTAATGTATTTAAGGCATAATACTGAGAATCATCATATGTAAAAATTAATGATGAAGAGACTCTTCTAAAAAATAATTTTTCCCTTGATTGAAAAATATCTTCCCTTTTACAGCTATGAATCCTATCAACATCATAATCAATATATACACCATTCCAGTTAATTGAATATTTATTTATATTTCTTCCATCAAGTATTTTATAGCACCTATCATTATTTGGCATATCCACTAAAGATAATTTTTTATCTCCTTTTAGTGCTATACCCTGATTAATATTACACATCTCTCCAAATAATTTACAATTATCAACTTCATTATATATTTTTTCAATAATTGGATTTGAAATATAAGTAAATGAATAATTATCATCTTTGTTAATTGTTGATGATTTGATTTCGGTATCAACATATGATTCATCAGGAGTAAGTGTTTTTATAGGTATATTATAACTTTTATTCTTCAATTTTATATATTGCAATATTACCACTTCTACAACTGCATCTTCAAAAGGCAATTCTTGAAATTTAATTATTTCAGATAAATATCCTTCATTTATTAAAAAGTTTCTTGTATAGGAATAATACTCTTGTGAAAGAATTGTATTAGGGACAATATAATCCAAAATACCTTTATTCTTCAATATATCTGATGCCATATGAATAAAGAAAATAAACGTATTCAATCTACCGCCTGAGGTATTATATCTTTCAAGTAAATATGTTTTATACTGTGGTGTAATGTAATCCGTTTTTGAAAGTTGAATATACGGAGGATTCCCAATAATCACATCAAACCCCACAAAATTCCCCTCCGCATCCAACACTTCAGGAAACTCAAACCGCCACTCAAAAGCATCTTCGTAGATTTTGCCTTTTTCTATCTCTTCTATGGCTTGATATGCCTTGAGTACCTTGTCTAAGAGTTTTACTTTCTCTTTTTTCTTTATAGCTGTCAGTTCATCATCGTCAAATAAAGCACCATGAAAACGATAGTTGAATTCTAAGGCATCGAGTTGCATATCACGTTTTAACCCATCCATGCCATACTCTTTAACATACTTGCCCAAGGCTTTTTTGTAGTTTTCTGTTTGTGACCATTGGGCTTTAAGTGTCAGCCCAAACATCCCCTTGACATCATCTATGGCAGAGCGTATCTCTTCTTTGGTAGAGAGGAAGTTCCCTTCTTTATAGTCCTTAACTGAAGCTTTGTAGCGTTCTATGGCGTGCTTAATGTTAGGTATGTCTATCTCATCTTCTAAGCCATAACGGCTTATGAGTGAGTTACCTACCTTGATGTTTATGTCTATGTTTGGCATGGTGACCAAGTGACCACCCTCATCATAGTAACTGTTTTTGAGTAGTTCTATCCATAGACGCAAGCGTGTTATCTGTGCGGAGTTGGGGTTGATGTCTACTCCAAAAAGTGAGTTTTCTATGATTTTCTGTTTTTGGGTAAAAAGCATCTGCTGTATACGCGTAGCCTCTTTAGACTTACGCTTGTACTCAAATATCTCTCCCTCATCATCTCTTACGATGAGTTCATCATTTTCTACACTCAACTCATAGTCTTTGATGCGTTTACCACTGCCATCAAAGAGTATACGAAGTTGGCTCTTTATCTCCAGTATGGTGTTGAGTGACGAGACTAGAAAGTGTCCACTACCTACCGCAGGGTCACAAATGGTTAGAGAGTCTATGATGTCATTGGCTTCATGTTTGTCCTCTATCTTGTCGTCTAGCTCATCTAGCGTTGTACAGCTCCAGCCTTTTGTTTGGTTAAACTTCTCTACTATGGCTTTAGTGATGGTCTCTTTAGACATATACATCGTGATAAAACTGGGCGTATAAAAGCTACCATCTTTGTAGCCGTTGAGCTTTTCAAATATCAGCCCAAGCACAGAAGCGTTGATGAGAGACTTAGACTCATTTACTATCTCTTCACTCCCCTCACTTGCAAAGTCATAAGCATCAAGAAACTCAAAGAGATAGTGAAGCATATTTACCTCACCCTCTTTACGATGGGAGTGTGCATCTTTAAGTACGGTTTTGGCATAGTACGGTATAGAGCAGTCATCTTGCAAGGTTGCGATAGTCAGAAACTTTTGCTCAAACGCATGTGGTTCAAAAAGAGAAGAGTTCAAGTAAGGGACATAGTCAAACTCTTTATGACCTCTGTCGTGAGGACGCTTTGCCAAGATGTCAAAAAAGAGTGTCTCTAGCTGGTCGAAGTCTTTTATTTTGTCTTTGTTTAGAAAGGCGTATTCATCTGAACCGTTCCATTTGATGAGCTGAGACTCTAGGAGTTTTAGAAACAAGATACGGTTTATCCATATAATCATCAGTCGTATGACAGACTCAAAGTCTGTGGGTTTGCCATACTGTATGAGCTTTTGGGTAATGTTTTCATACAATGCCCCAGAGTGCTGAGCCTTGGCTCTTTGTATCAGCTTCTTTCCTCCACTTTTAACTTCTTCAAGCCCTAGTAAGTAAAGCAGTTCTGAGTAAAAGGCTTTGTTTAGCGTATTTGCATCGTTAGGGTTAAATGTTTTAAGTAAGGTATCTTTAGAAAGTAGCTTGTAGAGTGCTATGTTTTGCTTGTCACTTCTTCTTTCTCGTAGGTCAAAGTAAGCACATTCTATGACCTTGTCATCTATGAGGTTTTCTTGCATACCTGCTATATGTTCAGCCACCATAGAGTAAAAATCTTCAGTTCTAGAGCCCAACACAGAGGGGTCTTTGACTGAGTCAAATATTTTTTTTATGGATTTGTTTTTCCAAAAAAGTGTCTCAAAATCTTTTGCATCAAATACAAACCAATTGTAAAAGTCTGTAATGACTATATGGTAAAGTGTTTTGTTGCCATTATGGCGTTCTCTCATAAAATACAAGATGGCTTCATGCAGTGCTTTTTTGTTTATGTCACCTTTGGTTATCATGGCAGAAGACTCATAGACCTTAGCTTCTATGATGACAGAAGGGCTATGCTCCAACATAAGAGCCAAGTCCATACCACTCTGCCCTTTTTGCGAATAACTTTGAGCCACATAGTCTAGGTTTTCAAAGTATGGTTTAAGAGCATTTGAGACGATGTTCGGTTCGGACTGATTTGCTGTACGTTGGACTTCAAGTTCGGTAAGATACTGCTGTGTTGCATCATTAAACCTGTCTATTTCCCTAGTGGTAATAGATTTTTTAGAGAGTAATGGGCTTATAAATTGTCTTGGTTTTTTAACTTCTAGTGTTAACATGATTACCTACATATATTTAGTACAAATATTTTACCCAAAAGTGCTTATAGCCCTACTTCAAAAACCCCATCACCTTCTCATCTACCAATCTAGAACTAGACACCAACTCATCAAGAGCCTTACGCAGTAGGACTATTGATAACCGTAGCTAACATGTACACACCTTGTTCTGTAAAGGCATAGGGTAATGCTCGTGTCTTAGCGAAGTTTGCGGTGCCAATTTGGCTCCGCAAACTTTCGAATTCCTCTTTAGTCGTCACAAACATAAAATCATCTTCATTAAATCGCTCTATGTTTCTTTGTACTTGTCTCTTGAGATATTTGGTTTCAACACCATAAATATGAGCCAAATCCCTATCTATCATCACCTGTTTAGCACGCAAGGTAAATATCTTAGAGCTTATCTCACCTTGTACTATGAGTTCATCCATGACTGTCTGCTTTCAAAAACCCCATCACCTTCTCATCAACCAACCTAGAACTAGACACCAACTCATCAAGAGCCTTTTTAAGTTCTTTGTACTGTTTGTCATGCTTTCTATCTATCTCTATGAGTTGCTTAGCCAAGGCGTTGTAATGTTTGCTAAATTCTCTTAGCTTTGTGAAAGTACGCATGATGGCTATGTTTACATCTACTGCTACTTTGCTTCTAAGAACTGTAGCAAGCATATAGACACCTTGCTCAGTGAAAACGTATGGCATTTTTCTTAAACCCATAATATCAGAATTGGAAGTCACAATTTGTGACTTCCAATTTTCAAACTCTTCTTTGCTAAGTTGAAACATAAAATCATTTGGAAATCTATCTAAGTTTCGTTTTACAGCTTGATTAAGGACTCTATTTTCCACTTGATACAACTTTGCCAATTCTCTATCTAGTATCACCTGCTTACCACGTAATGTCAATATCTTAGAACTTATCTCACCTTGTACAATCAACTCATCCATCAAACACTCCTATAGTTTTATAGGAACATTTTAATCAAATAATGAACTAAACATTAAAAAATATGGCAAATTGACATACTTTTTTATTCATTCAAAAATAAATTGTGGTATCACAACTTGTGATACCACAATTTAATCCATAAACACCATACAAAACCGAATATCATCATAACTCACCTTGCCACCTAAAGCCTCAAACACAGGCTTGAGACGTAACTTTCCATCATCTAAAAAATTCTCGGGTATCTTTTTGGTCATAAGTTTGAGTACTACTGTTTCTACTGCATCGAAAGTCTCACCTATAGGTTTGTATTTGCTTAGGTCAAAGTCAGGTTCTTCCTCTTTTATGAGTGAGAGATGTTGGACTATCGTACCTTTAGCTAGTCCACGGTTAGTCGCTAGTTTTATGAGGGTGTCAGACTTAGCTATGAGGTTTTTGGTCTTTATGTGTGTGGGTGTGGCATAGGCTGAGTGTGAGGGTTTACCTGCTTTGATGTTGGCTCTTTCTTCTTCTATTTTCGCCTTTTCTACTACACCACCCATGTGGCGGATATGCTCTTCACATTGTCTTTCAAAGGCTTCTTGGCTTAGAGACTCCACAAGCTCTCTAGCCTTGATAGATGCCCCTTTGATACGGCTATCAACATGGAGTATGAGTGGGTCTACACGCAACGCCATAGGGTTGAGCCCCATGAGCCGTAAGCCCTCTATGTTTTTGATACGAGAAAGTGCCACATACCCCTGCCCAGACTCAAAGGTCTTAGAGAGGTCTATCTCTGCAGCGTCTAGTGTCATCCCCTGTGATTTATGTATGGTGATAGCCCATGCCAAACGTAATGGCACTTGCGAGACAGTAGCTGTGACCTTGCCAGAGTCATTTTCTAGCGACCAGTCTTCTAAATCTAGCTTAATCTTCCTGCCATCTGTGGTACGTACAATGGGCATCTTGTCTATGGGGCTAAAGCTTTCTACTTTTCCTGTAGTACCATTGACATAGCCTGCTTCTGCATTGTTTTTGATGAAGATGACAACCGCACCCTTTTTAAGTGTCAAACGCTCCAAAA
>Ga0256840_1003634_pt1 | contig 12282 bp, 4 predicted proteins | sample 355202metaG_FD_185969 | JGI IMG/M metagenome (GOLD analysis project Ga0256840, IMG submission 185969) | Hydrothermal vent microbial communities from Mid Atlantic Ridge, Atlantic Ocean - 355-202 | ecosystem: Environmental > Aquatic > Marine > Hydrothermal vents | place: Atlantic Ocean: Mid...
CGGAATGACAAAAAAAAAGAGTTCTCGGAAAGATAATAGAAAGCGTTATTCGTTTAATAATTCATTTTGTTATACCGATTTCTATGACATAATAATACGTATTTTAATACACTTATTCCTTTTGTTGGAATGACACTTTTTACACAACCTCTTTTGTTTTATTTTTATTACTTCTATTATTGTATTATTAATTTTTTAGTAGCCTTTCCTTTATCAGTATTTATAGTTACCAAATAAATACCTGTTTTTATAGCGTTTGTATTAATTGTGTGTTTATTATTCGTTATTGTTTTTACATCTTCAACATACACTTTTTGTCCAAACATATTTGAAATTGTAATCGTAAACTCATAAATATCATTTGGCATTTTTAGCGTAATTTTTCCTGATGAAACCGGATTTGGATATAATTGAAATGTATTTAATATTTCATCTTCAATACCTAACGTTGTATCAATTTCAGCCGTCAATGAAAAATTATCAATTGCCATATCACTAGCAAAACCATCTCCTGTTACACCTGCTATTTTTAATTTTATTATTTGACCATTATACGCTGATAAATCAATAATTTGAGAAACCCAACTATTAGAACTGATTCCTGTTTTTGTATATAAGTTTGTATAATTTGCTCCATTATCTGTAGTAATCTTAATAGATAGCGATGCTAAATCTATATTAGCTCCATACCAATGATAATAAAACGTAAACTTTGCATTTTTAAACCCTGTTAAATCAAAACAAGGACTTAAAAATTCTGCTAATTTATTCGGATTACCTGCTGGAGTTACATTTATAGATGCCTCTGTATATAGATATGTACTACCATCATTAGCAGCTGAAGGCCCCGTATTAGTTGAAGGTGTGCTCCCTGTATTTTGAGTCCAATCTATATCGTCTTCAAATCCATTAGTCCTATTAGTCCAATCTCCATAGCCACTTTCAAAACTTTCAGCATAAGGAAAAGTTGTAATATAGTTACCCGTACATTGACCAATATTAAATGTTGTAAAAGTTGCTAGACTGCTATAATTAGACGGAGTTAAACAAATACCTCTAACTTGAAATTCATAGGTAGTATTGGCATTTAACCCTGTTAAATCCAATGAATTTGTTACAGAAGATGTAGTTATCCAAGTTGATGTTCCTGATTCTCTATATTGAATATCATATGAAGTTACATTAGTATTGTCCCAACCAATAGTTGCAGTTGTTGTTGTAATGCTAGAAGCTATTAAATTAGTTGGTATAACTGCTGATGCTGGACTTAATAATACATCTGGTAAAACAATTGTTTGTAAATCTGTAATTGTTTGATTTGTTAACGTATAAGATTGATAACAATCTGCTTCATACAAAATATCATACGTTCCTGCTTTTATTGGACGGTAATAATCTCCAATAGGTAATTCTGTTTCAACCCAAGAATTTCTACTATTTACTTGATCATCTCTTCCTACAATTGTTATTTTAGCTTTTATTGGATTTCCTGTAGATGCATCTTTAACTAAGCCTGTAAAACCATATATTCCTTCTTTAAAAAAATCTATTAATGCATTTTTATTATAATTCCAATGGTTCTGAATTTCACTTTCAGCAATTAGCTTTACATCACTCAATTCTATAGTAAGTTCTCTTGCGTGTTTATCGTAATTCATATAATCTTGACGTCCACCTGCAACTCTGTACCAGGTTGCTCCATGCGTGATACCATTATTCAAATAAGTCATATAATTTGGAAGAGCGGGGCTATCCGTTTGAGCATTTGTGGCATATTCACGACTTATAAATTGATACCAGTCATCATCAGCATGATAACCTTCAGCAGCAGTCCAAGTATCCCAAGGATAATTAACTACTTCTACTCCTCCATGAAAATTGGCTCCAATTACAAAATGATAACTGTCTGCCATTGCCATAAAAGCCAATGTTTCAGCCTGATAAGCATTGCCATCAGGGTTAGGCCCGTCTTTTGGATCAGGATAATTTCTGTTCAAATCAATTGCATTTGCGTTTGCTCTACGCGCTCCACTGACTGTTGTGTATGTAACTGAACCAAAAAAAGTACCATCTGGATTAGCCATTGGATTAATCCAGATTTCAGAATTATCTACCAGATTTTTTATTTCAGTATGTCTCGGATTTGCTACATCATTATAAGCTGTTATAAGAAAATCTATTAAAGAAAGCATCATTGGATAACCTGCTATTTCATCTCCATGCATTGAAGATGTAAGCAATAAACGAGGTTCTTGCTCGTGTGTGCCAACATTATCTGATAGTTTTATGAAAAGTAAATCTTTCCCATTAACTGTCTGACCTATATTTACCAATTGCGCTATTGTAGGATGGTCATTTGCAAAATCTGCCATTTGTTGGGCATATTGCGCATAAGTTGGATATGCTGTTAAAGGAAATGTTAATGTATATGCTGCATTTTTCCCTGAAATTCCTTTTTTGTGAATTTTAGGGTCAAACATTACTACATCTTTTGGTTCATTTAATTTTGTGTTAACAGTAAAAGGTAAATTGAATGCTAAAAACTTTTGAAAATTCTTTTTATTTGCAATTGCATTTATAATTAATGGATTGTTTTGGTTTTGTGCATGGTCAAAAGATATAATTGAGGAAAGTTTTCTTACTTCATCAATATTATTAGCTGTAAATGTAAAGGCTAATTCTCCACGTTTATTTAAATATTTATCTGCTAGATCTTTATTTGTTTGTGCATTTGAAAAAAATATAGCACAAAACAAAGCTACAAATAGTAATTTTATTTTCATTGGGCTAGTTTGTTATAAATTTCTAATTTAATTATTTTTGTATAATTATTTTTTTTGTGATTTGACCAGTGGTTGTATTAATTTGTACTATATACATTCCTGAAGTAGCATTATAAATTGGTAATGAAATAAACCTTTCGTTTAAATTTGTTTCCCAAGTTTGTATTTTTTGCCCAAAAGAATTAAATATACTAATATTGAGTATTTCAGTATCAACAATTTTCTTTATTTGTAATTCAGCAATGGTATTATTCATAAAAAGATGAATTCCTTCTTCTAGAGCTATTTCTTCCAATGTTTTTAAACGTGGTTGAAAAGCTAAAACAAACCTATCTTCATATTCGCCTGCTTTTAAATTAATTTCAAAAGGTTGTTTTGTAATCTCGTATGTTTCTCCCGTGAAATTATCTTTAATATAAATTGAGATATCTTCAGCTACATTTTCTAATCTATCCACATTTATGTTAACTGTACCATCTTCTTTTAACTGAATTCCTAGTGGGATTTCCTTATCTAAACTAAGTTTATTAGTTGCTTGGATAACATATTTTTTTGAATCTATAGTCCAATACATATCACTACTTAGTAAGTCATATATTTCACCATCAAATCCCCAATCTACACCATCAGTTGCTCTATCATCAATAGTTAACAGTAATTGTCTATGGCCATTTCCTCCTACATTAAATCCAATTCTAAATTTTTGTCGCGTATCAGAATCTGCTGTTATTTTGGAAGCTGTTTTTGTAGATTTTGCAATCTTCATAAAAATTGAGTTAGTAACATCTTCCGTTTGAAAAGCACGTTGACTATTATTAAAAACAATGCTTTTTGCTCCCGATGTTGCATTACCTTCTACAAAAAACCCTTGCCCTACAGCAACATATCTCTCTGGTGTTTTTGGTGAAGTAGGAGCTGTTTGATTTACATCAGGATCTGCAGTTGTTGCTACACCTCCAGATAAGTTATATGCTCCATATCCAGCTTGATAATCTTTTAAATTATGTGTATTTCCTCCATAATGTTCCCAAAAATAGAGCGTTCCTGTAATGCTTCCTGCATTATCTGCTATAAATTGATTTGCATCTAAAGCAGATGGATACGGGTTTCCTACCAAGTAATTATTATTGTCATTTACCGTTAAGGTAATAGTACCATTATTTGGTTTGCCAACAAATACATAATTTTGATCCGCTGTGAATCCTGTTCCTTTCATTAAAAATCCTTCTCCTGCTTTTAAGGTTCCTGTACTACCTATTTGTACCCATTTACTATAATCATCAAATAAGTCATTCACATATTTGTATATCCAATATTCTGCAATTTGAATTGGTGGCCCCACAGCTCCATTATACCCTCCTACAAATGAAATATTAACAGGGTTACTAGCGTTTGTACCATCTTTTAAAACACCTGCAACAGTATAAGTTTTAGCCACAAAATCTGAAACTACTGGTGAAGACCAGTCGTTGTAACGATATAAATTGCCTACCCCTTGTTGGTCACGTTCTAAATAACCTGTACTTGCGGCATCTAAATCACTCCCAGTAGTTTGTATTAGTTGAGATTCACCATCTAAATCTATAACTCCATTTAGTAGTAAATAATGTGATACTGTTAAAGCATTATCTGCATTAACAGAAAGTTCATTCACATTATTTTTTAATCCTAACACCGTTACATCTCTGGTTGTATTTACATTATTATTTGTTTCAACAATATTCCAGGTTATTTTGGAGCCATCAACAATTGAATTAGTATTAGGTAAGGTTTGTACTGAATTATTCAACCAAGTAGCAGCAGTATCCCAACTTCCATCGGCTGTACTTTCATATGGAAGAGGTGCTGTTTGATAATCTACGGTATCTAAATTTCTTAAAGCTCCTTGATTTTTATTTCCTGAATCGTCTATAGTATTTGTATAAGCATAGGCAGACATAGGATAATACCCTGCTAAACTTACCCAAGGAATTGAAGATACTTCATTTTTAGTAATCGTTTGAGGAATGATTGTTCCATTTATGTTACCTGCATTATCTTCTATTTCCTGATTCATAATATAACGCAACTGATTTACTGATAAAGCCACATCCCAAATTCTAACTTCATCTATGTTACCTTCAAAAAATGCTGTTGGTGTATTTTTACCTGCAGCAGCAATATAAAAAGATTGCGAGGTGTTAACTGGATCTGTTAAAGATGAAACAGATGTATCTAAAACTCCATCAATATATAAATTTGCCGTTCCTCCGCTATAGATAATAGCTACGTGATGCCACTCATCCTGTGGAATTATCGTAGTTGACGTAATGGTATGTGTACTACCGTTTTTCCAAACTACTTCAAACTGATTAGAAGAGTTAATTTTAAAATCATATCCTTCTGTAAAAGGATTATCTCTTTTAGAAACAATAGACGTATTGGTTGATCCCGCTCCCCTTTTTACCCATGCAGAAATGGTGAATTGCGATGGATTTACATCCAACGCGTCTTCCATATCTACATAATCTTGAATACCATCAAAATTAATAGAACGTACTACTCGTGTTTCAGGTGCATAGCCAAAAGTAATATATTTAATGCCGTCAAAATCATATTCGGTTTCTAAATTACTTCCTACTTCTTTCATTATTCTATAATCGGCTGTAGGACTAAAAACTCCTGTGTCAGAAATAAACATCAAGTAACTTCCTGGAGGAGAAATATTACGCACTGCACTTGTAGGAATTGAAATTTTTACTGAAGGAATATCTCCTCCATGTTCTGTTACTTTCCAAACCCTTTCCATTCCAGTAAACGTAACAGGAGTTGATAATCCTGCTATTCCTGCACTCATATCAACATTGATAACATTAGGAGCATTATCTAAATTCCCATTATTATTTCCCCATGTTAAAAATTCTTTATCGTTAAAAGTCGTAGCATTATTGCTAATATTTTGATTATTTGTAGTATAAATATCAGTTAATCCCATTGTAACCAATCCTCTAATTTGACCAGTACCATCAAATGCACTATTCACACTTTTAGATTGTTTTTGATTTAATGCTGAATCATCATCTCTACCTATTCCTGCTATATCATAATTATAACCGGCATTGGCAGATTGATCCCAAATAACATTTCCTGCAGAATCTACATAATCTTGTGTTGTACCGTTTACACCCAACGTAATACCATATTTAATAGCTAAATACGATTGAATTTTATTTCTTTCATCTGTTAAACTTACATCTGTTTTTCTAGAGGAGTAAGTAATAATTTCAACAATTCGAGCATCCGTACTTGCTTCCCAACCTTCACTTCTTCCTATCCAATATCTTGAATCGTTTACATTTGAAAAATCTGCAACGTCATTTTGAGTAGTTTCAATATTCGTAGCGTTATAGTATAACTCTTGTTGTGTTAATCCTGTATTATTTCTGGCGTTGATTATTCCTACATTGTCGTATGAAGCTCCTCCTGTTTCTGCAACTCCATAACCATTTTCTGTTCCTCCACTTCCATCTTCTGTTGTAGTTCCAACAGCATAAGATATAACTTCACTATCAAAACGTATTGAATATGCACCAAAACCAATACCTGTCGCATCTGTTTGATTGGTAGCAATATCTTCATCTCCACAAAAAATATCCATACTTCCAAAAGATGAATTAACGGTAGTGTCTGGTATTAGTACTACAAACATATCTTCCGTATACAAACCACTAGTTCCTTCTAAAAATTGAGTTGTAGTATCATCGTATGAGTAATCACTATCTATTGCCACAGGATTATAACTATTATCAAAATCTACAACGGGATTGAAGTTTACATTATATGCTGCATCATCTCTATAGGTAGGTTCTTGGCCTGCAGTATTTACAGTTGCATCAGCCCCTCTAGCTTGATCAGCCCAAAGGGAAACACTTTGACCATTAGTATATGCTAATCCTGACGTTGATTTAAGCCATAATTGCAATCCATTAGTTACACCTCCCGGTCCAACAGTTAATGGAGCCAATCCATTCCCCTCAATTGTAAATGTAAATGGATCTTCGTCTGAATCATTGTTAGTAATAGTTACAACATCAGTAAAAGTTCCTACTGCAACTGGTGAAAAAGTAATAATAAAAGTTGTAGAATTTCCAGAAGTTATAGTTGTTGTTGCTGGCTGTGTTGTAACTGTAAAAATAGTTCCTGTAGCCAATGTAACTGTTGCACCAATAGTTAAATCTGCATTTCCTATATTTTCTATGGAGAATGTTTTACTCGTGGAGTTTCCCGTATCTACATCACCAAAATTAGTATTATTAGAAGCTGAAGTTGTAAGGTCTCCATCTGGTATATTATTTGTATTTCCCGTAACTTGTATTTCAGGAGCTGGTACTGAAGATGTAACATTTACCGTATAATCTTCTACTTCACCGTCAAAACCTGTTCCACAAGAGGTTGGATTTGTACTATACCTTGCTGTAACCCTCATTCTTGTAGATCCTAAAGTGGCTGTAGCGGGTATTGTTATTGATAACGGGCTTAATGATGTTGCTCCATCTGAGGTATTTGTTGCATCTCCCATATCATAAGTTTCACCTGCATCATCAAAATCACCATCTTGATTCCAATCAATCCATACAAATGCATGAGCGGTATAATTTCCGTCTGTATTTACATTTACAGTTAAGTTATAAGATGTTCCTTGTATTACTGATGTGGAAATTGCTGTAAAATCCTCATAACCAACATCTTTCAACGGGCCATCAGCATTATTAATGGTATTAAATGAAACTAATGTAACCCCTGTCTCATAAGATGTAGTACCACTTGAAGCGCAATAATCAACTCCAGATCCTTCAACATTAAATGTATAAGGATCTTCGTTAGAATCAGTATTATTTATAGTTATTGTTGATGTTTGAGTACTTACTGTGCTAGGGTCAAAAGTAACATCAAAGGTAACAGAATTACCACTAGCTATTGTTACTGGTAAGGTTATATTACTAACGACAAATAGGGCGTTACTACTTGTTATTGATGAAACATCTAAACCTGAAGTTCCTACATTTTCAATTGTAAATGTTTTTGTAATTGATCCATTTAAATAATATACACTTCCAAAATCAGTATCGTCAGTTACGGATATTGTTGTATTACCATCGGGTATATTAATTCCATTACCAACTACGTTTATTTCTGGACCAGCGTACGTAACTGTTAATGAAATATTATCAATTGCCATATCACTTCTATAAGAAGCTCCTGTAGTTCCTTTAAATCTTATGTATATTGTTTGTCCAATATACGCCGTTAAATCAAGGGTTACTTGTGACCAAGCTGCACTACTACTTGTTTGTACTTGTCCTGTTTGCGACCATAAATTAGTTGGGTATGTTACACCTCCATCAGTACTTATTTCAACATCTAAAGTACCCATGCTAGATCCATACATATGGTAATAAAAGACAAACGAAGGGTTTGTTATTCCTGCCAAATCAAATGATGGACTCACAAAATAGGCAACTTTAGAAGGGTAATTTGGATTTGAAGATTCAGTAAACATGTAATAAGAGCCACTTGCCCCTGTTGAAGGACCTGTGCTAGAAGATGGTGTTCCTCCGGCGTCTCTTGTCCAGTCAAAATCATCACCTCCAGCTTGACTCCAACCACTAAGGTCTGTCTCAAAATCTGCAGTATGAATAACTGTTTGGGAAAAAGAGGTTAATGAGACTAAAAAAGTTATACCGAAAAGTATTTTACTAAGGTTTAGGGGTTTGAAATACATATATCATTCATTTAAAGGGGTTTACTAAGGTAGTGAAAAAATATTAAAAACCAACATTTTTTTCAATGGTCAATAAACAAACAGCAGTTGTTTAATAAAATTTACACTTATTTTTGAAAAATGAGCTTAAATACTAAGTAAAAATGAAAATGAGAAATTTCTTCCTGGTGAGCTAATTGCGGAAGCAAATTCTTTATAGTGTATGTCAAAAATATTATCAATATTTATATAACATGTTAAATCTGAATTTACTTTATAGTTAGCTCCAAAATTAAAGGTGCTCCAACTAGGGTTTCCAAAATAACTATTGGTAGCATCAATAAATGGCGTTTGTTCAATATTATCTTTTCCTTCAATTAAATTGTAATCTTTTAGTCGTTTTTCTGTATTAAATTTCCAATTTAAACTAGCTTGTAAACGTTCTTTTTTTAAGCCAATTTCAAATAAACCAAACAAAGGTGGAATTGAAGATAAAGGTAGTTTGGTGTCATACGCTTTTCCCTTAGTATAAGTAACAGATCCTCTAGTGAACCAAAGAGAATTTAAATTTCCTCTAAAACTAAAAGTGCTTCCAATTATATAGGCATTATCTTTATTAACATTGGCTACTACATTCCCTTCTTCACCATCGTACATAATTGTTTCCGAATTATTTATGCTGAAATAATCTCTTGTAATATAATTATTTAAAAGTGTATAATAAATGTCTAGCCCTATTTGAAATGTTTTATTATTAAAATATTTTAAGGCACTTGTTTCAAAGCTATAAATATATTCAGGTTTTAAATATATATTTGGTATGGTTACATCTCCAAATTTTTCTCTAATTTTCCCTATATCATCAATATTTGGTGATCGAAACCCAGATGCTATTACACTATTTAATTGCCAATTAGTTGTTGGTTTGTATACATAACCAATAGTTGCAGTAACTGCTGAGTTATTTAATGATATATCAAAATTTGGCAATGTTATAAATGTGTCATCAATCCATTTTGCTCCTAGGTAAGTATTTACAAATCTAATTCCTGTATTTAATGTTGATTTTTTATTAATATCCTGTCTGTAATTTACATAAGAAGCAAAACTAGTGTAAGTGCTTCCTCCATCTGGGTATCTTGATTGCGCTTTAAAATCATCACTAAAACCAATAATTGTATTGCCAACCACATTTAAGGTTTTTCCGTAAGCATTAGAATTTACTTTATTATGAGTCCCTTCAAAACCGTACGATAAAATTCTATTATTTTCTTTGGTTAATGGCACAAAAAAGTCTCCATTTAAACTCCAAACGTCAACTTCTTCATTTCTATAAAATCGGTTTAAACTTGTGAATTTTCGTTGTACTCTAGATTCTTTAATGTTTTGAAACGCAGCTGTAATTGTTCCTTTTTGAATCCACTTTTTATCGGGGTTTATTTTAAGTTGTGATGAAATTAACAACCTTTTTTGTGGTCCATAATACCATTCTGAAAAATTTAATTTACCATCAGAATATTCATTTAATTTATCAAATCTATTAATATTAGAAGATTCTGAGTATTGGAAATTAAATATTAATTTGCTTTTTGTTGAAAAAGGTATCGCAATTTTTTGAAGTATATCTGTTTGCTTATATCCCGTATTTTTTTGAATATTTTTATTTGAATTTAGTACGGGAATTGCATTGTAATAACTATTTGTATTATTTGAATACTCAACTACTTTTCCCCAATTATCAAATCCATGATTTCGAACTTTTCCCATCTTTAAATCTCCGAATTTACTATGAGAAATACTGGTATAAGATGCCCACTTTTTGTTTCTTATTTCAACGTTTGCTTCGTTAGTAAATTCACTATTCACCGAACTAAAACGAGAATAAAAAGAAGTGTTTATTTGTTTTTTACTACTGGTTTTTGGTATTTTAGTAAAATAATGGATTACACCCCCTAAAGCATCTGATCCATAGATTACAGATGAAGGGCCAAAAATAACTTCAACTCTATCAATAATATTTGGTGAAATAGTAATTGAATTTTGCAAGTGTCCTGCTCTATAAATGGCATTATTCATTCTAACACCATCAACCACTAACAACACTCTATTTGCTTCCATTCCTCTCAAAACAGGGCTCCCACCACCAAATTGTGTTTTTTGAACTTTAATGCCTGGTAAGTTAGCTAGTAAATCAGCTGTTGTTTGTGGAGCTAGTTTTTTTATTTCCTCTCTTGAGGCAACTACTATTTGTTCTGCTATTCTACTTCTTGTTTCTTCTCCTTTTGAAGCTGATAAAACTATTTCGTTTAGCTGCTCAGATTTTTTAGTTAAATATACTACAAAACCAATTTTACTAAGCTCTTTTTTTAAAATTTCATATTCATAACAAGATAAGTGGTTGAATGAAATTATATCAGAAGGGTTGAAAATTGACAAATCTGCAATACCTTTTTTGTTGGTATACACAATTTTGTTTTTTGAATCGTTATAAATGGTAACATTTTCAATTGGGAAATTTGTTCCTCTCTCCAATACTTTAACTTGTTGTGCTTTTACAGATACTGCTATAAAACAAAGAAAAGATACTAATAAAACCTTCATAACTAACTAACTAAATACAGACTTTAAAATTGCTAAAGATTTTGGTTTTTTAAAGCCCTCCAAATGTAATTCAAAATATTGAATTAAAATAGACAAAACCGCTTGTCTGTTTGTAGCGCTAAAATCAATTGTGTGTAACACCTCAAAATTTATGCCTAACAGCTTTTTAAATTGTATTAAATTATTTCCTTTAACCAAATTTACTTTGTTGAAATTAGTGAAATTACCTTCTAATAAATCAAAATAAATTTTATTACCTATATTCATTTCAGGATAAAACCCAAGAAATTTTGTTAAATTTAATAAAAACAGTAAATGGAAATTTGAAATATTATTATGCGTATCTAACCACAAAAATGAAGTTTCTAAATATTTATACAGTGTATTATTTTGTTCTTCTTCTCGAATTGCATAGTATACTATTTCAGCTAAAAATAAGGCAATCGTTTGTTTTTTTATATCTGTGTAGATTGAATTATAAAAATGTAATATCTCTATATCTCTAATAGAATTTAGCCCTCCTTTATTATTGTGATTCGCTGTTAAATTAAGTTGCATTAAAGGCTGGAAATAAGCTGGTTTTATGTTGGCTTTTCTCGATTTCAAAACCCCTTTAAGTAAATATGTTTTGATACCACAATTTTTTGTGTAACAAGTAACTATTAAACTTGTATCTCCATATTTTATAGATTTAATTACTATTGCTTTTGTGGTTTCAATCATTTTAATTGATAATCGCAATTTTAGCTACAGTGGTTTCTAGATTATCTTTAGTAATTAATAGCACAATATAAATTCCAGATGCTACTTTACGACCAGCTAAATTAGTTTTATTCCAAACCACTTTACCTCCAAATAATTCTTGCCCACTTTTTGTATTGGTTTCATACACTAGGTTTCCTGCAGTATCTAAAATTTTTATATTAATGCCTTCTGGTAAATGCGTTCCGTTTCTACCGTCAATTGTAATAAATTCATTATTCTTTGTTGAAGGGTTTGGATAAGCATAAATTTCAGGTAAATTCTCTCCGTAAGATGACACATTGCTGTTAAAAGCTACAATTCCTTTATCTGTGGCAAAATAAACCTTACCTAAACTATTATCAATAGCTATTTTTAAAATATTATTTGATGGTAGAGGAGAAGTATCCTTATTAA
>Ga0256840_1003635_pt1 | contig 12281 bp, 11 predicted proteins | sample 355202metaG_FD_185969 | JGI IMG/M metagenome (GOLD analysis project Ga0256840, IMG submission 185969) | Hydrothermal vent microbial communities from Mid Atlantic Ridge, Atlantic Ocean - 355-202 | ecosystem: Environmental > Aquatic > Marine > Hydrothermal vents | place: Atlantic Ocean: Mid...
GAAGCTTTCGACTTATTAATCCCACCTAATTGATGGCTGCCACCATTATGCAAATAAATAACAAGCGTGCTCCACAAGAACCCTTCGTCAATGTTTAAGGTATCAACTTCTAAAAATGGAATATCTTCTTTAGATGCCTGCTTCCTTATTGAAAGTTTATTTTCAAGAGTTTCGAACGAGGTGAATTTGCCATGTTTGGCAAAGAGTCTTCTGAGTAGGGTTGTTTGGTAGTGGGTTAGGATGTTGTTTCTCTGTTAAATTAATTTGGTTTATTATATAAAATAATTACTAAGAGTTGATAGAAAAGCTAAAAAAGTCTAGTGTAGCTGAATATTTTCTTTGGGCTAAATAACTAAAACAGGTTTAATCATTGAACGCAGTTGAAATAGAAGAAGCAATAAGCAACCTAGCCGAACAAGAGTTTGATGCGGCAAGCTTTCCCTTTGTTTTTCTAGAAGCCTTTGGCAACAAGCCTACTACCATAAAACGTCTCAAAAGCGGCTCATCCAACGCCTCTGATATTGAGGGCGGTGTATTACAACGCAATAATATTCACCTAGTTGTGTGCGATGAAGGCAAAACTAACGAAGCCTTAGCCGAGCTTAAAGCCAGCCCCGTGACCAAAAAATCTAAAGCCAAGTTTATTTTGGCAACCGATGGCAACTATCTGGAAGCTGAAAGTATGCTTTCGGGTGAAACCGTAGCCTGTGACTATAAACACTTTCCTAATCACTTTGGTTTCTTTTTAGATTTGGCAGGTATTAGCACGGTTAAACAAATTCGTAATAACCCGATTGATATTCAAGCCACGGGGCGTTTAAACCGTCTGTATATCGAGTTGTTACAGCAAAACGAAGCATGGGCGACGGATGAACGTCGTGATGAAATGAACCAGTTTATGACGCGGTTGATTTTCTGTTTCTTTGCCGAAGATACCGAAATCTTTATGGGCGATAATTTATTCACTCATACCATTGAACAAATGAGTGATAGCCGTACCGACAATACCGATCAGGTGATTGCTGAAATCTTCCGTGCAATGGATAAGCCGATAGAGCAACGTAAAACCGCCGATTTATCGCGTTGGGCTAATGGCTTCCCCTATGTGAACGGTGGGCTGTTTGCAGGCAATAATGACACTCCTAAATTTAGCCGTATTGCGCGTTCGTATTTAATTCATGCGGGGAATTTAAACTGGAAAGAAATCAACCCTGATATTTTTGGCTCGATGATTCAAGCGGTTGCCGATGAGGATGAACGCGGCGAGTTGGGTATGCATTACACCAGCGTCCCAAATATCTTAAAGGTGCTGAATCCGCTATTTCTGGATGATTTGAACGATCAACTCGAACAGGCTGGCGATAACCCGCGTAAGCTGTTAAACCTTAAAAAACGCATGGCGAAAATTCGTGTGTTTGACCCTGCTTGTGGTTCGGGTAATTTCTTAGTCATTGCCTATAAAAACATGCGTGAAATTGAATATAAAATTCATCAACGACGCAATGAAACCCATTTGAAATCCGATATACCCCTGACTAATTTTCGCGGTATCGAGCTAAAAAGCTTTGCCGCCGAAATCGCCCGCCTAGCCCTGATTATTGCCGAATACCAATGCGACTGCTGTATCGCGGACAACGTGAAGCACTGGCAGAATTTTTACCCCTCAATGCCATGAACTGGATCACCTGCGGCAATGCCCTGCGACTAGACTGGCTATCGATTTGTCCCCCTACAGGCACCGGGGTCAAACTGGTCGCGGATGATTTATTTGCCACGCCCTTGGAGCAGACTGAAATTGATTTTGAGAATGAAGGCGGGGAGACCTATATTTGTGGCAATCCGCCTTATTTGGGCAGTACATGGCAATCAAAACAACAAAAAGCCGATTTAGAGCAGATTTTCAAAGGACGAACCACACGCTGGAAATCTTTGGATTATGTCGCGGGTTGGTTTATGAAAGCGGCTGATTACGGTACTCATACCGATGCCACCAGTGCCTTTGTAAGCACAAACTCTATTTGTCAGGGACAACAAGTGCCGATTTTATGGCCTTTGATTTTTGATTCTGGACATGAAATTGCATTTGCACACACTTCGTTTAAATGGGCAAATTTGGCGAGCCATAATGCTGGGGTGACGGTTGTAATTATTGGAGTATCTAATCAATGCTCAAAAATACGTCGATTATTTTCTGTTTCCGATAATGATAAAGTTACTTCTAAAGAAGCTAATAATATAAATGCTTATTTAACTGTCGGGGCTAATGTTGAAGTAAGGAAGTATCCTAAACCCATAAGTATTGTAAGTAAGATGGATCGGGGGAATGGTGCTACAGATGGAGGAAACTTACTTTTAGATAAGTCGTCTCTGGATGTTATGAGTATAACTCCAAAGCAAAAAAACAAATTTGTTCGTCCATTTTATGGTTCTGCTGAGTATATAAAAGGATCACAACGATATTGTTTATGGATTAGTGATGAAGATTCTGAAAATATAAAACAAATAGAGGCTATTAATAAACGCGTAGAAGCCGTCAAAGTAATGAGGCTAGCAAGCAAAAAAGAAGCTACTCGTAAAGGTGCAACTTACCCTTATCGTTTTGATGAAAAAAGACAGATAGGAAATGAAACAGTGTTAATAATTCCTCGTGTTTCATCAGAAACTAGAAAATATCTCCCCGTTGGGTTCCTTCCTCCAAAATCTATAGTTAGCGATAGTGCTTTTGCTCTATATGATGCCCCCCTTTGGAATATGGCACTAATTGCTTCACGTCTACATCTAATGTGGATTGCAACAGTTTGTGGGAAGTTAAAAACGGACTTTCGTTATTCTAATACAATGGGCTGGAACACCTTCCCCGTCCCTAAACTCACCGAAAAAAACAAAGCCGACCTAACAAAATGTGCCGAAGATATTCTGCTCGCCCGTGAAGCCCATTTCCCTGCCACCATTGCCGATTTATATAAACCCGATGCCATGCCAGAAAATTTACGCCATGCCCATGAGCGTAATGATGAAGTGCTGGAGCGTATTTATATCGGTCGTCGCTTTAAAAACGACACCGAACGGCTGGAAAAATTATTTGATCTGTATACTAAAATGACCACTGATAAAGCCACTAAAAAGGAGAAAAAAGCATGAGTGAGCTTATCCTTTATACCTCTGAAGATGGCAAAACTCGTCTTGATCTTCGGGTAGAAGGACAAACTGTGTGGCTGACTCAACTGGATATCGCTGAACTCTTTCAAACCAGCAAGCAAAATATCTCCCTTCATGCCAATAATATCTTTGAGGAAGGGGAGTTGAAGAAGGAAGCAACTGTCAAGGAATCCTTGACAGTTCAAACCGAAGGCAAGCGTCAGGTTAAGCGAAAAATTGCCTATTACAATTTGGACTTGATTCTCGCTATTGGTTATCGGATTCGCTCGCCACGCGGTATCCAGTTTCGCCAGTGGGCAACAAGCCATTTAAAAGAGTATTTAGTAAAAGGCTTTGTCATGGATGATGAACGCCTGAAAAACGCGGGAGACTGGGATTATTTTGATGAATTACTGGAACGTATACGTGAAATTCGCGCTTCAGAAAAACGTTTCTACCAGAAGGTGCGTGATCTGTTTGCGCTGAGTTCGGATTATCAGATCAGGGAGCATGATACTCAACGTTTCTTCGCACAGGTTCAGAATAAACTGCTCTATGCCGCCACGGGGCATACGGCAGCGGAACTCATTATAAAAAGAGCGGACGTAGACAAGCCCAATATGTCACTTACAAACTGGAAAGGCTCACGGGTCCGTAAACAGGATGTGATTGTCGCCAAGAACTACCTGAATAAGGATGAAATTGACACCCTCAATCGCTTGGTGGTGATTTTTCTTGAACAGGCTGAATTACGTGTCAAACAACAAAATGAACTCAACCTTGCCTTCTGGGAAAATAATATTAACCGAATGCTGGAATTCAATGATCAGCCTGTTTTAAAGGGAGCTGGTTCGATAAGCCATGATGATATGAAACACATTGCGCATCAGCGTTATAGCGATTTTGACCAGAAACGTCGACAACACGAAGCACTAGAAGCGGATACCAAAGACCTTCACGAGCTGGAAGCGTTGGAGCAAGTACTCAAGGATAAAAAACCATGACTCAGAACAAATCTATTCCTTCTATATCTAACAGTTATGCTTGTAACGGTAGCTCGAAAAAATCTAATGAAATGGGTATGCGGGCGATGCAGGAGAAAGCCTATGAAATGCGTGGTGAACAATATCTGTTGATTAAGTCACCACCTGCATCGGGTAAGAGCCGTGCTTTAATGTTTATTGCTTTGGACAAGTTAGAAAACCAAGGTTTAGACAAGGCTATTATTTTAGTGCCAGAAAAGTCTATTGGGTCGAGCTTTAATAATGAGCCTTTAAGTAATTTTGGGTTTTGGGCTGATTGGGAGGTTGTTCCTAAATGGAATTTATGTAATGCACCAGGCGAAGATGGTGGCAAAGTGAATTCGGTTAATGCATTTTTGGAAAGTGATGATCGTATCTTAGTATGTACCCATGCGACATTCCGCTTTGCAGTAGATCGTTTTGGCGTGGAAGTTTTTGATAATTGCTTAATTGCCGTGGATGAATTCCACCATGTCAGTGCTAACCCTGATAACAAGTTAGGCGCACAACTTGGGGAATTAATTGAACGAGATAAAGTACATATTGTTGCTATGACAGGTTCTTATTTTAGAGGTGATGCGGTTGCTGTTTTGTCACCTCAAGATGAAAATAAGTTTAAGACGGTGACCTATACCTATTATGAGCAACTCAATGGTTATGAGTTTCTTAAAACCTTGAATATTGGTTATTACTTTTATTCGGGTTCATATTCCGAAGAAATCTTAAATGTACTCGACCCTAATGAGAAAACAATTATTCATATCCCTAATGTAAATTCTCGTGAAAGTACCAAGGATAAAATCAAAGAGGTTGAAGATATTATTGGTGCGATGGGTGACTGGCAGGGTATGGATGCTGAAACAGGCTTTCACCTTGTAAAATTGCCTGATGGGAAAATAATTAAAATTGCTGACTTGGTTGATGATGATGCTAAGCGCGATAAGGTATCAGCGTCGTTAAAATTGCCAGAGGTTAAGAGTGATAGAGACTATGTTGATATCATCATTGCGCTGGGTATGGCTAAAGAAGGTTTTGATTGGGTTTGGTGTGAACATGCTTTGACGGTGGGTTATCGCTCAAGCCTTACTGAAATTATACAGATCATTGGTCGAACTACGCGCGATGCAGAAGGTAAATCACACGCTCGGTTTACGAATCTGATTGCAGAACCACAAGCTGATCTTGACCTTGTAACAGATGCCGTTAATGATACGTTAAAAGCAATAGCAGCCAGCCTTTTGATGGAGCAGGTGTTAGCCCCTAAGTTTAACTTTACCCCTAAAAATAAACAAAGCACCCCTGAAGAAGGTTATGACTACGGTGATGATGGCTATGACCCTGATGGGAATAATGTTGGTTTTAATGAAAAAACAGGACAGTTTCAGATAGAAATTAAAGGATTAGTCGAGCCAAAAAGCGAAGAAGCACAACGTATATGTGATGATGATTTAAACGAAGTAGTTGCTGCTTTCGCACAAGATAAGACAGCTCTTGAACGTGGCTTGTTTGATACGGAAGTTGTACCTGAAGAATTAACTCAGGTTCGTATGGGAAAGATCGTTAAAGATAAATACCCAGAACTGGATGATGAAGATCTAGAAGCGGTTAGGCAACATGCAATTGCTGCCCTTAATATTACCCAACAGGCTAAGAAAATCATTAATGATGGGGCTGACCAAGAAACAGGGGGAAGTACCGCTTTTGTTGATGGAGTTAGAAAATTTGCAATGGATGTTCGTGACCTAGATATTGACTTGATTGATAGCATAAACCCTTTTAGTGAGGCCTATGCAATTCTTGCAAAATCAATGACTGAAGATAGTCTTAAACAAGTTGCTGCTGTGATTAGTGCAAAGAAGGTTTCTCTTTCAGAAGAAGAAGCTAGGGAGCTGGTTAAACGTGCTTTAAAATTTAAGACGGAGCGCGGACGTTTACCAGAGCTGACTTCTGCCGACCCATGGGAACAACGTATGGCAGAAGGAATTGCTTTTCTACAGCGTAAAGTGTCTGAGGAAAGCAATGAATGACTGAACAATCCAATAAAGACCTTCTTGATGCTTTAGGTGTTGAGATTGCTACGACAAAGAAACGTACCCTTACACCCAAAGAGGAGCGAATCATCGCGGGTTTTGAAGAAATTCAATCCTTTGTTGAAACAGAGGAGCGCATACCTGCACATGGCGAAGATAAAGATATTTTTGAGCGTTTATATGCCGTTAGATTAGATCAGATTCGTGCTGATGAGGTATGTAGTGACCTAGTGAAGGCTATGGATCATCAAGGCTTGTTAGCTAATATTGATCAGGTAGCTGAAACGAAAGAAGAATACGGTAGTGATGCTGAGTTGTTGGCAGAACTAGGCGTTAAACCACCAAAAGAAGGGGATGTTACTTTCCTAAAGCACGTTAAAACACGGGCAGAAGTACGAGCAGCTGAAGAAATAGCAAACCGCACAAAATGCGAAGATTTTGATATGTTTAAACCACTTTTCGAGAGTGTGCGAAATGAGATAAAATCGGGTTTGCGAGACAGCGTTCCGTATAAGGACTTTGCTAAAGTTAATGAAGGTGACTTTTTTATACTTTCTGGTCAAATCGTCTATGTAGCGGAGGTTGGTGAAGAGTTTATTAATAAGAATAAACAAAGGGATGGTCGTTTAAGAGTTATTTATGACAACGGAACGGAAAGTGATATTTTGGTTCGGTCATTACAACGAGCATTAAATAAAGATGAATTAGCCAGACGAATTACAAGTGCAAATCTTGGTCCACTTTTTGATGGGATTTCTGAAGAAGGTGATATTGAAAGTGGGACAATCTATGTTTTGAGAAGCCTATCGGATCATCCTCAAATTTCTGAAAGTCGTGATGTTATACATAAAATTGGTGTTACAGGTGGGAAGGTTGAAACGAGAATATCCAATGCCAAGCTTGATCCAACTTTCCTAATGGCTGATGTTGAAATAGTAGCTACCTATGAGTTGTTTAATATCAATCGCACCAAACTTGAAAAAATAATTCATCGCTTTTTTGAATCAGCAAGACTCAATATTGAAATAAAAGACCGCTTTGGTAACCCTGTTATTCCGCAGGAATGGTTTTTAGTGCCACTCAATGCAGTTAACCAGCTTGTAGAAAAGATTCAAGATGGTTCAGTGGGTAACTATGTTTATGATATTGAGGCTGCTGATTTAAAATTAAGAGAGAAGTCATAAGGTGAAAAAACCAAGATCAGTTAAATCATTAGAAGACTTCGGTAGAATTAGGCTTTCAAAATCATTTTATATGCGTGATTTTCTATATAGTGAAATTTCTAACTTCTATGAAGTTTCTAATATTCCAGATAATCCTGACATTGCTATCGCTGCTTGTTCAAAGTTATGTGAAGAGCTTTTAGAGCCGTTGAATGATACGTTTGGAAGGATAACAATCTTTTCTGGGTATCGGTCTCCTTCAGTAAATAATTTATGCAATGAGAAGAAGTTAAATTGTGCTTCAAATGAAGCTAATTTTGCTTCTCATATATTTGACTATAAAGATAAGAATGAACATATTGGAGCCACTGTAAGTATTGTTATTCCTTGGTTTGCTGATCAATATGAAAATGGACGTGATTGGAGGGATCTTGCTTGGTGGATTCATGATCATTTGCCACATTGTGGTTTATACTTTTTCCCAAAGCTGTCAGCATTTAATATTACATGGCATGAAACGGATAAAGAAAAAACTATTCGTAGCTATATTTCACCAAAGGGTACTTTGACAAAGAAAGGAATGGATAATTATTTGGGCGATCATTCTGAGTTTTATCAGGGTTTTCCCGAAATGAAATAATAATCTTCGTTACCCAACCACCAACAAATCCTCCCACCGAGTCGTATAAGCAGGCGATAAATGATCTTGGTGCATGTACCAGCGCTTTTTACTTTCAGAGGCAAAACGCAAGGTTTGTTTGCCATATTTCCCATTGATATGATCGAGTAACTTCATGCGGTTTCGTGCTTCTTGGTTGTAGCGTTCTGCTTGAAACAGGCATAGTTGTAGGAAATGGTCGGGCACAATATCAAATAACATCACGCCTGCCTTTTGGTATTCATAGCCTTCTTTAAAAATACGTTCTAGTGCATATATGCCTGCTTTGATTAGGGTTGAGGTATCTGCGGTGTATTGGTTTAAGCTGATGGTCATGGAGTTGCTGTAGCCTGCACCTGTTGAAAACGGGCTGGTACGCACAAAAACGCTGATGCTGCTGGTGACACTGCCTTGCAGCCTTAGCTTTTCGCAGGCGCGGCTGATGTAGCCTGCCAGTAGCGAGCGCATGTGGCTGTGGCTGGTGACTCGTTCTTTAAAACTACGGGAGACTAGCAGTTGCTTTTTTTCGGGTAGGTCTTCGATTGAGATGCAGCTTTTGCCGTTGAGTTCTTGCACGGTGCGTTGCATGACGACACTGTATTGTCGTCGAATCCAGCCTTCATCGGCGTGTGCAAGATCATAAGCAGTTGCGAAGCCTTTGCTTTTTAAACTGGCTGACCACTTTCGACCCACACCCCACACATCGCCAATTTCAATCTTTTTTAACACACTATCAATCTGGGCTTGGTTATCAAAGATAAACACGCCGTTGGCTTTGGGTGTTTTTTTAGCGACATGGTTAGCTATTTTAGAAAGCGTTTTGGTTTAGGCGATGCCGATGGAAACAGGGATGCCTGTCCATTGCTGTACGGTTTGCCTTACTTTTAGCCCGTGAAGATATAAATCATAATGGTTAAATCCACGCATATCGGCAAAGGCTTCATCAATCGAGTAGATTTCTAGGGTAGGGGATAGTCTTTCTAATACACGCATCACCCGTGCGGATAAATCACCATACAACGGGAAGTTGGATGAGAAGACATGCACACCTTGCGCTTGCATTTGTTTGCGGTATTTAAACTCAGGCGCACCCATCGGGATGCCTAAGGCTTTAGCCTCATTACTACGCGCAATCACGCAGCCATCGTTATTGGATAACACAACAATAGGCTGGTTTTCTAGCTCAGGTCTGAATAATCGTTCACACGAGGCATAGAAATTATTACAATCAACAAGGGCAAACATCGCTCTGCACAACTACATTTGATGAATCACAGAGGTAACCACACCCCAGACAGTCAGCTCGCCCGTTACCGATATATCTTTGTGCTTGGGGTTCTCTGATTTTAAAATAACCTTATTATCTTGCAGGCTCAGCCGTTTTACCATTACATCACCATCGACATTCGCAATCACCACCTTGCCATCGCTCGCAGTGACAGAGCGATCAACAATTAAAATATCATCGGGGTAGATGCCCGCATTGACCATCGACTTGCCCGACACCCGTACAAAAAAAGTTGCCTCATGGTGTTTAACCAGCAGATTGTTTAAATCCAGATACTCTTCCACAAAATCATCCGCAGGCGATGCAAAACCAGCTTCAACTTTACTGCTGTAAATAGGGATGTGTAGACAATGCGCTTGCATTTGAGCTGGATGAATCACGGTAATATCATCGTTAGATAAGATGCTATCTAAGTCAGCTAAATGAAGTTTAAAGGGCTTATTTTTGGCGTGAAGAAGCTTTGTAACGGTGTTTAGGTGGGTGCTTGAATGAGTGCTTAGACTGGTCATTTGATTATCCTTTTTATAATATGCTACCGATATATAAAATAGAACAAAAAGCGAACTTAATCAATAAGCTTTTCAAGTTGTCCCGTAAAAATCAATCCAGACTAAACCGCCGATAGAAATTTAAAGAAATGCTCCTTTGTTTGCGAAGAGAAACAAACACGGATTGCTTCTTGATATTTCTATCTTGAGGCGGTTTTGAGGCTAGTTGTTTTTAACTTAAAGGACAACAAAATGAAAAACTCACTCAAACAAATTCTTAAAGATCATCCACAGTCCATTAAAGCAGAAGTAGCCGAAGAAGCACTAGAGCATGACGATCCTAAAACATTCTTTCAAGACTTACTACAACACGGTTGCATCAGCGGCATGGTCGGAAACCTGATTTACTATAAAGACACACACGCTTTTTATGACAAGCACTACGCTGAAATTGAAGCACTTCGTGAAGAATATGAAGAATCAACTGGCGAGCCTTTGCCGATCAAAAGCGACCTTAAAAACTTCCTAGCTTGGTTTGCCTTTGAGCAGGTGGCTTATCAGTTGGTTAGTGATATTGAACCAGAGCTTGTTTAGCTTTGGTTTTATTATTTATAAATATGTAAACCGCGAGTTTACATATTTGACTAAAATTAGCTCCAGCCCGACTCAGGAAGCCAGTTTTTATTATAATCACCTTCGTTTACTGTAGATTCAACAATAGGCTGAATAAAGGTTCTAATTTGGTTTGTAACTTCTTCAAAACTCACAGGAATAGCATCGCTGTTAATGTTGTTTCTAAAAGCTTTCCATTGCACATCTTTTGCTTTGATAAAACCTTTAGTAAACGCTTCTATTTCAGACGGGAGTTCAGTTCCTCTTTGGGGAAATGTACCTGAAATGGCTTTCTGTAAATCAAGCCCATTAAATTGAAACTGTCTTGATAATAGCCAAATGTCGTAGAAGTCCTTCATACGACTATTCAGTTCGCCTAACTTAACCATTGCTTCAAGTTTTTCCGCAATAGTAGTTTCCTTGCTATAGCTCAGTAATTTAGGAGCTGGCAAATCTAATAGGGTTGGATAGATGTTTATTTCTGGTTTAGGGTAGACTGAATCACCGAAACCAATATCTATCTGCATGGTTACTTTTGCAGTATCAAGAAAGGACAGAAAGCGTACTCGAACGCCTTGGTAGTCGGCATCTTCTTTTATTTTTATGCCGGTGATTTCTTTTGTGTCAAAAACTAAGCCATCATCAAGAGCTATTGCCTGTGTACATATTTCTGAAACAACTTGAGTGATAACTTCAACGTCGTTATCAAACTCTCCTAACAAGTCAATGTCTTTGGTGGGTCTTACTGTCGGGGCATTCCACGTAAGTAGAGCAAGCGCACCTTTTAGAATAAACTTGTCTTTGTATTTTGATTGAGAAAGACGATATAGAAAGCGTTCCATCGCAAAATATTGGAGTAATTCTGCAAACGGTCTTTGATCTTTACGAGCTTTATTGAGTAACTTTTGACGTGTTGAAACTGCAATATTCTTGATGTTTTTCTGGCTCATAGAGATGCTTCAAGATAAGGGCTTATTACTTTTGATACACGGCATACTTTGGCATACTTCATGATCGCTTGTACATCAATGGCTTGCCTCTCTCTATAGAGTTTAAGGGCTTCAAGTACAATATCCATTCCTATTTTGTTACGAAACTTAAAACAGTCAACCAGTGTTTTTTCAGGGTTATATACACGCATTGATACGCCATCAATTTGATGGGTTTCAATACCAGCCTCAAAACTTTCTTTGTTAAATCGGTAGGCTGAAATGGGTGGATAGTCTAGCTTAGGTGTTTTTATCCCTGTAGGAAGCGCAATACTTACTCTATGTGGAATCTGTGTTGTAAGGTCATGATAAGACAGGGCTGATATAAGGCAGATGGCAGCTTTAGGTATTCGAGAAGCTACAATGGCAAGATCAGGCTCCGTCATTGCGGGTGTATTGGATGCCCGATAAACTCCACGAGATAGGCGTTCAATCTCACCTTTCTCAAGCATGGAATAAAGTGTATAACGGTTAATACCAGCATCGAGTGCTTCTGACATGTGGATTGTGCCACCATTATTCTTTATGATCTTTAGTATTTGAGGTTCAGACATAGTTACATTGGTTGATATTAATTGTGGTGTATTTGTCTGATTGTAATCTGTTTGGCTATAACTATCAATGTGAGTTTCTCACCTCTTGCTTACTCACTTGATAATACAATTATGCATCCACTTAAAAATCAGATAGTTTTAAAAATCGAGAGTCAGTGTAGTGATTGGGTGTTCTCTGGAAATGACTTTTTAGATATTGGAACAATCGAATTAACTGATAAGACATTACAGCAGCTCAATAAAGCAGGGACTCTAAAACACATATTTGATGGCATATACTATAAGCCTAAGTTTAGTAAACTACTTGATAAAGAACTCTCGCCTAACTTGGAAGAGCTA
>Ga0256840_1003636_pt1 | contig 12278 bp, 7 predicted proteins | sample 355202metaG_FD_185969 | JGI IMG/M metagenome (GOLD analysis project Ga0256840, IMG submission 185969) | Hydrothermal vent microbial communities from Mid Atlantic Ridge, Atlantic Ocean - 355-202 | ecosystem: Environmental > Aquatic > Marine > Hydrothermal vents | place: Atlantic Ocean: Mid...
CTCTGTGGCGGTGGTTGCTCTATTAGGTTATGGCGTGAGTTTATGGATGAAACCCACCACGGTACAGAATAAAACGTTAAAAATTGAAAAAAATCTATTTAAAAGTACGTGGCAGATGATTGCCTTGTGTCGAGATTACCAAAGACCTTTTTTTGCGCTCTTAGCGATCTCTTGGTTTTGGTTTTTAGGCGCCACGCTATTAAGCCAAATACCCACTTTAGTAAAGTACGATTTACAGGCAGATGATGTGGTTGTCGTTACTTTTTTATCGCTCTTTTCCATCGGTATTGGTTTAGGTGCCGCACTGGTCACTCGCTGGTTTAAGGGGGAGATTGACTTAAGGTGGCATGGCTTGTTTTTGTTTGGTATCTCACTCTGTTTTGGTTTGATAGCGTGGCTGGTGACAGGGCACAGTGAATCCTTAAACGATCCCTCTACTCCATTAATCAACTTAACCACGTTTTTAGCCAGTTGGCCGTTAAATACGCTTCTACTCGTATTTTTAGTGTTGGCGATATTGGGCGGTGCTTACATTGTGCCACTGTATACGCTGTTGCAAAAACAAACACCTGAACCACTGCGTGCTAGAATGATCGCGGTGAATAACATTATGAATGCACTGTTTATGGTGATCTCATCGATATTGATTATGATCGGTTATGGACTGTCATTGAGCCTAATGACGATGTTTGTTTGGCTAATGATTTTAAGTGGGTTGATTGCATTCATTGTTCACCAATTTCAAAAAAATAAGATAGGAAAAAAAGATGAAAGGGTTATTTAAGTTTTTTGCCAAACTGCTTTTTAAAGCGCTGTATCGCGTTGAAGTAAAAGGGTTAGAGCACTACCATGCGGTGGATCAAACAGAGCAACCGCTGTTAATTATTGCCAATCATGTCTCCAGTTTAGACGGCCCTTTGATAGACCTTTTCTTACCGGGCGAAACCTATTTTATGGTGGATGCGGGGCACACTAAAAAGTGGCATGAACGTTTTATATTAAGCATGACCCACTACTTTAAAGTAGATTTACAAAGTCCCTATGCTGCTAAACACATGATTAAAGAGTTAAAGAAAGGCAAGCAGTGCATGATCTTTCCCGAAGGCCGAGTGACCACAACAGGGCACTTAATGAAAGTCTATGAAGGCACAGGCATGGTCGCTGATAAAACGGGTGCGATGGTGTTGCCTGTGAATATATCGGGTGCGGTGTACAGTAAATTCTCCTATTTAGACGGCACCAAATTTGCCTATATTAAACAGTTCTGGTTTCCTAAAATTACCTTAACCATTCGTCCCGCCGAAAAAATGCAACAGACAACTGGTCTGTCTGGTCATCAAAAACACAAAGTATTAACACAACAGATCACCCGTTTATTAACAGATGGACTTTACTATGGTTTGGTCAAACAACAGACCCTTTTTGCCGCGTTACTGCACGCAAAAGCGACTTTTAGAGCCAAAGAAGTTTGTATAGAGGATGTGAATGGGCAGGAATTGAGTTTAAAAAAACTCACCCTTGCCGCGATTATTTTAGGCAAACAGCTACAGAATGTTCTGAAAGATGAGAAGCATGTTGGCTTGATGTTACCCAATGTTGCCGGGATGCCTGCCAGCTTTTTTGCACTACAAGCCTATGGGTACGTGCCCGCAATGATTAACTTTACCGCTGGCATCGGTTCGATTAAATCGGCGTGTGATACCGCGGAATTAAAGACGGTCATTACCTCTAAAAAGTTTGTTGAGGTCTTTGGGTTAGAACCGCTGATTGAAGCGCTCTCTAAAGAGGTTCGCTTTGTCTATTTAGAAGATATTAAAGAGAAAATTAACGGTGTCAGTAAAATAAAAGGTCTGTTGACTTGCCCAAGAAAACTACTGGGTTTTGGGATTCATCCTGATAAACCAGCGGTTATCTTGTTTACCTCTGGTTCCGAAGGAACGCCAAAAGGGGTGGTATTGTCGCATCAAAATATCAACAGCAACATCGCGCAAACCTGCTCTAAAATCACCCTGTTACCAGGGGACACCATTTTAAATGCACTGCCAACCTTTCACTGTTTTGGTTTAACCGCAGGGATGTTATGGCCGATTATGCGAGGGGCAAAAGTGTACTTATACCCATCGCCGATTCACTACGCTATTGTGCCTGAAATGGCTTATCAAAAAAATGTCAAACTGATGTTTGGTACTGATACTTTTTACAGTGGTTACGCACGTAAAGCGCATCCATACGATTTTTATAGCGTACAAGGTTTGGTTGCTGGAGCAGAGCGACTGCGTCCAGAGACTCGGGCGTTGTATGCCAGTAAATATCACAAGCCTATTTTTGAAGGCTATGGCATTACTGAAACCACGCCTGTTTTATCTATTAACACCCCGTTAGCCTATAAAGATGGTTCAGTCGGGCAGTTTGTTCCGGATATTGAGTACCGTTTAGAGCCCGTTGAAGGGATCAGTGAGGGTGGGCGCTTATTTGTAAAAGGCCCAAATGTGATGTTGGGATACTTAATGTCAGATAACCCCGGTGTTTTGCAACCGCCCAAAGAGGGTTGGCATGACACTGGAGATATTGTGGATGTGGATGATGAAGGCTATATTTGGATTAAAGGGCGTGCCAAACGATTTGCCAAAATAGGTGGTGAGATGGTCTCCTTAACAGCAGTAGAGGCTTATATTAACCAAGCTAGCCCAGAAGGGCATCATGTGGTGGTATCGGTGCCTGATGATCGTAAGGGAGAGCGTTTGGTGTTGGTGACCGATGATACAACGCTGTGCAGAAGTACCATTACTGAAGCGGCTAGAAAGCGAGAGTTAGCCGAGTTGATGATTCCTAAAACCATTATTTTAGTTGAGCAAGTGCCCGTTTTAGGGACTGGAAAAACCAACTATCCAGAGGTTCAAAAATTGGCAGAGAAGAATTTTAATTCGGCTTAAAAAGATTAATTTAAATTTTAAATGCAAAGGCGCTCAGTTGAGCGCCTTTTTTTTTGCTATGATGAATTACGTATTTTTGTTAATCCATAGAGGTTTTATGATGAAAAAAATGATTCAAACCATTTCGCTGTCGGTGTTACCTCTGTCTTTATTGAGTGGTTGTCAGTTTTCAGATATAAAACCTAAACCCGTGGTAAGTGAGAGTGTTGGAAAAGTCAGCTCACTTGCCATTGATTCCGGTAAAGTCATTACCGATAACCAATACGCTTTTGAAACCAAACTCGCTTTGATTGACCAAGCCAAAACATCGATTGATTTAGTCTATTTTATTGTCTCCGATGATTACAGCTCCTCCGTGTTTGCCAGTCGCCTTATTGCCGCCAGTCAACGTGGGGTAAAGGTTCGATTGTTGGTCGATTATGTAACCAACTACAGTCGTTTGGACTGGTTCTCTATGTTGGAAGTGGAGGGGAGAGAAAATTTAACCGTGCGATTTTATGGTCGTCCCAGCAATAACATGATTAAAGATGCTGTTTACATGACACTGGGCTGTAATGAGGTTGCGCCAAGAGAGGATAGAAGTGCCTGTAGCCAAGAAAAGCTCGAAAAAATAGAGGTGTTGTTTCAAGCGGAAAAAATAGCAGGAACACCTGCAGAATCTTTGAATATATCCAACCTAAACCTAGCGGAGTCGGGTCTATTTTTATCGGGATTTTATGGTAAAAATGTGGATGCGATGGCCCTTGCTATTGAGCAAGGACAAAACATATCCATTGATCGGTTAGCAACCTCTGGCAGTAGCGCAAGTTCTGGGCAGTTAAAAGGGTTAAAACACTTCGGTAAAATTTATTGGAAATCCCGTACTGGGCCAGCCTATCAAAGAGTGTTTAACCGAGTCAAAACCGCTTTTGCTTTTAAGCACTATGGCGATGCACTAAACCCCGTCTATGCTTCCTTTACTCAATTTTTACCTGTTGAACGAAAAAACATCGATGAAGCCGCCCGTGATTGGGATTTCTTTACCGATTACACCCATCATAAATTACTGTTGGTGGATCAAAAAAGCGTAATGTTAGGCGGTCGAAACATTGAAGATTCCTACCACATGCACCCCAATAAGTTGAGTGCAAAGTACACCTTTATGGACACCGATGTTGTGGTTCATTTACCAGAACCCAATACCGCCATGCAACATCGTTTTGAGCGTTTATGGTCTTTTGTGGCAACCGCTACATTGGATGAGGTTCGCCAACATTCTCCCAATGATTTTATTGCCAATTGGCACTGGGCAACGGTTGCGTGTAAAGAGAGTATGCAGTTAGAGGGCTGTCGTACCGATTGGTTAAATCGAGTGAACTTAATGCTTCCAAAGCGACTGGCACTAGAGAAAAATAAGCTGGAAGAGCAGCAACAAACCTATCAAACAGAGTATCAACCCTCTATCGAGTTTGCAAAGCGGTTTCCAGCGTTTTTAGTGAGCGATCAAGCGGTTGGAACCTACCTTGAAAACCTGCCTTATCGCATTACTGAGAGCAACCAACAGCGACAGTTTGGAGCAGAGTATAACCAAGAGGAGAAGAGTAATAAAAATATTCACCACTACTGGTTAACCAAATTAAAAGAACAGTGCAGTAGTGAGGATAAGTCACCAAGAGAGGTCTATTTTTACAACGCCTATTTTTTCCCCCCCCCGAATATGATGTTAGGGTTTAAAGCGTTAATAGATGGTTCACAAGAGTGTCGACATGTCACATTAAACATCATCACCAACTCCGTTGCCACCACCGATTTAGTACCCGTTAACATACTTGCTAGCCATAGTATGAAAGCGTTTGCAGATTTTTATAGGGAACACTTTGATGAACAGCGCAGTGCAACCATACGGTATTTTGAATATCAAAAATCAGCGGGTGAAGCTTTATCTCTGCACAGTAAAGTCGCACTGTTTGACGATGCACTCGTGATAGGATCGGCCAATTTAGATGCTCGAAGCTACTTTATGGACACCAACAATGCTCTGGTCATTGAGCAGGATAGGGAATTGATAAAGTTGTATCAACAATATTTAACGGCACGGATTAATAACCCTAATTTATTGAGTCTTAAAAACATTGAGTTGGATTCATCAACGATGGCAGAGATGATCGAAAATGATCGCCAATTGTTGCAAGCTTCTTTGGAAAAATATGCAGTACAAAATAAGTTATCCGAAGCACAACACCAAGGTTTAATTCAAAAAATGGAGACGTTAACGACAGCCGCTTATCAGTTAACAAAAGGCCTATTAGAGGCGGACTATCAACATGAGAAAAAGAGATTAAGTGAACGGTTTTATCAGCTGTTTAAAACGATTTAGTATGGATTAAAATCGAAAAAAGGCGCTCAATTGAGCGCCTTTTTTCGTTAGGAGTTTTCATAAAGAGAAGCTAGTTTGCTCTCTTTATGAGAGGGGGGGGGAGAAATTTTATCGGTTAACTTTTCTAGCCCTTCACAGATAGTCGTTAGGGTATTTTCAGCTAACTCCTCTTGATAGAACAGGTGTTTTTCGAGCTGATTAATCGCCTGTTTTAAGTGTGTGTCTTCTAACTCACTGAAGGAATTAATTTGGTACTCTTGTTGCAGAACTCGCCTTAATTCATTGTAAAACGCACGAGGTGTTAAGTGGCTGCTTGAAGCGCACAGTGTTATTTTTTGAGCGGTATCTGTTTGCGTTTTTTCTGTTGTTTGCACGGTTTGTTGTGCTTGATGCTTCAGCTTTTTCACCTCTCGGCGCCATAAAATAAGCGTTATCAGCCAAGCTAAACTCAGTAGGGTGCCAATGGTTGGCCACAGTAAAGAGGTGGTTTCACGTGAAACACTATTTTGGTTGTGCGCTGAAAATGGTGTGCCACTTTGATTGCTATTTTGATTATGAGCACGGTCTGTTGGTGTGTTTGTGGGGTTTGTTGTTGGAGCATTTAATGCGGGTAGAACGGTAAAGTAACGGGCTTTAAGGCGTGCGGTTTCCATCTGTTGCGTTTGGGTGTTGAACCACTCAATCTGTTGTTCAGGAATGGTAACCGTGCCTGATTGGGTCAAAATAAAGGTTTGTGTTAATTGCAACTGGCTCTGAACGCCACTGTCTAAAAGGGTCTCATCGGTTGTGGGTTGGTCGTTATAGACTTTAAACTCGGCACTATTTTCAAACGTAGGTGTAATCAGTTGGCTGGCGAGTAACCCTTGTACCTCTAAGGTTAAGGTACGAGTTAAGCTGTCGCCGACACGTAGCGTACTGGGAATGGTTTGCCAACGATCACTGAGGGTGAGCGACGTTGCAGGAAGCCACGGATTATTTGGGTTACTTTTGAGTTGTATCGGCTCAGGCAGTACAGTGACGGTTTGTGTCTCTGCCACCTCTTGAACCCCTTTTTGACGATTTAGATACTGGTGAATGCCTGAAAAAATAGGCCCTTTAATGGTCAGTGTGCCGCTCTGTTGTGGGTACACCGCATACAACCACTCATAGACGGTGTAATGTTTTCCATTCACTTGTTTGCCGTAAACTTCCTGCTCTTTTAAGGTAACGGTTAGGCTATTTTCAAAGGTAGGGGGGCGAAGATTACCTTGAAATGCGCCTAAAAAATAGAATTTTACATCGTAAAGCAGCTCCTCTTGCACATACACTTTTTGTTTGTTTAGGTTGGTCTCTAAAAAGTAGTTACCACGTGCTTTGGCAGACTTTTTTTGTGGCGGCAGTACTTTAATTTTGTAAGGTTTACTTTCGACCCCTTCAATACGAAGCGGAGGCACAATCAGTTCACCGACTTGTTTCGCCATGAGGCTGATCTGCCACTGGGTTTGAGAGCTAAACTGACCATTAATAATGCTAATTTGATTACTCTGTTGGCGACCGAGTATCTCAAACTGGTCTTTGAGACGATCTAAATCGAGCTGACTGCCTCGGGTTTGAAAGTCGGCACGAATGGTTAGGGTAATAATATCGCCCATTTCGATGGTTTGACGATCCGCCGAGACCGTTAAACTTTTGGCAAAACTGAGCATCGGCAACATTAGCAGAATCGCCAAGGCGATTAAGCGCACGTGAACGAAAGTAGGGGGGTGTCTCTTTTTAGTACCCCTTTGAGGGGTAAGGATTTTTTGATTTGTATTATTCATTGTTTTTACCATGCTTTGCCATCTTGAACCGGTTCGGACGGGTTCGATTGTTGTTGATATTGATACTCAAATTTTCGTTTTAAGAACAATCCAGGTTCATCGGGAATCTGTTTTAACCAATTTTGCATCGCTTTTTGCTGCTCTTGCTCTTTGGCCGTGAGTGGTTGTACTTGTTGGCTGGACGAGTTTGGCTCTGTTTGTTCGCCCAGTTTTCCAGCATTACGCTCGGTTTGCGGTTGATGCGCTTCACTGGATTCGGAATCTTGCACACGCTCTTCTGGTTTCGCCTCTTGTGCTTGTTGTTCAGTTTTCTCTTTTTCAGCAGATTCAGCAGAGGGTTCAGGAACCGCTTCATTTTTTAAGTCGCTTGGCGCTTTTTGATTGGATTGACTGTCACTCTCTTTAGACTCCGACTCGTTTTCGGCTTGATCAGGCGTATTGTTATCCGACTCACCCGGTTCACCTTTTTTTGAATCGGAATCCGATGGGTTCTCTGAGCTCTCTCCCTCTTTGGGGTCAGAGTTGGAATCAGAGGATTGGTCTGATTTATTGTCGTTTGAATCATCCTGTTTATTTTTGTCTTGCGATTGACCCTCTTCGTTCGACTTCTCCTCTTTACTCTGACCCTGTTGTTTGCCTTGACTCTCTTGAGCGTTCTCTTTCTGGTTCGACTCTTCTTCTTTTTGTTGCTGCTGTTGCGCTAAAAGTTGCTTAACAAGGTTTAAATTTTGTTGGGCTACTTTTAAGTCAGGTTGCTGTTGTAAAGCGGTTTCATACGCCTGCTTTGCCGCTTCCAGTTCGCCATTTTTGGCTAAGGCGTTGCCAAGGTTGTAGTGCCCTGTTGCGCTGTTGTCTTGACGAAACAGTTCGGCGGCTTCTGAGTATTTTCCCTGTTTGTATAGAGTGCTGGCACGCCATTGTGGGTCTTCAAACAGCGATTCAGCGGCTTTTAGATTGTTCTCTTGCCACGCTTGATAACCGAGTTGATCGGGCGTTTTAAACACTTCAGAAAGCGAGGGTAGAGATTCTTCTGCGTAACTGGTACTGGGGGCAAAAAGTCCCATTGACAGAACACTGGCAGAGAGCAGTCCTACCAGCGGTAGGCTCAGTGCCGAGAGGCTTAATACCCAACCACGGCGAAATAGCAGTGCCACTAAAGGTAATAGCAGTAACAGAAGATAGACCCCTTGATCCAGTGGAAGCACGAGGCTTGCTTTCTCTGGGGTTGAGTTGCTCGCCTGTTGCACTGCAGGTAATGCAGGGGGCAGCAGGGGCTTTAACGATTGGTCACTGGTACTGAAGTGACTGAGCGTCACTTTATCCACTTCCGCGAAGGCGTTAAAACGCTCGAGAGGGAGGGGGGGGGAAATTATTTTTCCGCTGTCATCTTTGAGCAGTCCGTAGTTGGGAATATGCACAGCACCGCCTTGTGGTGTGCCTACGGTTAAGATACTCACGCTGTAGTGATGGTTTTGTATCCACTGTTTCAGTTGAGAGACTTCGTGTGATTCAACATCGTCAGTGATCCAAATGATGTGACCATGATTGATGTGGGACCCTTTAAACAGTTCGTCCGCTTTTTGAAAGCCTAGTAAGGGTTTTGCGCCATAACGAGGCATTAAGACCGGATTGAGAGCGGGCAGTAAACTCAGTAGGGTTTGATTGTCCTCAGAGATGGGGGAGATGGTGTGTGCGGAGCCTGCATAGCCAACCAAGCCAATGGCAAGCTCAGGGTGTTGAGTGAGCAGGTCGGTGATTTTGTACTTTACTCGTGCCAATCGACTGGGTGCAAGGTCATCGGCCAGCATGGAGAGCGAGAGGTCTAATACAATAACGGTGCCTTGCTGATTTTTTTGCGCAGGCATCTCTACCGATTGGGTGGAGGGCCCCGCCAGTGCAACAATGGTGATGAGCCAGATAAGCGCCACCCCGATCAACCCAAGCGTGTGACTGAGCGTATGTGGTTTGGTTGCATTTTTACCTAACAGCAGTGGTTGAAATTGAGGTGCAATCACTTTGTGCCATGCGCCCTGTTTCTGTTTAATCTGCCAGAGTCGCCACAGTACCCACAACACAGGTAGCAGCGCCAATAGCCAGTAGGGGCGTAAGAATTGAAGGTTAATCAGTTCGTTCATATTATTTCTCCCCCCCTTGTTTTCTAAGTGTGCTTTGCGCCAATAACAGGCTTATTAAGAAGGCAAGCCCCAATGGCCACACATAGAGTTCCGAGCGGTTTCGGTAGTTAAATACCTCGTGTTCGGTGCTTTCTAACTGGTTAATGTATTGATAGATCTCACTGAGCTGTTGGGTGTCGTTGGCTTGAAAAAATTGTCCGTTGGTCAGTTGAGCAATGCGTTTCAGGGATTCGACATCAATGTCACTTTTGCCCGCTAAAAAGAGATCAAGCCCAGTACGATGGCTGACTCGACCCACCGCAATGGTGTAAATTTTTAACCCCATCTCTTTGGCCTTTTTAGCCGCCTCTAAAGGGTCTACTTGCCCTGCGGTGTTGGAGCCATCGGTTAATAAAATCAGCACGGCGTTATCGTACTTTCCTGTTTTAGGATTGGGTTTTAGGTGCTTGAGTGTGAGCCCTATCGCATCGCCAATGGCAGTGTTGTTGCCCGCCATGCCAATGGCGGTTTCATTGAGTAGGGTTTTAACTGTGTGCAGATCGTAGGTTAGCGGGCTTTGCAAAAAGGCTTGAGTACCAAACACAATCAATCCCATGCGATCGCCTTGACGCTGTTCAATAAAGGTAGAGACCACGGCTTTTACCGCGGTAAGGCGATCGACATCGTAGCCACCTAAATACATGTCCTCTTTTTGCATACTGCCCGAGAGGTCGACCGCTAGAATCATCTCTTTACCGCTGACTTCAAAAGGGTTTGGACTCATAAAGAGCACTGGGCGGGTGGCGGCTAACACCAGCAGGCACCAGAGTAGAATAAACAGCAGTGGAATACGTTTGGTACGGGTTTGGTTTTGCACCAGCAAAGAGGGGGGCAGTTGTTGCTCTAAGCGTTGCACAATTTGGGGGGCAAGCAGTGGGCTTTGCTCTTTTTTAACCGGTTTCACAAAGCGGTGAATTATCCAAGGCAGGGGCAAAAAAGCAATTGCCCACGGCCATAAGAGTTCCACTTCGCTCAATAGCGTTATCCAGTGACTTATATTCCAATCCATTATTGGTGGTGTCCTTTAATCCATGCTTCGGCATACGGTTTAAACTGGTTCAAAGCGTATACCGCTTCTTGTCTCTGTTCGGCGGTTTGAGGCTCGGGTTGATAACCATATTGCAGTATTGTCCGTAAGTTCTCTGGCGGTTTTACATGTGCGGCGGTTTTGGCTAAAAAATCCAGCCACGCTTGATCGTTTAAGGCCGCCACTTCGGTTCGGGGGTAGCAGGTCAGTGCCACCCGTTTCAAGAGACGATTGATCTCTAACAGTTGTTGATTGGGGTTGTCTGGGTTGCTTTCAAGTGCCTGTAAATACGCCAAGGCTTCGGTGCGATAGGCGTTGCGCTTTTTTTGGTCAAAGTAGTACCAAAGGAGCCCCATTAACAGAGAGCCGACCATAAAAATCAGTAACCACCAAGTGTACGAGAGCGGCCACCAGCCAATTGGATCGGGCAGTTGAATGTCTTGCAACTGGTTTAACAGTTGCTGTTGTTGTTCGGTTAATTTCATACAATCACTCGATAACGATTGAGTTGTTCCACTGGGTTCTCATGACTGGTGATCTCCAGCAGAGGAATTTTCAGTTGGGTAAACTGTTTAAACGCCTGTTGCCATTGGGTTTGGTATCGCTGAGCATACCACTCACGGGTTTCGGGGTTAAAACTGTCTAGGGTGAGCGGGGTATCGCTGTAATGACTTTGGCTTAAACTGAGCCAACCTAAATTAGGCAGCGACTTCTCCAGTGGATCCACGATGTGCAGCGCCACAATATCATTATGACGGCGCAGCTTTTGTAGATAGTTGCGACTGGTTTGGCTCAGTTGCAATAGGTCGCCAATTAAAAAAATCTTACTGCCAGGCTTGGCGACTTGGTTCAGTTTTTTCAGGCTGTTTTGCCAAAAAAGTGGGTTTACGCCCTCTGGGCGTTGTATTTCAGTTTGCAATTGAATCGCTTTTTGTAAATTGGCGAGTAAGGTGGCTTGACTGCGTTTGGGAGCCATCCATTCATGGTGTTGATGATTAAAACTTAAGCCACCGACACGCTCACTTTGGCTAAGTGCCACCCACGATAAAATGGCGGTTACATTTAGTGCTTGGTTTATTTTTAACCGGGTTTGCGAGCCAAAAAACAGTGCAGGTGTCTGTTCTGTCACCAAAATAGTGGGGCGTTCATGCTCTTCAATAAAGACCTTAGTGTGTGGTTTTTGAGTGCGCGCAGTGACCCGCCAATCAATGTGACGAATATCATCGCCCGCTTGGTATTGGCGCACTTCACTAAAGGTCATGCCACGACCTTTTCGCAAGGCGTGGTGACTGCCAGAGCTACTCGACATCAACTGGTTTTGGTGTGCCAGCTTTTTTTGCTTCACGTGGAACCTAAAGGCGACCAGTTCATCTAAATGGCTGTATAGGTTGCTGAGTGAATCGGTGGGCTGCTCATGGGGTTTCACCGCTTCTGCTTGTGCGAGTTTTTTAGGAAAAAATGGCCACATAAAGGGTGAGTCCTTTTAAACCGTCGGCACAAAGCTGAGAACTTGATTAATCACTTGATCGGCGCTGATGTTCTGCGCTTCGGCCTCAAAGCTCAACAGCAGGCGGTGACGAAATACATCATGCACCACCGCTTGAATGTCATCGGGGCTAACAAAGTCTTTACCCTGCAACCACGCATGGGCACGAGCACAACGTGACAGCGCAATGGTGGCGCGCGGGCTGACTCCCACGGAAATTAAGTTAGCTAAATCACCACTGTATTTTTGGGGTTCACGGGTGGCGATCACTAACTCTACAATGTAGGTTTTCATCTCATCCGCCATGTGAATGTCTAAAATTGCCTGACGAGCGGTAAATAGATCCGTTTGGGTTAAGGGCTCAAACAGGGTGGGTAAAATGGCTCGGGCTTCGTCTTCCACCAAATCCAGAATTTGACGTTCACTCTCCGCATTGGGGTAGTCAATATTGACGTGCATCATAAAGCGATCCAATTGCGCTTCGGGCAGTGGGTAGGTTCCCT
>Ga0256840_1003637_pt1 | contig 12273 bp, 9 predicted proteins | sample 355202metaG_FD_185969 | JGI IMG/M metagenome (GOLD analysis project Ga0256840, IMG submission 185969) | Hydrothermal vent microbial communities from Mid Atlantic Ridge, Atlantic Ocean - 355-202 | ecosystem: Environmental > Aquatic > Marine > Hydrothermal vents | place: Atlantic Ocean: Mid...
ATAAATAATGTCAATTATAGTTGATAATAATGCTTAAATAATATTGTTTGTGATAAAAAAAATAAACAAAAAATTTCTACCCTAAATTTTTACCTATATTGATAGTCTATGAATAATGCGGGTTAATGAGCTATACACAAACTCATTAGGATGAGGTAGTATTATATGTATTTCACCTTTAGTTCTTTGCCTTGCTATAGCTTGAATAATAGAGTTGATTCCACTTGAAAAAATACCATATCTATTACTGAACCACAGTCTTGTTGCTCTTGGTGGCATTATTATTACAAAAGAATGATTTTCTTTTTTAATACTTACTCCTGTCTTAAAGTTAGTACCTACATTGCATAACTCATTATCGTACTGATTTGTTGGTTCCTCATCATCTGGTCTTTGCCTTGATATTAGTTCAGAAGTACAGTTTTTAACTTCTCCATATGTTTCTTTTAATTTTTTACCAATCTCTGTATCTTTACTAATTAAACTAAGAGCTAAACTTTTTGAATAACATAATATATCTAATTTTTTACCTCTACTTACTATGTCTATTATTGTATTTTTTATTTCAGGAGTATCGTGTTTAAACCAATAAGATGATGAATAGTGTAGGTGTAATGAACTTTGTTTTTCTGGGAATAATGTCCTTTTAGATTCAATAATTCGTATTTTCTTATTTGTTAATTCTGCTAAATACTCAATGACAAGTATAGAGGCTTCATTATATGTTGCACTAATTATAAAGTTCTTGTGTATAACGCTTTTCCACTTCCATAAGTTAAATATATATCTCTCTTTAAAGTTATGAAATGAATCATGTATTTCATCATAAATAAATACCACTTTTGTATCTGTATCTTCACAATGTTTAATAATTTCATTTAAGTACTTTCTTTTAATATATCTGAATTTTTAAAGGCATCTTCTCCAGGGTTTCCTAATAAAGTATTTACTGTAAGTACTTGTACAGCTTTATTGATGTAAGAAGCATCGGAATTTCTGCCTAATTCATTATAATCAAATATTTGGTCTATAGGTATGCCTGTATCTCTATGAATATCATTAATATACTGCTTTACCAAACTTACAAAAGGTGATGCAACTATTATTAAAAACCTATCATCTTTATAATAATACTTCTTAATAGTTTGTATAATTGCATATGACTTTCCTTGTCCTACTGAAGCATTAATAACTACAGTGTTCTTTGTATCTAAAGATATATTAGATTGTAATACTTCATTAATATAGCCATCTTCATTAGGCTCTATAATTACTTTGTCATCTACAATAAAGCTATCATTAAAATCAGTCGGGTTTATTTCTTTAAACTCTATATTAAATCCATCAAAAGGACTGTTATTTATATTCAGTTTCATAAGGCTTGGTGTTAAAGTGTAAAAATACTATTTAAGAAAAATATAATAGTACTATTCTAAAAATAATACTATTATATCATTTACATTCTCTTATGATTTAGCTATATCTACAATTTTTTAGTAAGTTTTATCATCTCTAGACTTACTTTTTTTTGTACTATTTTACCATAATATGCTTGAGTAGTAGCTATACTTGAATGACCTAATAATTCTGATACAATTTCCATTGGAACATCATTATAAAGCAGTACAGTTGTTGCAAAAGTTTTCCTAGCAATATGATGAGTTAAATTTTTATCTATCCCTGTAATAATAGCTATCTCTTTTAAATATGAGTTAAATCTTTGATTTGAAATAATAGGTAATAAGCTGTCTTTATTTTCATACCTATCTAAAATTGCTTTAGCAGGTTCTAATAAAGGTATAGATATTGTTTTATTTGTTTTCTTTCTTACAAGGCTAATCCATAAAACACCATCAAAGCCTATGTTTATATTCTCCTTTCTTAAATTGCTCATCTCCAAATATGCTAAACCTGTATAGCAACAAAAAATAAACATATCCTTTACCTGTTGTAACCTAATCTGTGAAAAAGTATGGGTTTCTATATTGGACAACTCTTCTGTAGTAAGATAAACAATCTTATTAATAACTTTTTTAGGCTTATGGTTATGAAAAGGATATTTAGAAATTAAATCATATGTATAAGCACTTTTAATAACCTTTTTAAAGCGCTGTACATCTTTATTTATGGTTATTTGCTTCTTATGTCTTTCCGTTTTTAAATAGTATTCATAATCATCAATAAAGGCTTTATTTAATTTAGATAACAATACATCTTTCTTCTTATAATTCCAGAATATGAAACGTTCTAAATCTTTTTTTATATACTTAAATTTATTCCAAGTACTTTGTTGAATTTCAATATCTATTAGCTTTTTAGATTTATCAAGATACTGCTGATAGTATTCAATTATACCTAACTCATTTTTAGGTTTTTCTCCTTTATATAATGAGTAAATATCATTTACATTAAATTTCTTTTTCTGAATTTGAAGCATTAAAAAAGCCTCATTAAATTTTTGTTTTATGAGGCTTAGTTGTGTGTTTGAGTAAGTAGAATGTTTTGTTTTGTCTAACACTTTTTGTTTTTTAGAATTCCAATATGTAGGATTTATAAAAAGCCCTGTAGAAAATTCTTTTCTTTTTTTTAGGTATGTAATCCTACATTTTATTGGACATTCTCCAGAACTGTTTGTTTTAGATTTAGATAATAAAAATAGTATAATAATTTTCATAGTTTATTTGATTTTAGAGATGAATTGATGGGACACCTTATTAATTTATATGGTACACCTAATTGTATGCCTTTTTTTGACATATTGGATTAATGGAAAAGAAGTGTAATTTATATTATATCTAAAAGAGAATAACTATAATACAATTAAAATAAAGGAATTAGTCTAAAAACAAAAAAGTCTTTACAAAAATGTAAAGACTTTTAGCTCCTCCTCAAAGACTCGAACTTTGGACCCTCTGATTAACAGTCAGATGCTCTAACCAACTGAGCTAAGGAGGAGTTTGGACTAAGCTATGTTGCTTAGCGGTTGCAAATATAAAAGCTTTTATTGTTTTGACAAATAAAAAAGATGCTTTTTTTTATTTTTTTTTGTTGAAAAATGATAAAACACTGTATTTTAAAAATTTATAAAAAATATTTTTTTAAACTTCATAAGTTTCCCCGCTAAAAAACAAATCATCTACTTTGCTAAACCTTGATTTTTTACTAACTTCTTTAGTTAGTGCTTCCTCTCTTGTTTCGTATGTAAGTTCTTCTGAGGCTCTTATAATACCTGTTACCATTGGATATTCTAATTTTACTAATAAGGTATGTAATGTGTTATCGTGATCTTTGGCATTGTGAATTAAAATATCATTTTTAGTAATTCCGTTTTCGCCAATAGTAACTACTTTCAATTTTAATCCTTCAAGTATAAGTCCTTTGTTTTTTTCTTTACCAAAAATCATCGATTCACCATGCTCAAGAAATAATTGTTTATCTTCTCTAATTTTTTTATCGGTAAATTGAGTAAAGCAACCATCGTTAAAAATGACACAATTTTGCATTATTTCAATTAATGATGTGCCTTTAAATTTATCTGCTTCAATAAACACCTTAGTCATTTCTTTAGGATTATTCCCTGAAATACGAGCAAAAAAACGGGTATTTGCACCCATTGCTAAAACTCCAGGAGAAAATGGAGGCTGTGTATTTCCGTATGGGGATGTTTTTGTTTTTTGACCAATTAAAGAAGTAGGAGAAAATTGTCCTTTTGTTAAGCCATAAATTTCATTATTAAATAATATGATGTTAAGGTTAACATTTCTCCTTAAAACATGGATAAAATGATTACCACCAATGGCAAGTGAATCACCATCACCAGTTATTACCCAAACACTCAAGTTCGGATTTGCTAATTTTGTGCCAGTAGCAATAGCGGCAGCTCTACCGTGTATACTATGCATACCAAAAGTGTCCATATAATAAGGAAAACGAGAAGAACAACCAATACCTGATATAAATACAATGTCTTCTTTTTTATAACCTATTTCAGGAAGTGCTTTTTGCATTGCTCGTAAAATTACATAGTCATCACAACCTGGACACCATCTTACTTCTTGATCACTTGCAAAATCTTTAAATGTATATTTTTTAACTGTATCCATTTTTATAATAGTGTTTTAAATTTGGTTATTAATTCTCTATTTCCGAAAGGAAGTCCTTGAATTTTATTAAATTGTAAAAATTCAAAATTAGCGAACTGACTTTTAAGAATGAAGCTAAACTGTCCATTATTTAATTCACAAACTATAATTTTTTTGAATTTAGAAAATAATTCGGAAGTGTTTTTTGGTAATGGATTAATATAATTAAAATGAGCATGACCAATACGATACCCGCTTTTACTAAGTTCTTTTGTAGCTGAATGCAAAGAACCAAAAGTTCCGCCCCAGCCAACAACTAGTAAATCGCCAGTTTCATTAAAATCGGCTTTTATTTCTGGAATATCATTTTTTACTCGCTGTACTTTTTCAGCTCTTATTTTAGTCATGTATTCATGATTATTAGAATCGTAAGATACATTGCCTGAAATTTTATCTTTTTCTAAACCACCAACACGATGTTCAAAGCCTTTTGTGCCAGGTATAGCCCAATCTCTAGCTAAAGTAGTTTTATCTCTATTATAAGGCTGCCAATTTTCAGAATTTTGATTCTTTATTTGTTTATGAGTAATAGTTGGCATTTCGTTAATAGATTTTATTTTCCAAGGTTCAGATCCATTAGCAATATAGCCATCGGTTAATAATAAAACAGGCGTCATATGTTCTAAAGTAAGTCGAGCTGCTTCGAATGCCCAATCAAAACAATTTGCAGGTGTACTTGCTGCGATTACAATTAATGGACTTTCTCCATTTCTTCCATACATTGCTTGCAGTAAATCAGATTGCTCTGTTTTTGTTGGTAAACCAGTCGAAGGTCCGCCACGTTGTACGTTTACAATTACTAAAGGCAATTCAATAATCATCGCTAACCCAATCGCTTCACCTTTTAATGCTAATCCAGGTCCAGATGTAGTGGTTATTGCCAAATCTCCAGCAAAAGAAGCACCAATAGACGAAGTTATACCTGCTATTTCATCTTCAGCTTGAAAAGCTTTAACACCAAAATGTTTGTGTTTAACCAATTCATGTAAAATATCAGATGCAGGTGTAATAGGATAGGAGCCTAAAAATAATTCCAGTCCAGATTTTTCGGCAGCAGCTAAAAAGCCCCAAGCAGTTGCTTGATTACCGTTTATAATTCGATACGTTCCTTTTTTCATTTTTGAAGGTGCGATAGAAAACGAATTTGGTATTAATTCTAAAGTTTCAGCAAAATAAAAACCAGTTTTTAAAATTTTTGAATTTGCTGCTGCAATTAAAGGCTTACTTGCAAATTTTCTTTCAAAAAACTCTAAAGTGTGATTCATATCTCTATTATACATCCAATAAACCATACCTAAAGCAAACATATTTTTACTTCGAACAATAGATTTGTTATCTAAACCCATGTCTTTTAATGCTTCTTTGGTTAGTTTAGTCATGCCAACCTCAATAACTCGATAATTGTTTAAAGAACCATCTTCTAACGGATTATTAGCATACAAGGCTTTTTCTAAATTTTTTCGAGTAAAAGAATCGGTGTCAACAATAATTGTATGACCAGCTTTTAAAGCGTCTAAATTTGTTTTAAGTGCCGCAGGATTCATGCAAACTAATAAATCTAAATCTTCGCCAGGTGTGCTAATTTCTACACTACCAATATGAACTTGAAAACCACTAACTCCATATAAACTTCCTTGTGGAGCTCTAATTTCTGCTGGGTAATTAGGAAAAGTAGCAACGTCATTACCAAACATAGCCGACGTATCGGTAAATTGAGTGCCTGTAAGTTGCATTCCGTCACCAGAATCACCAACAAAACGGATAACTACATGTTCTAAAATATCTTTTGTATTAGCCATTATTTTATATATTAAAAGGTAGTGCAAATTTATGGCTTTTTTTAGCTTTACTGTCTTTTTAAAGCATGTTTTTTACACCTTATTTAGAACGAATACAAATTAGACGTAATATTTTCTTTACAATTATTTTGATATAATTAAAATCCATATTTTTGTAATAAATATTAAAAATTATGGCAATTATCATAACAGACGAATGTATAAACTGCGACGCTTGTGTTTCAGAATGTCCTAACAATGCAATATACGAACCAGATTCAGAATGGTCTATAGCAGAAGGAACTTCATTAAAAGGCTTAGTTAATTTACCGCTATTGGGTAAAATTAACGCTGATGAAATGAAAGAACCAATTTCTGACGAAATCTATTTTATTATTACAGATAAATGTACAGAATGTAAAGGTTTTCATGACGAACCTCAATGTGCAAGTGTTTGCCCTGTGGATTGTTGTGTGCCTGATGAAAATAACGTAGAAACAGAAGATGTTTTGTTAAAAAAGAAAGAGGTATTACATCCATAAAATTATTGCTAATTTTAAGTAATAATTATATAAAGTTTATATAATGTAGTATCTTTGTAACACTATAAATAAATTAAAGTAATTCCTTTTATGGATAAATTTTCATTTTTAAATGCAGCTCACTCGAGCTTTATTGAAGAATTATATACAAAATATTTAAAATATCCTGACTCAATTGAGCCCAGTTGGAAAAGTTTTTTTCAAGGCTATGATTTGGCAAATTCTGATTTTTCGTTTGAGAAAGAAGATTTTGTAATTCCAGAGCAAGTACATAAGGAATTTCAAGTAATTGAATTAATAAATGCTTATCGTTCAAGAGGTCATTTGTTTACCAGAACAAATCCTGTTCGTGAACGTAGAGTTTACAAACCAACATTAGAAATTGAGAATTTTGGTTTTTCAAAAAAGGATTTAGATACAGTTTTTGAAGCTGGAGAAATTTTAGGTATTGGTAGTAAATCATTAAAAGACATCGTAAAACATTTAGACGCTATTTATTGTGATTCTATTGGTGTTGAGTATATGTATATTAGAAATCCAGAAGAAATTAAATGGTGGCAAAATAGAATAAATATCAATGATAATCATGGTAATTACTCTGTAGAAGCTAAAAAATACATACTTTCAAAATTAAATCATGCTGTTACTTTTGAAAGTTTCTTACAAACTAAATACGTTGGTCAAAAAAGATTTTCGCTTGAAGGAGGCGAAACGTTAATACCAGCAATTAGCGTTGCGCTTTTTAATGCAGCAAACGATTTCGGTGTAAAAGAAACCGTAATTGGTATGGCACATCGTGGACGTTTAAGTACGCTTACAAATATTTTTAGAAAGCCTGTTAGAGAGCTGTTTAGTGAATTTGAAGGTAAAGATTTTGAAGATCAAACTATTGATGGTGATGTTAAGTATCATTTAGGTCTTACCTTAGATAAAACATATCAAAACGGAACGACTATTAAAATGAATTTAGTTCCTAATCCATCACATTTAGAAACTGTTGCAGCTGTAGCCGAAGGAATTACACGTGCAAAAATTGACAATCAATACAATGGTGATTGCTCTAAAATATTACCAATTATTGTTCATGGAGATGCTGCTATTGCAGGTCAAGGATTGGTTTATGAGGTAATTCAAATGAGTAAGTTAAACGGCTATAAAACAGGCGGTACAATACATATTGTAGTAAATAATCAAATAGGTTTTACAACTAATTATTTAGATGCAAGATCAAGTACTTATTGTACTGATGTAGCAAAAGTAACACTTTCACCTGTTTTGCATGTTAATGCAGATGACGCTGAAGCAGTAGTTCATGCAATAGAAATTGCATTAGAATTTAGAATGCAATTTAAACGTGATGTTTTTATTGATTTGTTAGGTTATAGAAAGTACGGTCATAACGAAGGTGACGAACCAAGCTTTACACAACCAAAATTATATAAAGCAATTAAAAAGCATGACAATCCATATAAAATATATGCAGAAAAATTAATTGCAGAAAATACAATTGATAATGATTATGTAAAAAGCATTACAGCTAACTTTAAAGCGATGCTTGAAGTAGAGTATGATAAATCTAAGAAAGACACTACTTCTACAGTGAAGCCATTTATGAATACTGTTTGGGAAAATTTCGAGAGAAAAAAATTAGATAGTATGCTTTTAACTACCGATACTACTTATCCTAAAAATAAATTAAACGGTATTGCTAAAGTAATTTCTACAGTGCCAGAACAAGTTAAATTTATTCGAAAAGCAGAGCGTATTTTAAAAGGTAGAACTAAAATGGTTGAAACAGATACCTTAGATTGGGGAATGGCGGAAACTTTAGCTTACGGAAGTTTAATGGAAGAAGGCTTTAATGTTCGTATCTCTGGTCAAGATGTTGAAAGAGGTACTTTTTCTCACAGACACGCTATATTACGTGATGAAATTTCTGAAGAGCGTATTAATTTATTAAATACAAATATTGAGAATAAAGGAAAAATGACCATTTATAATTCTCATTTATCAGAATATGGAGTTTTAGGTTTTGATTACGGTTATGCAATGGCACATCCAGACACTTTAACTATTTGGGAAGCTCAATTTGGTGATTTTTCCAACGGAGCACAAATCATGTTTGATCAATATATTTCTGCTGCAGAAGATAAATGGAAACTACAAAACGGAATTGTAATTTTACTTCCTCATGGTTACGAAGGGCAAGGTTCTGAGCATTCATCTGCAAGAATTGAACGTTATTTACAACTTTGCGCAATTGATAATATGAATGTTGCCAATTGTACAACACCTGCTAATTTCTTTCATTTATTAAGAAGGCAAATGAAACGAGATTTTAGAAAACCCTTAATTGTTTTTACACCTAAAAGTTTATTGAGATATCCAAAAGCTGTTTCAAAAATGACTGATTTAGCAAACGGTGAATTTCAAGAAGTAATTGATGATGTTATTGACGTTGAAAAAGTAACTAAAATGGTTTTTGTTTCAGGTAAATTTTATTACGATTTATTAGCTGAGCGAGAAAAATTAAATAGAAATGATGTTGCATTAATACGAATTGAGCAATTGTTTCCGTTACATAAAGAAAAAATACAAAAAATAATTGATAAATATCCAAATGTGAAAAATTACGTTTGGGCACAAGAAGAACCAAGAAATATGGGTGCTTGGAGTCATATGTTAGAACGTTTTGATATGGTAAATTTAAAATTAGCCTCAAGAGATTTTCATTCCGTTCCTGCAGCAGGTTCAAGTACACGCTTTAAAAGAAGACAACAACGTGTCATCGATAGTGTGTTTGCAAAATAAAAAAAAGAATTCAAGAAAATAAATAATTAAACAATAACAAATATTTAGTACTAATTAAATCAGCTAGTAAAAATAAATATTTGAAAATTAAAGACAAATTATGATTTTAGAAATGAAAGTTCCTTCGCCAGGAGAATCAATTACAGAAGTTGAAATAGCACAATGGTTAGTTGAAGATGGAGATTATGTAGAAAAAGATCAACCAATTGCAGAAGTAGATTCTGATAAAGCAACTTTAGAGCTACCAGCAGAAGAAAGTGGAATAATTACTTTTAAAGCTGAAGAAGGCGATGCTGTTGAAGTTGGTGCAGTAGTTTGTTTAATTGATATGAGTGCTGAAAAACCTCAAGGTAGTTCAGCAGAAAAAGCAGTTGCTAAAAAAGAAGAACCAATTGTAGCAAATGTTAGTAATACTGAAAAAGAAAAAACGTACGCTACAGGTACAGCATCTCCTGCAGCAAAAAAAGTTTTAGCCGAAAAAGGTATCGACGCAAGTAATGTAAAAGGTACAGGAAAAGATGGTAGAATAACTAAAGATGATGCACAAAAGGCAGTTCCAGCAATGGGAACTAATACTACTGGTGGTAATCGTGGTTCGTCAAGTAAAAAAATGTCTATGCTACGAAGAAAAGTAGCAAAGCGTTTGGTTACTGTTAAAAATGAAACGGCAATGCTTACTACTTTTAACGAAGTAAATATGCAGCCAATATTTGATTTGCGTAAAACGTATAAAGAAGATTTTAAAGCAAAACATGGTGTTGGTTTAGGCTTTATGAGCTTTTTTACCAAAGCAGTAGTAAGAGCTTTAAAAATGTATCCTGCAGTAAATTCAATGATTGATGGTGATTATATGATTAGTTATGATTTTATTGATATATCTATTGCAGTTTCAGGACCAAAAGGTTTAATGGTACCTGTAATTAGAAATGCCGAAAACTTAACTTTTAGAGGTATTGAATCTGATGTAAAACGATTGGCAATTAGAGCTCGAGATGGACAAATAACTATTGATGAAATGACTGGTGGTACTTTTACCATTACAAACGGTGGTGTTTTTGGTTCGATGTTATCAACACCGATTATAAATCCACCTCAAAGTGCAATTTTAGGGATGCATAATATTGTGCAAAGACCAATGGCAGTTAATGGAGAAGTAGTAATTCAACCAATTATGTATGTAGCATTATCTTATGATCACAGAATTATCGATGGAAAAGAATCGGTTGGTTTTTTAGTTGCTGTTAAAGAAGCTTTAGAAAACCCAACAGAATTGTTAATGGATAATCAAGTTGAAAAATCATTAGAAATGTAGTTTTAATAACTCCTTTGTAAATAAAAAAAACTCATTGCCTTTTGTGATGAGTTTTTTTTATTGAAAAACAATTGACCCTGGTATTAAGCCTGTTTTATATGTATTAATTATAACATTTGTATTTAAATCGTAAATGGTTAGTAATCCTTCACTTGTGTAATCATTGGCATTTGTTGTGTAAAGTTTATTATTATTTGCATTCATTGTATAATAAGAACCATCAAAACCACTTATTGCCGTAGTGTTAATTTGAGTAGTAGTTGTATTTGTTGCATAAATTTTCCCATTCAAATTATAATATAAAGTATTGTTATTTATTACTAAATGGTTTGGTTGTTTTTCATTTTCAATTTGGTACGTGTTCTCAATTTGATTATTGACTATTTTTACTAAATTTCCATATATATCGGATTCTCTATTTGGGTTTCCACATAAAACCCAAATGTTATTATTAGCATCTTTTACTATTGAATTGGGTATATTTTGAAGCGTAATTGTTTGGGTAATATTTTCAGTTGCTATGTCAATTATTGCTACTTTATTGTTTTCATGCCAGCCGCCTTGAAGGTTTACATAAATTTGATTATTGGCTATTAATAAATCTTCTGGTCCTTCGCCAACTAAAATTGTATTTGATACTGTATTAGTTTCTAAATCAATTACCGCAATAAAATCGTCTGTTGCATTAGATGGATTGTTCCAGTTTGAAACATAAGCTTTATTACCTTTTGCAACAATATATCTTGGGTTTTTAATGTTGTCGCCTTCAATAACCGCTATTTTTTTTAAGGTAATTCTATCCACTACAATAATTTTATGAGAATTATTAACCACAATATATGCTTTGTCATTATGAAAAATCATTGATTGCACAATATTACCTAAATCTTCATTATTTACATTTTTATAAGCATTTTGAACCACTACACCTTGATTCGCAATAAAAGTAAGTGTACCAGAGCCAGATTGAAAAGGTCCTTCATTGGTAATAAATAAACCGTTTTCATACGTACCTGTATAGCTGTCGTTATTTGGTAAATCTTCATTACAAGCAAATAATAAGCTTAATAAAGTAACTATAAGTAATGTTTTTTTAATTTTCATAAACGATTAAATTTTAAAATTGATGTTGATTTTGTAATTTCTTCCAGGCATTGGTCTATATGAAACTATTTGATAATTTTTATTGAATAGATTATTTATATAAAAATTAATGCGCCATTTATCATTAAAAAAAGTTTTACTAAATTCGATTGCACTTAAATTAAAATCACTTAAAATTTGTGTATTTGATGTCGTAATAAAAACAGTATCAAAGTATTCAAAGTTATAATTAAATGACCAATTTTTATATTGATAATTCAAATTTGTAGATGTTTTATTATTCGGAACATAAATCAGTTGCTTTTTTAGCGTATTGTCTATTGATTTTGTAAATGAGTATTGTGTGTTTACATTAATTTTGTGTTGATTTAATTGTATTAAATAATTAAAATCAAACTCAACACCTTTACTTGTAACAGATTGTATATTAACTGGTTTCCATAAGTTAGCTGATTCTGGTTTCCATTGAATTAAATCATTACTTTTGGTAATAAATGAGATTAGGTTAAAATTTAATTTTTTATTTTTGAAATAAATTCCAATTTCTGATGAATTGTTAGTTTCGGGTATTAAGTTTTCATTGC
>Ga0256840_1003638_pt1 | contig 12271 bp, 9 predicted proteins | sample 355202metaG_FD_185969 | JGI IMG/M metagenome (GOLD analysis project Ga0256840, IMG submission 185969) | Hydrothermal vent microbial communities from Mid Atlantic Ridge, Atlantic Ocean - 355-202 | ecosystem: Environmental > Aquatic > Marine > Hydrothermal vents | place: Atlantic Ocean: Mid...
AGATTACCGTGACCCAGTTCACGGCGTTTTGTTCCCATAACAGGAGAAGCTTCACCTACTGAAAAACCTGGAAAGTTGTAATGCACCATAAAATTTTCATTTTGAGTACCACTATCTGTTAAAGATTCAAACATCTGTGCATCTTTTGGTCCACCCATAGTAAGCACAACAAGTGCCTGCGTTTGACCACGAGTAAAGAGGCATGAAGAGTGTGCATTTGGAAGAACATTTGTATCTATACTTATAGGTCTAACTTCTGTCAAAGCACGACCATCTGCACGAATATTTTCATTTAAAATCTGTGCACGAACTTCTTCTTTTTTAACCTTATCTATTGCATCTTTAAGTTCTACTTCTAACTCTACTGTAGCCCATTCTCCTTTTAACACAAGAATCTTTTTACGAAGAGTACGAAGTGCTGTTGAACGCTCAGACTTTGCCATCTGATTCATTGCATCTTTGATGTCTGTCATATGAGTATCTCTTACATAAGTCATCATCTCTTCATTTGACACATGTGCTTTAAGATCAAGTTCTGCTACTTCTTTTTGAGAGCTTTTAAATGCTTCTTCATATTTACTATTTGCAGTAAAAAGTTCTGCTTGAGTTTTTTCAAACACTTCTATAAGTTCATCTTCACTCATCGCATTTGATACATGAGAACTTATAACAGCACCACTCATTGTAGGGTCAAGCATAGGGTCTATTACCATATCTGTTACCTCTACTTTTTCTCCTCCAAATGTTCTCATCTCTATCATAAGTAGTTCATCTTTGGTACCTGAAAGATAAAGGTCAAGTGTAGAGTTTTTGAGTTGTGAGAGAGTTGGGTTAATTACTAACTCACCATCAACCTTAGCCGTACGAACTGCAGATACTGATGTGTTTATGTCTATGTCTGAAGTAAAAAGAGCTGCTGATGCTGCGTTTAGAGCTAAAACTTGTAAATCAGACTCACTATCAGCAGAAAAAACCATAATAGTTATCTGTGTTGGATGTCCAAAACCTTTAGGGAATAGTGGTCTTAAACTTCTGTCTACTATTCTTGATGTTAATGTTTCAAAATCACTCGGTTTTGTCTCTCGTTTGAAAAATCCTCCGGGAATTTTACCTGCTGCATATGTTTTTTCTATATACTGAACTGTTAAAGGAAGAAAATCATCTTTTACTATTTCAGTTTCATTTATAACAACAGTAGCAAGAATAACACTCTTGCCTGACTTAATCCAACATGCACCATTTGCTTGTTTTGCAACATCTCCAAAAGAGTAAGACTCTTCTCTATTTTCTAACTCTAAACTTACATCATATGTCATTTTAATTCCTCTAGTATTTTTTCAATTTTTTCATCATTCATTGGTTCTAAGTGCTCATAATATAGAGCCGTTTCAACATAATCATCTATGTCATGTAAAAAGAATATATCATCAACAAAAGGCTCGAGTGTTTCAAGTACATCACTTGGTAAAATCGGGACTGCTATATATACTGCTTTTGGACCTTGGGCCAAAACAGTTTTTAGTGCTGTCATAAACTTACTACCACTTTCACTACCTTCATCTACTAACATAACCACTTTATCTTTCATGCTAGCAAATGGCTGCCCTTTTCTATACTGATAAATTCGGCTTAAAATATTCTCTTCATGTTTTCTATGTGCTTCACCATAGATATAGTCATACTGAATCTCAAATGCACTTACAAGTTCCTCGTTAATAACTATCTCTTCGGTCTCTGAGACTCTTGCTACTTCACATTCTGGATTGTTAGGTGCCATTATTGCTTCTAAAAAAAGAATTTCTAGGTTATTTGCTAGTTTTCCTTTAATACAAGCAGCAACTTCTAAACCACCAAGTGAAACTGCGACAATGTTCCAATCTTCCTCTTTGAGTTTATTCATAGGAATAACATCCAGAAGTTTAGTGGCGGCATCCTTTCTATCGAGAAGAATATTTTTATATGATGGCATATAGACTCCCTTGTTTAATTCGCATTTGGTAACTGTATGGCAATATTTGAAGAACCATTTGCTTGCATCAAAGGCTTTAACAAAATTGTAAAATAGATAAAGCGTTCATCAATAAATGATGTTGCATTATTACTTAGTATTGGACGTCTATTTTCACTATATCTAATCCCAAAGTCCCAACATCTTTTTTTATATATAAAACCTATCTCTTGAGTTTTAGCATTTTGACTAATTGCATCATAATTATACAAAGCACTAAAAGAGTAGTGATTATCGTAAGTATATCTAAGAGTTGATGTTAAGTAACTTGTGTACTTTGGTGTTGTCTCTGTATCTTCTTTAAAATTATCTTTATAGAGATGAGATAAAGCTAAATTAATACCAAATTTATTTACTGAAACTTTATTGAAAATTTTTGAAAAACTAGTTTCTTCATAGTTGTAAAACATATTATTGTAAATACTAAGATAGTCTGTCACTGTATAATCTAACTCATTTTCCAACTCTCCATATCTATTCTCTATACTTCCATATATAATTCTCTGTGCTAATCTATGGTAGAGTATTTCTTTTGCTTCCTCATCATATAGGTACTCAATAAAATCAACTTGTGCTTCTTCTTGAATATCGGATATATTATAAAATTCACAGCGTGGATCGTTTGGATTTTGCTTATTTGCACAAATCTCTTCATTATCTAAATAGTAACCATTACTAGACTGTGTTCCTGCCTTGTTATATGAAACACCAAAACTAATTACATGAGAAAAATCTTCATAACCACGAGTAAGTTGAGTATTAACTGCAAGCGTATGGAAATTTCTTAAAATATATCCATCGTTATATTCATTATTTAGAGTTGTATCTTGCTCAGAACCACCAAAACTTGAGTGTTGCATATATAAATTTGCTCGATAAGAGATATTCATATACTCATCAAATAGTGATGTTTGTAGTGTAACCGGAACACTTATATCTGTTTGTATCGCTGTTTTGTTTATAGCACGCGTAAGATTGTTCGATCTAACATCTAAACTATAGAGTAAATGATCTTCTAAGATTGTATCAAGATAATAATGATACTGAAGTGTTGGTAATTTTTGAATTGTATCATCATTACTTGCTAATGTTAAATCTTGATAGTATTTAAAATAGGTTCCGAAGTAGTTTGTATCAGTATTGTAAAACATATTAATTCTTGAGAGCACTTGTGTTGCGGTTGAATTATTTCTCACATCATTTGAAGAAAGATTGATGTAATCAACATCATTCATACTACTTATGTCAGCATATATACCAGATTGACCTTCAAAGTTTGTTCCCAACCATTGGTTTACAAAGTCATTGTTATCATACTTAAAACTAAACCCATAATGTGAGTCATTTTGTAAATTGTTTTCTTTGTAGTAGTTTCCAGATTCTTTAAAGTAGCCAGCAGAGAATGCTCCTTTTGAAGTTGGAGAGTCTACGAATCTAAAAGTTTGGTAAATCCCCTGACCACGCTCACTTCTGATTTGTGGTTTAAGTTCTAAGTCCCACCAATTATCAATAGCAATATATATAGGCTGTTCATAATACACACCTTCATTAGGTGAGTATCCAAATGAGGGCATTAAAAGACCTGATCTTCTTGTTGTGTCTAATGAAAATCCAAAGTATGGCATATAAAAAACAGGGAGGTCATCAATATAAAGTCTAGCATTATACAGGTTCATCCATTTTGAATCCGAATTATAATCAGATGAAGAAAATTCTATTTTCCAAATAGGGTCAATGGGATCACAACCACTCAATGTTCCATCATTTATATCTATAAGATTTTCTGTACTTTTTGCATCATTCGCACTCATCCAAACGCGAGTATCTCTATCTGACATATAAAAAGGCTTAAAAAACTTTTCTTTTTGAGCGATGTTTAATTTAGCATATTTCCCAAGGATTTTATATGCTTTACCCTGATTTACACGGATATTATCAAAAAGTTCTAGTTCGCTACTATTTCTATCATAAACAGCACTATCCGCTGTAATAAAGTACTTTTTATATACAACAGTTACTCCACCCGATGCTTTAACCATATCTCCATCGGAGCTCATTTTTGAAGCAAAAATCTCCACCTTATCACTTGCATAAATACTCACAAGTAAAGATAAAAAAAGAAATAAAAGTTTAAGCATTAACTACTAATGTTTTAGAGCTTAAGTCATGCCAAGTCTGTCGTGATGGGTTTAGTAGTCCCCACAAGAATCCAAGATACAAAAGCATTTCACTAATCACTCTAATAATGGCTCGATTTAATGCCACTAAAACATTTGGATTATTGAGTGTTTTTATTTCAACTACTCTTATCTTCATGACAAGTTTTCCAATTGTAGCACCATACTGCATTACAAAAAAAGCTTGATAAATAATTTTCATCATCATGAACTCTAAAACAAAACTGTTTGTGAGAATAATTATTTCTTGTGTAGATCCTGCTACAAAAGAATCCCAAAGAGCGATTATCAGTAAAAAAGAGAGGAGTATTTCATCTATAAAAAATGCTACTGCTCTTTTTCTATTAAGTGCTAATGTCATCTCTTCATGATGCAGACGAGTTTCTAATTCTTCATTCAATAGTATCTATCCTAAAGTGCTTGATAAGCGATATCTGTACGAATCTTTTTGCCAACAAAATGTACTTGTCCACATCTGAGATATGCTCTATCTCTTGCTTCTTGTATAGTATCGCCAAGCCCAACACAGACTAAAACACGACCACCACTTGCATATAATACACCATCTTCTTTCATTACACCTGCATAAGAGATATGTGTATACTTTTGTATCTCCTCATGGTGAACAGTATCTTCAACTATTTCAGCAGGAAGTGAGCTAGAGTATGGATAATTTGCAGATGCCATTACAACACCTACTGCGAACTGCTTTGAGAACTCTACTTTTATCTCTTTTAAACGATTTGTAGCGGCTTTGTGAAACATTTCTGACACTGAAGATGTCATAAGAGGCATAAGTATCTCACACTCTGGATCTCCAAAACGCACATTAAACTCTAGTGTAATTGGCTCGCCATTTACAACCATAATGCCGATAAAAAGAACACCTTCAAAAGGAGCATCTTCTGCTTTCATTCCATCAAGTGTTGGAACTATAACCCGCTCTCTTACTTTTTGATACAGAGCGTCATCTACTAAAGGTGTCGGAGCATATGCACCCATACCACCTGTATTTGGACCAGTGTCTCCATCGCCTATGCGTTTATGATCTTGTGCTGCTTGAAGCAAGATGTAATCATCACCATCACAAATAGCGAACATACTTAACTCAAACCCATCAAGAAACTCTTCGACGATTACTTTTTTACCAGCATCGCCAAAGCTTTTTCCGCTGAGCATCTCACCTATCGCGACTTTAGCTTCATCATGACTAGTAGCGATAATAACACCTTTACCACCACACAGTCCATCTGCCTTTACAACTATTGGAGTTTTTAAAGTATCTGTAAACTTATAAAGCTCCTCAATACTATCAGACTCAATATAAGCAGCCGTTGGAATATTGTATTTTGCTAAAAAGTTTTTCATATAAACCTTCGAGCCTTCAAGTTGTGCAGCTTCTTTACTAGGACCAAATATCGTAAGACCCTCAGCTTTGAAAATATCAACAATACCATCCACTAAAGGTGCTTCAGGACCAACAATAGTGAGTTCTATTTCATTGTCTTTTGCAAACGCAGCTAAATCATTGTAGTCTTTAATATTGATATTAGTACCTAAGTTGTCAGTTGCACCATTTCCCGGTTGGAAAAAAAGTTCATGCTGTTCTTGCTCATTTTTAATTGCACGCCCTATTGAGTACTCACGTCCACCACTACCTAAAATCAAAATTTTCATATATTGCTCCGTATAAAATAAAAAAAGTATTTATTTAAAAGAATAATATCTCTTAAATAAATACTTTTATAATAGAAAACCCAAGTAGCCGTTTCGCATTTGGCTTGGTTCTAAAAGCCGAATTTGGGTGAAGAGAGAGCTCTCTAATGGCGGCATCTTCTCGTATATGTTACCATAACTCAAACGAAGACACTGACTCACAAAAGCTCTACTTGTTCACTAATTGTATATGTAGAACCCTCATTGGTGCGATTAGTCGAACCACTCAGATTGTCTATATACAATTATACAAAGATTTTACTTGATTTAGTTTTATATCTATTACTTTATTGAATTACTTATTGCTAAACAACTATTGATACTTGTTTCATTGGCAATGAGACAGTCAACTTGAGAAGGAAGAGCCTTCGCTGTTGTTTTTCCAATGACAATAACTTTATGATTTTCTTTAAACTCATGATACTTTAAAAAACATTTCACACTAGAAGGCGATGTAAATATTAAAATAGCATTTTTTGAAAATTTGACACTCTTTATATTCTTAGAACAGCTACTCTCATATAGTACAACTTCATCTAAGTCATATCTATCTTTTCTTAATATCTCAGCAAAATTCGAAGCCACTGTTTTCGCTCTTAAATAGAGCCATTTTGTATCTTTTGGGTACTCAGAAATTATCCCAGATAGATTATCTCCATAACCAGCTCCAACTTCTAAAATATTTCCATTGATTTGTTTAAAACTTTGAGCTGTAGCATTAGAAATGCAGAGTGCTTTTTTATCTTTATAGTCGTCATAATCATATTGAAGTAAAGCCTTAACAGCTTGTTTGGAAGTCAAAATAATATAGTCATATTTTGAGAAGTCGATACTTGGTTTAAAAAAAGAAATATCTAAAGGATTTATACTAATAGTGTCAGGATGTGAAGAGGTAGAAAAAAGGTATGGTTTCATAAGAGAAGAGAAAAATCTCTACTCCCACTCAATAGTTGCAGGTGGTTTAGACGATATATCATAAACCACACGGTTGATACCATCTACTTCGTTAATAATTCTTCTAGAAATTCTTTCAAGTAAGTCATGTGGAAGATGTGCAAATGTAGCAGTCATTCCATCAACTGCCTCAACTACTCTCACACATACAGTATTGTCATATGTACGGTTATCACCCATAACACCAACACTTTTTACGTTTAAAAGCACAGCAAATGCTTGCCATGTTTTAGCATAATAACCACTTGCTTTAAGCTCATCTAGTAAAATCACATCAGCTTCGCGAAGTATTGTTAAGTCAGGAACATTCACATCACCCATAATTCTAATAGCTAAACCAGGTCCAGGGAATGGATGACGGTTAATCATATCAGCAGGTAAACCTAACTCTAAACCAATTTTACGAACCTCATCTTTAAAAAGTTCACGTAGAGGCTCTATAAGTTCAAAATCCATCCAATCAGGTAAACCACCAACATTATGATGAGACTTAATAACTTCTGATGGACCATTAACACTTATTGACTCGATAACATCAGGATAAAGTGTACCTTGTGCTAAAAACTTAATACCGTCGTGCTTTTTAGCCTCTTTCTCAAACTCTTCTATGAAAGTATGACCAATAATCTTACGCTTTTGCTCAGGGTCTGAAATACCTTCAAGCTTGCCAAGAAAGTTATCTACGGCATCAACTGTAACAAGTGGTGCTTTTAGATTAATCTTAAAAACTTCTTGTACTTGTTCGCGTTCACCTTTGCGAAGAAGTCCATTATCAACAAAAACAGGAATAAGCTGATCACCAATTGCTTCATAAAGCATAGCAGCAACAACAGAGCTATCAACACCACCGCTTAGACCACAAAGAACTTTTCCATCTCCTACTTTTTCACGAATCATCTTAATCTGCTCTTTTAAGAAATGTTCCATCTTCCACTTCTCTGTTACTCCACAAATATTTCTTGCAAAGTTACGAAGCATAAGGTAACCTTCTTCTGAGTGTTGTACTTCTGGGTGAAACTGCATTGCATAAACACGTTTTTCTTCATTTGCTATTGCAGCATAAGGAGAGTTGTCACTTGTTGCGATAGGGGAAAAACCTTCGGGTAAAACATCTACCTTATCAGAGTGACTCATCCAAACAATACGACCATCATCACAATCAGCTAAAAGTGGAGAGGCTGTTTCTAGTTTAAGTTCCGCTTTACCATACTCATGATGGTTTGAACGTATAACACTTCCACCAAAGTCAACAGCAATTCGTTGCATACCATAACAGATACCAAGAACAGGAATACCCATCTCATAAACTGCTTTATCAACTTCGTAAGCATCCTCGTTATAAACAGAAGATGGACCACCACTAAGTATAAGACCTTTAGGATTTCTTAGTGCGATATCTGCTGCAGAAGTATGGTAAGGAAGAATCTCGCAGTAGACTTTATCTTCACGAAGACGACGAGCTATAAGTTGTGTATATTGAGAACCGAAATCTAAAACAATGATGCTAACATTTGTCATATAAGTACCTTTTGAATGTAAAATTATTAATTATGAAAGGATACAACAATAAAGGTTAATCTTAGATATATGGAAAAGGATATATAAGAATATCTCCACAAGAAGTGGAGATAAAGAGGTTTACGAGTGAGGGATATACCATCCAAGAACTTGAAATTGAACATACCAAATAGCTACAGAAACTATGTAACCGACAAGAATTGTCCATGAATGTTTCATGTGTGAGCTAAATGTATAGATACCATGAAGTCTACCCATAACACCAACACCAGCAGCTGAACCAAAAGAGATAAGTGATCCACCAACACCAGCAGTCATAGTAACAAGCATCCACTGTGAAAGGTCCATTGTAGGGGATGATTTTAATATCGCAGACATTACAGGAACATTATCAACAATTGCTGAGAGGAAACCTACCCCAACATTTGCCCACATTGGACCAATAAGACCGTACATATCGTGAATATACTCTAAAAATCCAAGATAATGAAGTGCGCCAACAGCAGAAAGGATACCAAAGAAGAAAAGAAGTGTATCATTTTCTACTTTTTGCATATTTATATAGATATTAAATGAGTTTGAACCACTTTTTGTAAGAAATACTGAATATAGTTTAAGTATTGCCATACCAAACATCATACCCCACATCGCGGGGAAATGAAAGAACTGATGTCCTAAAACAGCTAGTACAATTGTAAATACACCTAGGTATGCCACTCCCATTCCACCATCTGCTACAATTGGTTTTTTCTCACTTGCAGCATCAAATGCAGGCTGCCCTTTAGGTACTGACATACTTAGTAAAGTAGCAGTTATTAACCAACCAGCTACAGAAGCAGGGAAAAGGAATAAAAAGTCTATAAACTCACCCTTATTTGCTGTCCATGCCATAAGTGTTGTAATATCACCAAATGGAGACCAAGCACCACCTGCATTTGCAGCAACAACGATGTTTATAGCACCGGGGACAAGAAACGCAAGGTTTTTCTTATCTATAGTATAAAGTACTGTTGAAAGAATAAGTGCTGTTGTTAAGTTGTCTGCAACAGGAGAGATAAAGAATGCTAAAATACCTGTTAACCAAAAAAGCTTCTTATATGTATAACCTTTAGATACAAGTTTGTACTTCATAAGGTCAAATACACCACGTTCAATAAGTGTTTCAATATATGTCATAGCAACAAGTAAAAAGAAGAAAATCTCTGCAATCTCTAAAATAAGATGCTCTAACTCATCATGTAGAGGATCGGGATTTAGTCCATTTATCGCATAAAATATTCCGATAAGCATAAACATAAATGTACCTGCAAACAGTGCTGGTTTAGCCTTGTTAACCTCATATTTATCTTCAGTAGCGATAAAGTAATATGCAATTACAAAAACTGCTAAACTTAACCAACCTACCCAACTTGTAGCCAAGTTAATAACTTGTCCCTCTATTAATACATGACCTGCAGCTATTGCTGAGTCCGCCATTGAACCATGTTCCATTATATCTCCTCTTGTATTGTGTGAACGCCTATAGATTTATCCCGTGCAAGTGCCCCAAGGACTATTTCTTTTGCCGTTAATAAACGAAATTTCAACAGTGTACCAATATTTTCATTTAAAAGAACATTAATTGACTTGAGTGCATCATTTAATCCTCTCTTTGTACGAATTATAGATACATTTTCCCACATTATTCGTCGTAATTGATTTTTTTTCGCCTTGTCCTCTTTGAGACTCATTACATTTTTTGATACCTCAAACTCTACGAACTCTTTCTTTTCTTTATTTAAAAGGATCTCTTCTACCGCTTGTCCGGCAAAAACCAAACCCTCTAAAAGTGAGTTTGAAGCAAGACGGTTCGCTCCATGAACACGAGTAGAAGCAACCTCTCCAATAGCATAAAGATTTTTGACACTAGGTACATGACCTTTTAAATCAGTTCGGATACCTCCAATTGCATAGTGAAACGCAGGAGATATAGGGACTCTTTGCTTTGGCACATCATAGCCCATACCTCTTAGGTAATGGCAGATGTTTGGAAAGCGATGCTCAAAGTACTTTTCATCAAAATTTTTAAAGACTAGGTAGTTATTCATCCCAGTTTTTTTCTTATGCAAATATATTGACTTACTTACAATATCACGCGAAGCTAATTCCCCGCGTTTATCATAGTCAAACAAAAAGCGCTCTCCACTTTCATCTTCTATAGTAGCACCCTCACCACGAAGTGCTTCTGTTAAAAGCATCTTTTGAGCATTATTATTATTTACAAAAACAGTTGGATGAAACTGTAACATCTCCATTCTATCTAGGGCTATACCTTTTTGGACACAGAGTCCTTGAATATCGGCACTAATGCAAGGTGCATTTGTATGGTACTCATAAAGAGAACCCACACCTCCACTCGCGATAATAATATCTTTGGCATAAATATTTCTACTCTCTCTGTGATCGAGTACCGTTACCCCATAACATACATCATCTTTTATCAATAAATCCACTACTCTTGCATCACCTAGCATAGCATGAGGGTTATGAGAGAGTAAAAAATAATGCAAATAGCGTCCCGTTGCATCTCCTCCTGCATGTAAAATTCTCTCACAAGAGTGTGCTGCTTCTTTGGTGTAGAGCAGTTCTCCTTCCTCATCTGTATCAAACTTAAAGCCATTATTTACTAAGTCATCTATAGCTTCACGAGAAAATTGTGAGAGTAATTTTACTGCTTCCTCGTCACACAGTCCATCACCTGCATCAAGTGTATCTTGTATATGAGCTGGAATATCCTCTGTATCTCTAGCTAGTGCTACACCACCTTGAGCATAAAATGTATTACACTTAAATGTTTCGCGTTTATTAATTATAAGTACTTTTTTATCTTTTGGTAACTTCATTGCGGCGTATAAACCTGCAACACCTGCTCCAATAATTATTACATCATATCTAAACATTATTCGCAACTCTCATTATTATCTTCTCTTATCTGTTTTTCCTTTAAGATAAACTCCACATTTTCATCACCTTGGGGTGCTACTTGCTCATAATATGGTGATGCTTTATAACCACATCCACTCAAACTAAACAAAAAGATTGCTATAATTAGTACATGAAAACTACTCAAGATATACTTTCTTCGATTCAACATAAACCTCAATTTAAAAAAATTTTACACCATAAATGTATCAATAAGCTTCTCAGCACAATTTTACCAGCTCTGAGACGAAACATAAAGCATGGCTATATTAACAAAAATATATTTTATATTATCATAACTGCTGCACTTAATAAATATGACAAAGATAATATTATAAAAACGATTAAAGGGGTTTTAAATTCATCTATGATTCTCAAATCAGAACATTTTATTGAATGTGATGATATGAATATCGAAGATGTTATTGTATATGTAGACCATAAACCAAAACTTTCAACTGACTTACATACAACTTCTACACATAAGATACATTATGTAGAAAGAGCAAGTGGTGATATACAAATAGCTATCAAAGATGAAAAACTACATGCACTTGCACAAGAGATACAAGACATAATTAAAAAAGAATCTAATGAATCTTCTTGAGACTATAAAACAACTCCCTTCTTCACCCGGTATATATCAGTACTTTGATAAGGATGGTCATATTCTCTATATAGGTAAGGCTAAAAACCTTAGTAGTCGTGTAAAAAGTTATTGGCAGTTTACTCCCTCTCTCCAAGCCAATAAAACTCTCTCTCTTCGTATTAGTAGGATGATACAACAGACCGTCTCAATGAACTATATCGTAGTTAAGAGTGAGCACGATGCTCTCATACTTGAAAATTCACTCATTAAACAGCTCAATCCAAAATACAATATTTTACTTCGTGATGATAAAACTTACCCTTACATATATATAGATAACAACGAAAA
>Ga0256840_1003639_pt1 | contig 12267 bp, 9 predicted proteins | sample 355202metaG_FD_185969 | JGI IMG/M metagenome (GOLD analysis project Ga0256840, IMG submission 185969) | Hydrothermal vent microbial communities from Mid Atlantic Ridge, Atlantic Ocean - 355-202 | ecosystem: Environmental > Aquatic > Marine > Hydrothermal vents | place: Atlantic Ocean: Mid...
ATTTTCTATAACAATATGATGTGAATTATACAATCGAATTGTGCTTTCAGCTGCATTTTTTAAGGTGAAACCTCTTAAAATTACATACGCACAATCAACAAGTTTGATACATTGTGCTGAACCATCTTGTATGTCAATAGTTTTTCCTGTTCCATCAATAAGAATGTAAGCCTCTACCGTTCCTTTTAATGAGCTATAACTTAATTCGGTTGTAAGGTTATTTGGTTTTTTTATTTCTCCAATAGGAAATTCTTCATTCCAAGTTGAAGCTTGTAGTGTTGTGCTGATATTTGTTCCTGCTAACGTTAAACGAATATCATAGGTGGTATTGGGTTGTAAATTTACAATACTTCCTCTATAATCTGCCTTGTCATACCGTTTTTCTGTCTTAGGGTTCATCCCAACCTCAGCAATAGGATTGTATTTCATAGGTAAAGCTTCATTCCATTGATTGTTTTGTATAGCTTTATACGCTACTAACACTTTTTTTGTTTTATTACCATTTTTAGGTGACCAATACACACTTAAATTATGAAATGTTGAAACAGTAAATGCTTTTTGCGATGTAGTTATTAATGGCACTTGATTATTGGTAACATCTGGAACAGCGCCAATAGATATTTGCCTTTGCGAACACATACCAAAACCCATTACAAAAATGGGAAATAAGAAAACAATAAATTCATTTTTTACACTAAATTTTATAATGCTTGTTAACATAATTAGTTATTTTAAAGTGTACTTTTTTACACATAAAGGCAAGCCTGTAATTTAATTTTTTGGTATTTGTTTTACCTGATTAACGCACTAGGCTGATAATTAGCTAAATAAATTTGCCATAATCTCTACTTAGATACCAAGTAAATTAAGCTTCATTCAAAATATAAAGCTTAATTTTACGGTATAATATCATTTTAAAATGGTATAATAAACCTTTAAGAATTGAATTCAGGCTATTATGAATCAAAATATTCTTATACATTGTAAAAGTAAGAAATTAATTTGCTGTTTTAACGAATTTCAATAAAAAATAAGGAAACGAAAGATTTGTATGCTTGTTTATCGGAAATCAATTTATTTACTGTTTCTTTTTGTGCTATTATTTTCGCAGAAAGGAATGGGACAAAACCTACGCCGTTTCAGCTATAGCGAACCTGCCATGGGGACGGTGATGCATATGGTTTTTTATGCCACTGACTCAGTTACTGCACAGCATGCGGCTAAAGCGGCCTTTGGAAAAGTAGCATCCCTCAATGTTGTTTTTAGTGATTATGACAATGGTAGCGAACTGAGTCAACTTTGTAATAAATACGAAGTAGGCAGGTCGGTAAAAGTGAGTGCAGCGTTATTTGATATACTTCATAATGCCAAAGAAATTTCACGGGTGACCCATGGAAGGTTTGATGTAACGGTGGGACCATTTACAAAACTGTGGCGCAGGGCTAAAAATGAACATAAGTTGCCTACGAAATACGAACTGTCACTTGCAAAAGGTATTGTAGGTTATAAAAATATTTGTTTGAATGCCAACAATAAAACGATGGCATTTAAAAAGAAAGGAATGCAAATAGACTTGGGAGCAATAGCCAAAGGATATACTGCAGATGAAGTTTTGAAGGTATTAGAAAGTTATAGTATCAGCCGGGTATTAGTAGATTTTGGAGGAGACATAACAACTAGTAATCCCCCCCCAAATAAGAAAGGATGGCAGGTAGCAGTGCGTTATAATAATCACGCAGGAAAGCAGGTATCTGAAGTAATGTCAATCTGTAATACGGCGATTGCTACCTCTGGTGATTTATACCAAAAACTAGCAATTGATGGAAAAACTTATTCACATATTATTGACCCATCTACCGGGCTGGGACTTACTAAATCAGTTCAGGTGACAGTCATAGCCTCTTCTGGTATGCTTGCCGATGCTTACGCCTCTGCCTTTAGTGTGATGTGTAAAAAGGACGTTAAAAAATTGCTTAGAAAGAATAAGAATCTACAGGCGATGATTGTGTCGTCAGCGCACGATTCAACAGAAGTGTGGAAATCAGCATCTTTTGACAAATTTTTGCTTAAAACAAACTAGCATAATGATTGGAGGGTAAAAATACACCAGCACTTTCTTTATAAAAATCATCGCCAAGATTGAAAGCGCCATTGACCGGTTGATTCCACGAAGCTTTTCCTCTTGGATGATAAGCAATCATCTCGCCCCAATTTTTATAGTTTTGGTGACCGTTCGTTTCTAGCAATCCGATTTTCAAGCCGGGCAAGGGGGCTAGTCTAGCTGCAACAGATTTATTCCAATCGACCATCACAGGGTTAACGGTTAGGTCAGCGCACAAGCAGGGAATGTTTCTGTCGTGTGCCAGTTGTGCAATTTTCATGGTCATGCTTAGCGTTTTAGCCACAGGCTTAAGCGCCATGGCAGTATAACCCATGTCCATTCGCTCCAATGCATCTTTGTCTGTATGCGCACTTTCATCTGCGGCTATCCGTACTTCAATGTCCGAAACATCTTCTCTGAAAGTTTCAGGGAAGGGTTCTTCAACAATGATGATTTGCTCGAAAGCACCGATTTTTTTGCAATGATCCAGTAGTCTATTAACCCGGAATATTCATGTGATTAGCTTGGTGTATATGTAATCCCGATAGTTCGGAAAAAAATCGAAGATATATGGGCATATTTCGAGGGTTTTGCAACCTGCCTACCGGCAGGCAGGCGAAGCAGATACGCCAAGATAATTGCAAGCTCCCCAAATTTGGGCTATTTGATTTTCAGCGAATTACAGGGTAATTATCTGATAATAAGGAAGTTACAAATGTTTTTTGTTAAAACGGTGAATAATTCGGGTTAATGCCTTTTGATGGATTTTTTCAGGAGCATAATCATTTTGTCGGAATTTTGCATAGCTCACTTCGTCGTATGAATCGGCAAGCGAATCTAATTTGGTATTGGGAACGACCAATTGATTATTTAAAATATCCTTTTTTATCATTCTCCCATAAATGTGGTGGGTATAAATTATGTGCTTGCCCCTGGCAGTTGTATCCATAAAAATAATCGAAACCCTGAAGGTTAGGAATTCCCTCACTCCCAGGAGCTCCTAATCCCCATTTCCCAAAAAGACCTGTTTTATATCCTGCTTTTTTTAATTGGTGTCCCAGGGTTATTGGTACTGTTTGGTATTGGTCTTTGCCCTTCTAGTGAAGGGTCTTTTGCTGCTTTTTCATAATCCCAAACTTCCCCACGTTCGGACCATTCATCATTCCCTCTTGTAAAGGCATGTCCTGAATGCTTACCAGTTAAAAATACGTAGCGTGCAGGACCACAAACAGGCGCACCAGAATAATGTTGCGTAAACATCATCCCACTTTGTGCTAGTGCGTCTATGTTTGGGGTTTGTATTTTTTGTTGTTCATAAACACCAACCTCACCATAACCAAGATCATCGGCAAGAAAATAAATAATGTAGGGAGGAATCTCCGCTTCTTTTGGAACACTACAGCTGAGGAATATTGAGGTAAAAAAAACTAGAGTGATTAAATTTTTCATGTTACTTGATTGGTCAGATAATTCTTACTCAGGTATTTTGAAGAAAAGGTATAATTTAAGATTTTATAAGAAATATATGTTTTGTTTACTTACGAAATTTAGTATTTTTACTTATATTTGGTTTATAAAAAAAATATATAATTTATGAGTAAATCAAAAGATACAAGGCGAAATTTTATCAAGACATTAGGTGTTTTGGGCACAGGGGCAGTAGTTGGGTGTAGTCCCGATGAAAAAAAGACCGAGGAAACGCCTAAAACCAATTTGCTATCTCGTGTTGAGGGCGCAAAATATATGGGAGATTTCTCTGCACCTGCAATCGAAACGGTTCGTTGCGCATTCATAGGAGTGGGGGAAAGAGGGTCAGGACATGTAGCACAGTTTGCAGAAATCGATGGGGTGGAGGTTGTAGCGATTAGTGATTTGTATGAGGACTTGGTAAAAAAAGCGGAAAAAGAATCTATAGAAAAGGGTGGGGGGCGACATAAAAACATGAAGCTGTACCATGGTGACCAAAACAATTGGAAGAGGATGCTGGAAGAGACAAAGCCTGATGCCGTAATTATTGCTACGCCTTGGAGCTTACACACACCCATGGCAATCGCAGCGATGGAGGCAGGAGCGCATGCATTTGTTGAAGTGCCGATTGCTGTTACTATTGAAGACATGTGGAAGATTGTTGATGTATCTGAAAAGACACAGAAGCATTGCATGATGATGGAGAATGTGAATTATGGAAGAGAGGAGTTGTTATACCTAAATATGTGTCGCCAAGGAGTGATTGGGGACTTGCTACACGGAGAAGCCTCCTATATTCATGAGCTCAGGTGGCAAATGGAAGAACAGGAGAGGGGAACAGGTTCATGGAGGACCGCCCACTACGCCAAACGTAATGGCAACCTATATCCTACGCATGGTTTGGGACCGGTGGCACAGTATATGAATTTGGCGAGAACAGACGATAATTTCAAACGCTTGGTGTCTTTTTCTTCTCCTGCAATGGGGCGAAAGATGTATGCAGAAAAAAATTATGCCAAAGACCACAAATGGAATCAGCTTGAATATAACGGAGGAGATATTAGTACTTCTATTATAAAAACGCAGTTGGGTAGAACAATCATGGTGCAGTGGGATGAGACAAGCCCAAGACCGTATAGCCGCTTAAATTTAGTGCAAGGAACAAAAGGAACATTGGCGGGTTTTCCGACAAGGGTAGCTTTGGAAGGTGGCGTAGAAGGAGTGACAGAAAATCACCACAGCTGGGCTGAGGGAGATCAGTTATTAGCGGTGTATGAAAAATATGAGCACCCACTATACAAACGACTCGGAGCATTGGCGACAAAAATGGGCGGACATGGCGGCATGGATTTTATGATGCGCTATAGAATTATAGAATGTTTGAGAAACGGAACGCCTTTGGATCAAAACCTATATGAGGGATGCTTTTGGAGTGCTGTATCGCCGTTAACGGAGACATCAGTCGCTGAGGATGGTATGCCACAGGAATTCCCTGATTTTACGAGAGGAAATTGGGAGCAAACGAAGCCACTTGGCATTATTTCTTAGGGAGTAATTATATAGCATGTCCAAGAATTCAGTAGATCGTATATTATCCATAGATGTGTTCAGAGGCATCACCATGTTTTTGTTAATTGGTGAATTTACAGAGATTATGCCTTTGCTTTTGCATCATGCCACAGAAGGAAGTTTTGTGTATGCATTTGCTGAGCAATTTCACCATCACCCATGGAATGGTCTAAGGTTTTGGGATTTGATTCAACCCTATTTTATGTTTATTGTTGGCTTGTCTTTGCCTTTTGCAGTGTTGAACCGTCAAAAAAAAGGGGAAAGCAAGTCGCAGATTTTTAAGCATACCTTGAAAAGAGCGGCTATTTTATTGTTTCTCGGTTGGGCATTGTATTGTATAGGCCCAGGAAAAATCACCTTTTATTTTCAGAATGTATTGGCACAGATAGCAGTTACTTACTTGATTGCCTATCTGATAATGAATAAGTCATTTACCTTTCAAATAGTTTTTTCTGTAGGAATTTTAGCACTTACCGAAGTGGTATATAGGTTTTTCTCTGTCGAAGGTTTTAATCATCCATTTGTAATGATGGAGAACTTTGGTACATGGCTTGATTTGCAATATAATGGTGTTTCTGGTGATGGTTGGGCAGCCATTAATGCAATTCCTACAACAGCACATACTATCTGGGGTGTATTGGTGGGCAAGCTTTTGATGAGTGACCGTCTGGCACGTAAAAAATTAATCACCATGATTTTAGTAGGTGTGATGTTGGTAATTGCTGGTTACTTAATGAATTCATTTACCCCAATTATTAAAAGAATTGCGACTTCCTCTTTTGTAATCGTGAGTGGTGGGTGGACAATACTTACACTAGCCTTCTTGTTTTGGCTGGTTGATATGGTAGGATTTAAAGGAAAATGGATTACATTTTTTAGTGTAGTAGGAATGAATTCGCTTTTTATCTATTTATTCACCCATATTGGAGGTGCTAACTTGGTTAAGCAAGTCATACATCCTTTTGCCTTTTCCTTTTTCGACAGCGCAAATATTTACTATGCAGAACTATTAACTGGCGTATGTGTATGGGCTGCATTATGGGGAATTTGCTACTGGATGTATAAAAAGAAAATATTCATAAAAATATAAACATAAAACAATGGGTACAAAAATATCAAATCTAAATAGGAGAGCCTTTGTGCGTAAAACTGCGAAAGCCACTGCTTTATTGTCAATTTCCCCTTCATTTTCTCTATTGGCAAATGAGCACGCCAAAAAAATAAGACTTGTGATGGTGGGGACTGGGATAAGAGGACTGAGCGCATGGGGAATTAATTTGGTCGGACCGTATGCAGAATATGTAGAAATGGTAGGGCTATGTGATATCAATGAAAAACGGGCTAACGTGGTTAAAGAAATGATGGGGATAGCCGCGAAGGTTTATCACGCAAGTAAATTTGATCAGATGATAAAGGAGCAAAAACCTGATATGGTTATTGTCACCACCACTGATAATGCCCATGTAGATTATATTGTGCGTGCGATGGAATTGGGTTGTGATGTCATTTCCGAAAAACCGATTGCCACGGATGAAATGCAATGCCAAAGAATTTTAGATGCAGAGAAAGAGCATGGAAAGAAAGTATTTGTGGGCTTCAACGTGCGCTACCTGAATGAGTCTATTGAAATGAAACGAATTATAGATTCGGGTAAAATCGGCAAAATTATATCCATTGAATATCAAGAATACCTGGACACGAGACACGGCGCATCGTACTTTAGAAGATGGCAAGGCAAAAATAAATATTCAGGATCTCTTTTTGTGCATAAATCCTCCCACCATTTCGACTTGGTGAATTGGTTGCTAAACGCTGAGCCTGTAGAGGTTAGGGCAATGGGAAAACTAGGATTTTACGGAGAAAATAATGAATTCAGAGGAAAAAATTGTCGCAATTGTGAATTTACAGATCAGTGTGATTTTTATTGGGATATAACGAAGAACGAAAAATTCAAGAAACTTTATGTAGACTGCGAAACTGTTGATAATTATTACAGAGATGGTTGTGTATGGGATAAAGAAATAGATAGTCCTGATTCGGGTACAGTTTTGGTGCAATATGATAATGGTACACAATTAAATTACTCCCTCAATGCATACTTGCCGTACGAGGGACAGAAAATTAGTTTTTCAGGAGAAAAAGGGCGGTTAGATGTTCGCCTGTACTATAACCAACCTTGGCTTGATGAAGTGAAAACAGAATTTAGATTAACCACCGACCAAAAAAACACCAAAACATGGGATATTCTTCCTGATGATGGCATGCACGGCGGTGCCGATGCTCGGGTAAAAGACAATTTTTTCAAACCAAATCAGAAAAATGTTTCTGGGCAAAGAGCCGGTAGTCGTGCAGGAGTACTCTCAAGTTTGATTGGCATCGCTGCACTGAAATCCATTAAATCTGGGAAGTCCATTAAGATACGGGATTTGATTTGGTTGTAAGCTAAGTCTCGGAGCGAACTAAGAGGAAACTTCAGGGAATCCAATCTCAAGTTTCATTACCTCACAATCTAATATCTTCCCTACAATGAACCATCAAAATCAAAATACTCATCGTCATTCAGCTCTATGGTCTCTTTTTCTTCACCTTTGTTTTCAATGATATCTCTTAGTTCCTGACCTTCGTCTTTAATGCCTTTTTTAATCTTTTTCTTGACAGCATCGGTATCGTAAATAATTTTGTAATCATCTGTTGTTCCGTTGATAATTAAGAACAAATGAGATTGACCACCACTCTCTTTTTTGATGGCACCAAAAGTTTCATCTTTATCACGTTGGTCTTGATTTCTGATCGGTACTTTTAGGTAGTAATTAATTTTTTGATCAAAAGTATGCGTACCCTTTACTTCTATCGTTCTAACATTTGACTGAACCTGCATCGAAGGGATGTAAATGGTCTTGTTCTCGATATGAATATTATTTTTTATTTCAGAAAACCGCAACTTATCAAGGCTTTCATTTCTAATAAACTTGGCAACCTTCTGCATGGGCTCAAAATTATTAAGCTCCCCATTTTTAATGGTGACTGCCACATCGCTTACAAGCGAATTAGGATACCAATCTAGGTTTTTATTGAAGCCAAGTTTAGTCGTTACATTAGCAAATATTTGCCCTTTTAGATGTTTGTCTATCAAAAAATCTTGATGGAAATTTTCAAAAATGTAAAACACTTTATCGATATTAAGGCCATCAAACGATGCCCTTGTAGCAACTAGAATGTCTCCTTTTGGTCTTGCATCAATTTTTCCATTCAGCTTGATAATTCCTCCTGCCGTTTTGAATTTTATGTTTTTGGCAATTGCCACTTGATTCTTAACTGTAAGTCCTCCTGAAATATTTTGACCGGTAAACCTCCTGAATGTCAGCTTTTTAACATCGCAATCAAACTGTAATTCAAGTCTTGGTGTCAAATCAAAATAGTAGTTTGAAGTGCCACTGCTACCGTGTTTTGTTTCTGAAATATTGCTTGACAGTAACTCATCCATATCTATATTTGAAGATTTTAGATTTGCCTGAATGACCAGAGATTCCGATTTGGAAAACACTTGTGAAACGTAATTTTTAAAATATCCGTCAAATTTAAAATCACTCTTGCCAACTTGTGCTTTGAAATTATTAATTGCTAAATCACTGTTGTAAAAAAGCAAATTACCATTGATGTTTTTGAAAGGCAGTTTATTGTTGGTCAAATTGAAGCTCAAATTTTTGACGGTAATTTCACCAGAATTCTTTACTTGCTTCACTGCTTTCTGATTGTCTAATCCTTTTATTTTTCCCTTGAAGTCGATGTCGATATCAAGAAGACCACTAGCATTTTTTATTGTTTTGTTAGGGAAAAATCCCAACAATGATTTCACATCCAATGAGCCATTTATACTGCAATCCAAAAAGTAATCTTCAAAATCTTTCAATATAAAATAGCCATTTAGCCGATGGCCATCTAATGTGGCTTGGAAATTTTTGATGGAAAGTACCGCCTTGCTCAAATCAAACATGGATTCACTTGTGAAATTTCCCTCCAGACTTACCTTCTCTATTTTTTTATTATAACCAGGGTAAATAAAAGAAGCATCGTTACTGCCAAAGCTAATGTCTAGTTTTGGCGAAAGATCGCGCCCTAAAGGCCCTTTTATATTGCCATTAAAATATATATCTCCCTCACTTTTATACTTTTTAAATTGTCCCACAAGTTCCTCAGGAAATAAGGAAAGAATGGTTTGAATATCGGTATGCTCCCCTTTTACATTCAGATTCATATGGCTGACCTTGTCTATTTGATAATTGCCATCCACCAAAAATTTTGAGCCGTTTACGGCTACAATGGATGGTTTAAACATGATAAACTGTGTTTCCAAATTATAAATCATTTTTGCATTGAGCTGCGTTGGTTTTTCTTCGAAAAACTTGCGCCCATTGATACGCACCACCTTGCTAGTCACTGCCCCTTGCATATCTATGTCGAGTAAATTACCCGTTTGCGATAACTTCGCATCGGCATCGTCAATATACATGTCTACCAGTTCCTCTTTGCGCATGTTATAATAGACAACCGCTACATTTTTAATTTTAATTTTGTCAATGTCAAATTTGAAATTATTGCTTGAACGCTCTTTTCTATTTTCTGTAATCAAATAATTTAGCTTGCCGTCTTTGGTCACAATTAGTGAAACTTCTGCCTCATTAATTTCTACTTGATCAATGACATATTTCCCCAGGATGAGGTTAAACAGGTCAAAAGAAAAGTATATTTTATCTGCAACGGCCAATGGTTCTTTGCTGTTGGGTAAATTCTCTTGAATGAAAACATCATTCATTATGATAGAGAGATTAGGGAAATTTTCAAGAAGCGATAAATCTATCTTTCCAACTTTTATAGGTGTTTTGAGTTGCTTGTTTGCTTCGTTAATAAATACGCCTATGATTTTATCTTTGTAAATGACAGACAACGCCACTCCTGCACCAACCAATAAGGTGAAAAAAATGAGGGTGTAGAAAAAATATTTTTTAATCGTTTTGATAGCGCTTATTTATTACGGGTTCTCAACCAACGAACCAATAAAGATATTCGTGTGTTTCTTTCGCAAAGTTAATATTATTTAACACAAAAAAGGTCAGACATCACTGCCCAACCTCTTATTGCTATTTGTATTGTACCTAATTACTTTCTTTATACGGAGAAATGGATGAGAGAGTTGTGATATTTACTTCTCAATTATTAACACCAACAACAATAGTCCGATATTCTGAATTTTAAGAATTAAATAAAATGTGTTGCATAAAGCGTCATTCCTGCGAAGGCAGGAATCTCATTATAAACAAGCCTAATTAATAATACTTCCTCCACTTTTTTGACTCAGAAAATTTCCACCGTCATAAGTCTTCCAGTCATATTTCCTTTGTCATGTTACCCAGTAATCGCCATCAGTAAATCTTGCTGCGTAATAATATGTGCATTGTTTTCAGCGTCTCTTACCATTAGCGCTTTGTTTTCATTATTAATAAAGGAGGACAAAACAGCTAACGTACTATTCAATGCCATAAACTGAAACGGTTTATCCATTACCTCCTTAATATGTGCGCTTTTCAAACTTGGGTTTTCAATGAGCAGACTTAACACTTTTGCATCGGTGATACTTCCTACAAATTCTTGGGCACTATTAATTACCGGAAGTTGCGAAATGCCCTTTTCTTTAAATAGTTTTATTGCTTGTTCAACAGGTACATCTACATCTATTGTGAGCAAGGAACTTCTATTATTGCTTTTTATAATATCAGCAGCCGTTGCATAATCCTCGGCATCTAAATACCCATGATCCTTCATCCAGTTGTCATTATAGATTTTCCCCAGATATCTTGTGCCATGGTCAGGTAACAGAATAACCATCACGTCGTCTTCGTTTAAATGCTCCTTGGCATATTCCAATGCGCCATAAACCGCTGAGCCACTGGACCACCCTACAAATAGCCCTTCTTCTTTGGACAACCTTCTCGTCATCAAAGCACCATCCTTATCTGTTACTTTTATAAATGTATCTATCAAGTCAAAATCCACATTCTTTGGCAATATATCTTCTCCAATTCCTTCGGTCAAGTATGGGTATATCTCTTTTTCTTCAAATACTTTCGTTTCTTTGTAATGCTTAAAAACCGAACCATACGTATCAATCCCCACAGTAACTACGTCAGAATTTTGTTCCTTCAAAAACTTAGCAATGCCACACATCGAGCCACCTGTTCCTACTCCTGCAGCAAAATGCGTCACCTCTCCTTCTGATTGCTCCCAAATTTCAGGAGCAGTTGATTCATAATGTGCCGCGGTATTCGACATATTATCATATTGATTTGGGTAAAAAGAATTAGGAATATCCTTATTCAGCTTTTGTGCCACTGAATAATAAGAACGAGGATCATCTGAAGCTACATTCGTGGGGCAGACAATTACCTCTGCTCCTACAGCTCTTAATATATCCATTTTCTCAGGCGACTGTTTATCTGCCAAAGTGAAAATACATTTATACCCCTTTGCAATAGCGCCAAGTGCTAGTCCCATACCTGTATTGCCAGAAGTTCCTTCAATGATGGTGCCTCCAGGTTTTAATGTTCCTGCTTTTTCAGCATCTTCAATCATCTTTAGTGCCATCCTATCTTTCATCGAGTTGCCAGGATTAAAGTATTCTACTTTTACCAAGATTGTTCCTTTCACGCCTTTTGCCACACTGTTAAGTTTTACTAATGGCGTATTGCCTATTGTTTCTATAATGGAATTGTAATACATTGATTTTTTTTAATTTGAAATGTAAAATTAGGACTTTATTAATTCTTTCTTGTAAAAGTATTTGTTTTAAAAAATGGTTCAATAATAACATGCCCACCAGAACGAAAATATTAACTATAATAATTCAAATGATGAGAAGCTAGTGCACCAATAAAAAAATAATTTAAGAAAATTTTTCAACTAAAAAGGAGCTATTTTACCAAATGACAGCACTTTGAATTTTTTTTTGAAAATAATCAAATTATTTTCGCATAGATATTTGCAAAGTAAAAAAATCTTATTAGTTTTGCATCCCCTTACAAACGAGGTATGTAATATTTTGTGAAAAGGGGATAAGGGATCGGAAGGATTCTTAC
>Ga0256840_1003640_pt1 | contig 12265 bp, 13 predicted proteins | sample 355202metaG_FD_185969 | JGI IMG/M metagenome (GOLD analysis project Ga0256840, IMG submission 185969) | Hydrothermal vent microbial communities from Mid Atlantic Ridge, Atlantic Ocean - 355-202 | ecosystem: Environmental > Aquatic > Marine > Hydrothermal vents | place: Atlantic Ocean: Mid...
GTCAACAAAATTTATAAAATCACAAATGGTAATTATAGAGATACTAATAAGTTACTTTATACACTCTTTGATTTATATGCCGCATATGAAACTAACCAGCAACTCTCAGCAGTTAAAACGGATCAAGTATCAAATAAACTAATTGAAATGGCAGCAATTCACACAGGTTTAATTCATGCTTAATATTGTAGACCTAGAAAAACGTTGGTTTATATTTAAGTTAAAATCATATATTCCACACCTGAGTATATTTATCAGTCTTATAGTTATTATATCTATTTTTTTAGTTTTTTCACGTACCTCACAAGATATTTCACAAGCTACTACAACATCCACTGCAGCACCTCTTGTAGTAAAAAAAGAGATACTCCCAGTTAAGGAACCTCTCCTAGCCACTCCTAAACCAGTAGTCAAAATAGAACCCGTGCAAGTTCTCAAACAAGAACCTCAAGTTTTACATGATGACAAGAGAGTTAAGCTCTCTCCATCTTTAGGATTTATGAGAAAAATGCAAGGCTCTGTACAGCCATACTATAAAAATGATGTTCAGGACAGAGAACAACTACAAGAACAAGCTCCTCCACCAAAAACTGAAGTTGTAGAACAAGAAGAAGTAATTGTGCCCGTACATAGACCAGAAGCTAAACCTGATGTAAAGAAGATAAGTATTAAAAGACAAAATACTCAAAACGACATCTATGAAATAATCGCGCGCTTTAAGAAGAACAACAACCCTGCATTAAGTCTTTTTGTAGCAAAAAAATATTATGAGCTTGGAGACTATGAGCAGGCATATAACTATGCACTTATTACAAATAAAATAAATAAAGAAATCGAATCAAGCTGGATTATTTTTACAAAATCACTTGTGAAGCTTGGTAAACGCGATAAGGCTATCGCAACACTTAAAAAATATATAAAACAGTCACATTCAAATGGTGCACGTATACTACTTGATGAAATTTATGCAGGAAAATTCAAATGAAGCTCTTATTAACACTTGTCTTAGCACTCAACCTCTATGCTAATACAAAACAGAATATGTTTAATCTTTACCAAAACAGCAAATACGAAAAAGTTTGCCAAATTGGATTTGATAATTTTAAAAAAAATAAACGTGATGAAGAATTTGTATCACTTTATGCATTTTCATGTTTAAACTCAGACTATATTGATAGACTAGCTGTGCCAACTGCAGTTCTAAAGTTCTCAAAAGAAGCACGTGCAAATTCTGCATACTTTTCTGTTATTTTAATGCAAAAAAAGCTTCTTTATCATGCACTAGTGGACAACTATGACCTCTCCGAGTTTGCCTTACCTACAACAGACTATGTTCTCTCTCGTGTTTTTGACCTCTATTCTAAGATTGGTAAACATGAACCAAGAGCTTTTTATCTATTTGATGATCCCAATGATAGTAAACTTACATATAAGCTCTACCTTGTTAGAGAATATAAACTCAATAAAATTGTAATAGAAGAGTTTTATGATACAATAACCATAAAACGTCATGTTTACTGGTAGGAGATACTGTGGATAGAATTACAACAGACTTACTAGCAGAAGGCTCTATCATGAAAGGGCAAGTTGATAGGCTTTTAGCAAAAGGTATCAACGAGAACTTAATCCTTCGTGACATTACACTATCTGGTTTTATGACCATGGATAGACTTGTAAGGTTTATAGTTCAAAAAGTTCGTGATGGTGTTTATAATCTTTCTATCATCGATAACTATGACTATATTCATGAAAAAGTTGTTCTCCAAAAACTAGCAGATGAGCTAGACTTATCTTTTATTGATTTAGATTCATTAGATATGGACTACTACCTTACAGCAAAAGTACCATTAACACAACTTCAAAAGTATAATGTTATTCCTGTTTTTCAAGATGATATGAGTGTTACTATCGCATTTGATGATCCTTTAAATATCGAAGCAGAAGAATCTATACAAAGAATATTTCCAAAAAAAATTGTTAAAATAGCACTGAGTACAAAAAAACAAATCGCATCTTACTTACATAAAATTGCACTAAAAGATAGTGTTAAAGATTTAGTTAAAAAAATAAAAGATGAACTAAACTCGATTAGTTCTGTAGAAGAACAACAAGAAGCTTCTTCTATCTTACTACTTATTGATGTTGTACTCAAAACATGTATCAATAGCCGCGGTAGTGATATACATATCGAACCAACGGAGAAGAACTGTGTTGTACGTTCTCGTATTGATGGTAAACTTGTTGAGACATTTATTTTTGAAAAAGAGATTTATCCACCTCTAGCATCAAGATTAAAGCTTTTAGCGAACCTTGATATCGCAGAAAAAAGAAAACCTCAGGATGGACGTTTTTCTACTGCAGTTGGAGCTAGAGAGTATGACTTTCGTATCTCTACTTTGCCTATTTTGTATGGTGAGTCTATTGTAATGCGTGTACTAGATAAAGAAAAAGCTCTTGTACGACTCGAAGATGCAGGTATGGATTCAGTAAGTTATCAAAAACTTCTTAAAGGGCTTGGTGCACCTTATGGTATTATTCTTGTAACTGGTCCAACTGGTTCAGGTAAAACAACAACTCTCTACGGTGCACTTAATGAGCTTAGAAATGTAGAGGATAAGGTTATCACAGTTGAAGATCCTGTTGAGTATAGAATGAACCTTATCCAACAAGTACAAGTAAATGCAAAAGTTGGTCTCTCTTTTGCAGATGCACTTCGCTCAATTCTTCGTCAAGATCCAGATAAGATTATGATTGGTGAGATTCGTGATCAAGAAACACTTGAGATTGCAATTAAAGCTGCACTAACAGGTCACATGGTTATCTCAACTCTACACACAAATGATTCTATCTCTGCTATTCCTCGTATGGCGGACATGGGAATCGAGCATTACCTTATCTCTGGAGCACTTGTTGCCATTCAAGCACAACGTCTTGTAAGAAAAATATGTGTCCATTGTAAGGTTGAAGATGAACTATCACATAGTGTTTTAGAAGAACTTGACGGTGTCTTTCCTGAGGGTTCTAAGTTTTATAAAGGTAGTGGTTGTAAAGAGTGTAGTGATAGTGGTTATATGGGTCGAGAAATGATTTGTGAAGTACTTACTATCACAGATGAACTCTCAACTCTAATCGCCAAAGGTGCAGGTAAAGATGCAATGCTTGAACAAGCACAAAAAGATGGCTTTATTGATATATTTGCGAATGGTATTCAAAAAGCTTTAGATGGAATAACAAGTATTGAAGAGATACTAAAGGTGGCAAAAGGATGATGTATTTTACAGCGACGGTACTAACTAAGGGTAAAAAAGAACAATTTGGTTTTTATGCTGAAGATAAAAAAGATGCGAGTAGTATCGCAAAACTAAAGTTTAATGGAATTATTATTAAGGTTGTCGAAGATAAAGAACCTCTTGAAGATCAATTTAAACGCATTAAAAATGACCTTTTAAAAAATGTTCGCAAGAAAAAAATTAAACAAGATGGACTTATATCTGCTATTAGACAGTTAGCGGTAATGACAAATGCAGGTATCTCGATTCATGACTCGTTAAGCGAGATTGCTGATGCGACTGATGATGAAGCTTTAAAAATAGTTTTTTCTAAGCTTGCAGATGATATTAATGCAGGTCACTCTATATCAGCTTCAATGGAAAACTTTCGTTATGAACTAGGTAACTTAACAATTGCCATGGTACAACTCGGTGAGAAGACAGGTAATCTTGATGAGTCACTTTATGCACTTGCTGATATGCTTGAAGAAATTCGTGCAAATGTCATTAAATTTAAAAAAGCGATGGCTTATCCTCGAAATGTAATGGTTGCAATGGCAGTTGCATTTAGTGTATTACTTACTTATGTTGTACCTCAATTTAAAGAGATATTTGATCAACTTGGTGCAAACTTACCTGTTCCTACCATTATACTCATGACACTTTCAGACCTTTTAGTCAACTATGGTGCTTATGTTCTTGCTGGTATAGTGCTTTTCATTATTGCCTTTAAATATATGATTAACAATAATAGAAATTTCAAATTTGCCTGGCATAAAGTTCTACTGCGTTTAATCATCATGAAAAACATTATTAAGTTCTCTACACTTAGTAGGTTTACACTTGTATTTTCAGAATTAATTCGTGCTGGTATCCCAATAGCTGAAGCACTTGATACTTCTATTGAGATGATTGATAGTCTTCCACTCAAAGCAAAACTACAGTCTGTAAGATTTACAGTTGAAAAAGGTGGAACACTAAACAAGGGTCTTGCTGAAACTGAACTCTTTGAGAACATGATTTTACAAATGGTTCGTGCAGGTGAGGATAGTGGTACTTTAGATGCAATGATTCAAAAAGTTGCAGAGTATTATAAAATGCGCTTTGATGCTATTATTGATGGTTTAAGTGAAGCTATTGAGCCAATTATGCTTTTCTTTATCGCATGTATGGTTATTCTTCTTGCTCTTGGTATCTTCTTACCTATGTGGGATATGGGAAATGCTGTTCAAGGAAGGTCATAAATATCAAAGAGTTATTACAACTCTTTGTGTTTTTTCTAAAAACTTTTTCATATTCTCTTCATCCGCTTTTATTTTATACACTATTTTTATGTCAAAATCTTTTTCTAAAATACTCACTTCAAAAACCTCACACTCATACTCAATAAACCGGATATCACTATATGCAATTTCAATTGTAACAAAACACTCTTTTTTATATTCATATAACTCTACCTTATCTAATACTTTATTTACAGCATCGCTATAAGCCCTCACAAGTCCACCAGTACCAAGTTTTGTACCACCAAAGTAGCGAACAACAATAACTGCTGTATTTATTAGCTCTTGACCTTGGAGTACCATCAAAGAAGGTTTGCCTGATGTTCCTTTAGGCTCTCCATCATCACTAGAGTGTTCTACAACCTGTTCATACTCATTTAAATATCTATAAGCTGTTACAAAATGTCTTGCTTTTGGATGTTGCGATTTTAGTTTTTCTAAGGTAATTTTATAAGTATCGTAAGGAGTAAGCCAAGCAATAAATTTAGACTGCTTGACTTCTAATGTGTGAGTTGAAATATCTTTTACATATTTCATGAAAAAGCTTAGGCTAAGTTTGTATAGATTTTTTGCACATCTTCATCATCTTCTAAGCGTTCTAAAATTTTATCAATTTCTTCTTGCTGCTCTTCGTTAATCTCAACAGGAGTATTTGCGATGCGCTCAAGTGTCGCTTTTTTTATCTCTATCTTCATAGCTTCAAGTGCTGTATTTAATGTACCAAAACTAGTATAGTCAGCTGTAACTAAACACTCACCACCCTCTTCTTCAATCTCTTCAAGACCAGCATCAATGAGTTCAAGTTCTAATTCTTCAATATCCATATCATCAGTTAAATCAAACTCAAAAAGTGCTTTACGGCTAAACATAAACTCTAAAGAGCCCTTATTTAACATTTCAGCACCATTTTTTGTGAGTATATTTTTTACATTTGCAACTGTACGTGTATTGTTATCTGTAGCACACTCTATAAAAATTAAAACACCATAATGTGCTTTACCCTCAAAGTTAACCTCTGCCATATCTTTAAGGTCTTTTGCAGTAGCACGTTTAATAGCCGCATCAATATTGTCTTTTGGCATATTTTCAGCTTTGGCATTAAGGATAGCAGTACGGAGTTTAGGATTCATATCTGGATCTCCACCACCCTCTTTTGCAGCCATTGTAATAACCTTACCAAGCTTAGGAAAAAGCTTTGACATCGCTCCCCATCTTTTTAACTTTGATGCTTTTCTATACTCAAACGCTCTACCCATAAAAATTCCTTATTTTCGACTTCAATTTATTGTGCAATTATAGCGTTTCATTGTATAATAATGATTAAGGAATAACTATGCGACTTGGATTTCGTCTTAAACATCATTTTTTCAGTGCTTTTCGTGAGTTTTTTGTGCATCATCATGGCTCTTTAGAGTTTCGTGCAAAAATATTTGCACTTCTCATTGTTGCAAATGAAAAACCTCCAGTTGAGTCTTATATACTTGTCAAAGATATAGGCATGAATATATACAATGGGGATGTAGAGAGATCTGATTTACTTATGCTTTCAACCAAAGAAATTGTACAAAAAACGATAGACAATCGCTTTGATATAGACCTACTTATAAATAGTATTTTAAAAGAACTTAAAATTATTCCACGTTATGCAAAAAAAATAGATATAAAAGCACTACGACCTTTGCTTTCACTATCGCATGATCCAGATATTATTTCTTACCAAGAAAACATTCTAGAATTTTTACAAAACATAAAAGATGAAATTTTAAATCAGCCAACTATTGCCAAACTATAGCAAACTTAAAGCCAATTAAGCACAGCTCTAAGTCATTGATGCTAAAATACCATTATTAAATTTACGGAGCACTAGAACTTGTCCTTAAACCTACAGACGCATACTGAGCATTTCACAAACCCACTCTATTTAGAAAGTGGGCGCATACTAGAGCCTTATGATATCACATATGAAACATACGGTACCCTTAATGATGATAAAAGTAATGTAATCGTGGTTTGCCATGCACTCACGGGAAGCCATCATGCAGCTGGTATTTATGAGGATGACAATAAATCAGGTTGGTGGGATGGACTCATCGGAAGTGCTAAGGCAATTGACACAGATAAATACTTTGTAATCTGCTCAAATATTATAGGTTCATGTTTTGGTTCAACTGGTCCTATGAGTATGCGATATCCGCATCATGAAGAGTATCGCTATAAATTTCCAGTCGTAAGTATAAAAGATATGGTCAAAGCACAACGGATTTTATTTGATAAACTCGATATTCATAGAGTTGAAGCTATTATTGGTGGAAGTATGGGTGGCATGCAGGCTCTTCAGTTTGCTATTCACTATCCAAACTTTGCAAACAAAATCATCTCGCTTGCTGCTACACATGCAACACAACCTTGGGCTATCGCATTTAATAAAGTAGCACAAGAGTCTATACTCAAAGATCCAGACTTTAAACAAGGCTACTATGATCCTGAGATTATTAAAGAGCAGGGTTTATCCGGTATGGCTGTTGGTCGTATGGCTGGGCATATCAGCTTTCTTTCACATGAGTCAATGCGTGAAAAATTCGGACGTGAGTATAAACTTACAGATGGTTTATATGAGCTTTTTGGAAAGTTTCAAATAGAGTCTTATTTAGAATATAATGGCTATAATTTTACAAAATGGTTTGATCCGCTTGCATACCTCTACATCACAAAAGCAATAAACATCTATGATCTTGCTCGTGGATTTGACTCACTTGGGGATGCACTTAAACGTGTAACAGCAGAACTACACCTCATTAGTTTTAAAAATGATGTTCTTTTTAAAAACTTTGAGATGCAAGAGTTAGCTGAAGAACTCAGTGCAGTAGGTAATACTAACCATACTTACATAGATATAGATAGTGACTATGGACACGATGCTTTTCTTGTTGAACTTGATAAATTTGATACTTACATAAAGGATATACTCAATGGCTAAAACAGACTTTGAAACAAAGCTAGAAAATGCAAAAAAGACACTTGAGACACTTATGAGTCCTGAGATAACACTTCAAAATAGTGTAAAAGCTTATGAAAGTGGAATGAAAGAGCTTCAAGATGCACAAAAAATTCTCGAAGATGCAAAGATAAAAATTCAAGAGATCAAAGTCTCTTAACTTCTAACTAAGGACTTAAATGAGAGCAGCAGTTCTACAGTTAAATGCTCAAGGAATGAGCTCTACTAAACTTTACAATAACATTAGAGTTGCACATAAAAAAGGTGTGAAAGTTTTACTTCTTGGTGAGTATGTCTTAAACCCATTTTTTAAAGAACTACAGAACATGTCTCTAAGTATGATAAAAGAGCAAGCATCTCATCAGATAAAAGTTCTCAAAGAACTCTCCTCTACATACTCTATGACAATCATTGCTCCTTTAATAATCGTTAAAAAAAATGACCTTTATAAAACTATAGCAAAGTTTTCCCCCTCTTCTACTTCTTACTATCAACAACAAATTTTGATAAACTACTCTCACTGGAATGAAGAAAAATTCTTCTCAAATAGTGTCACAAGACTACAAACACCAATGATATTTAAAATTGATGGTTTTAAGTTTGGAGTTATAAGTGGTTTTGAGCTACACTTCGATGCAATATTTCATGCACTTAAAGATAAAAAGGTCGATGCTATTTTAGTTCCTAGTGTAGCAACTTTTGATTCTTACGAGAGATGGAAGGCACTTATTAGCTCTCGTGCATTTATTAACAACTGCTATGTTTTAAGAGCCAATAGAATTGGAGAGTATCAAGACAAAGATTACTCATGGAAATTTTATGGAGACTCAGTCTTAGCTTCACCTAATGGAGAAATACTCTCTCACTTAGGCAATAAAGAAGAGTTAATGATAGTAGATATGACTCACACAGAAGTAGTTGGAGCAAGACGAGCTTGGGGCTTTAGAGATGCAATAAACAAAAGGATAAACTTATGATGCAATATTTTCACAGACAGGTACAACTTTGGGGAGAAGAGACACAAAAATCACTTCAAAATAAAAAAATAGCTATTGTTGGTGCAGGTGGGCTTGGTTCTTCTCTGGCATTTGCACTTGGTGCTAGTGGTATCGGAGAGATACATATGATAGACTTTGATGAAGTAAGCCTACATAACATTCACCGTCAAATCGCTTTTACTATGGGTGATGAAGGAAAAAACAAAGCAGTAATAAATGCAGCAACTATTGAAGCTAGGTGTCCCTATGCTAAAGCTATTGCTCATGAGTGCGACTTTAAAACTTGGAGTGAAAAGAACATAGAAGTTGACTTAATCATAGATGCAACAGATAACCTCCCCACTCGTGGCGATATAAACACATATGCAAAAAAAGTCAATATGCCTTGGTTGTATGGAAGTGTTGAAGCTTTTCATGGTCAAGTCTGTTTCATAAATGAATCATCTTTTAATGATGCTTTTAAAATAGTGACAAAAACACCTGCTGGAATTGCGGCACCTATCGTTATGCATATAGCTTCACTTCAAGCAAATCTTGCACTGCGTTTCTTAGCTGGAATGAGTGTGAAAAAAGATATGCTGTATTATCTTTTCTTTAATGAAGAGGGTGAGATGATAACACAAAAGTTTGGACTTCCAAAAGCAGACTAATGCTAGATTAGTTTTGGAAGTTTCCATTGGTACTTGATAGCTAAGAGTCGCATGAGAGTACCAAAGAGTAAAAGTAAAATAGATACTAGTGTATTAAGAGTAAAGTAGCTATCTATGAGCCATATTAAACCTCCGAGTAAAAGAGCGATAGTTCCATAAAAATCATTTGTTAAAACAAAGGGAACTTTATTCATCATCATATCACGGATGATTCCCCCACCAACAGCAGTTAAAAATGATAAAAATACAACACCCGCAAGATTAAACTCTGCTTCTAAACCAACAACAGCGCCTGTAAACGCGAACATACTTAGTCCTATGCTATCACTGAGGTGAAAAATAATATTATCTGTTAGCCTTGTATGCTTATGCAGTTTTAAGAGGTATGCAAGAGCAACTGTGACTAAAACTATACTTATTGGATATGTTTCATGAAAGATAAAAGGGACACGGTTAGTAAGTAAATCCCTCACAACACCCCCACCAAATGCGGTAATAAATGCCACTACTAAAATGCCCAATATATCATAACGAGCTTTTGCAGCTAAAATGTATCCGGAGAGACTAAATGCAATAGTCCCAACAATGTCTAAAAAAACTGTATATTCCATTTAAAGTCCTGGTGCTTTCCACATACTTGTCGTGATATTTTCATCCACTAATTTTAGCTGTGCTTCATAGGCTTTTTGCCATTTAACTTTTATAGTATCATAAATTCTTTTATTTTCCATATCTGGCTCAAAAGTTTTATCCCATACAACGAGTTCTTTTGCAGCACTTACTAAGTCTTTATAAATCCCACATCCAACTCCAGCAGCCATTGCAGCTCCTAGAGCAGTTGCTTCTGTCACTTTTGGTATTTTAACCTTGTACCCTGTCACATCCGCTAAAATCTGCGACCATAACTCTCCACGACTTGCTCCACCTGCAAATACTATCTCTTGGATCCCTATCCCAGAAAACTCTTTGATTCTCTCAAGATTTATACTTGAAACTATTGCGGCATTCTCTTCTAAACTTCTAAACATACTTGCACGATTACAGATGTTTGCATCTATGTTAAGATTTAAAAAGCTAGGAGCTCCGTGATACCATTTTCCATACTTCATCGAGTCTGAAAATATCGGCAATATGCCATACGAGCCAATAGGGACTTCTTTTGCTTTTTCTTCTAAAAGAGTATAAACATCTATACCTCTCTCTTTTGCTTCAAGTTTTTCCATATCACAAAAAGCATCTCGAAACCATCGCATAACTAAACCACTAAAAAATGTAATTCCTTCAGCTTGCGAGAGTGAACTTATAACATGAGGATTTACACGGATACCCATATCTTTTGGAGGAGCAGTCTCTTTTGGAATGTTTACTACTTGTTGCCAAAAAGATCCACCAAGAACAGCTACATCACCAACTTTAACAACACCAAGTCCAGCAGAACCGAGCTGTACATCACCACCACCCATAACAACTTTAGTTTGTTTAGAGAGTCCTGTTTCTAAAGCGGCTTTCTCTGAGACTAAACCCATCACTTCACCTACTTCTAAAACTTGAGTGAAAATATCATCTTTAAGACCAACTTTTGTAGCCATCTCAGCATCCCAAGAGCGTTTAGGGAGTGAAAACAGACCTGTTGTTCCACCATTACTAGGATCAGTAGCGATAATACCACTGAGTTTAGCCAAAATCCAATCCCCTATCATAGAGATACTTTCTACTTTTTCATAAAGCTCAGGACGATTATTTTTCAACCACATAATGCGAGGCAATGCACCAAGAGCAAAAGTTTGACCACTTAAAGCATAAAACTCTTCTTCTATCCCCTCATAATTCTCTTTGAGAAACTTTACTTCTTTATCTGCACGAGCATCAACATTTGCAACAGCCCAAAGTTCTTTACCATTTGCATCATAAAGCACGATACCCTCACGCATACTCGTAGCACTCAGAGCTAAAATGTCATCCGCGTTTATCTTAGCATCTCGTATAGACTCTTGTATACATCTACACACTAACATCCAGTTTTTTACAAAATCAAAACTCATAGAGTTAGCTACACCCTCTTCTTCTAGGTGTGTCCATTCTCTTTGACTTACCGATATTTGCTTACCTTTTGTATCAAAGATTACAGCTCTTATACTTCCTGTTCCTGCATCTATTGCTAGTAGGTATTTTTTTTGATTCATAATGTTATTCCATTTTAAAAATATTAAAAATTATTACGGCGAAAATGAAGCCGAAATATAAGATATTTTAGAGGCTCAGACCAGAGGAAGGATTTGTCCTCTTAAATATCTTATATGTAGGTGAAATGTAGATAGTTTAACTTTACTTTTTTAGCTTCGCTTGTTCTAGTTCCCAGTACTCCATAGCAAAACTGTCTGCTACACTTATACTCTTGTAACCACCAAGCTTATCAGCTTGAAGAACCGCTCTCATTGTATGCTCAACTATGTCATTTATAATAGCCGCCTCTTTGGCTGTTTTGCCAAAACTAATCACTGCAAGATTTTTAATTATCATATAGTTTGGTGCTGCATTTAACATTACCTCATCAGAAGCATACTTTTTAAAGTACTCTTCATACTCTTTCATATACTTAGTGATTCCAGCTTCAAGGTCAGTATCTTCCATAATGAGTGGTACTCTTTTTGTTCTTATTATATGCTCAGGTGTAAGTACCCCACGACTAGCAAATTCACATAAGTTTTCTTGTGAAGCATAATGACTCGCTAATGGTGATTGGTTGATATTGAGTGATACATTATAACCTTTTGCATCCGATATAACTTGTACAATCTTTTGTATATCACACTCGCTTGCCTTGTACTCACTTGATATCTGAAGCTTTGCATTTTTCTTTAAAAACAGTTCGGCTTGACTCACTGCTTCTATCATCTTCTCATATGACTCTTTAGCACTGTCATCAAAGGTAAAGATACCATGGTTATGTAAAATAATTCCATCGATGCTAGACCAGTCTAAATCTTTAGTCATCTCATAAATAGTATGTGCTAAAATAAATCCAGGCATAACATAATCAACCACTAAAAAGTTTGGAAATACTTTTTTG